>Ga0351900_1001_pt1 | contig 180140 bp, 171 predicted proteins | sample BONcelHT113001D3_FD_205827 | JGI IMG/M metagenome (GOLD analysis project Ga0351900, IMG submission 205827) | Enriched cells from coal bed in the Powder River Basin, Montana, United States - BONCAT cells T11 rep1 HSBNCT.T11.300.1.D3 ...
TATTTACATGTTGGTATTGCTTCAATAAACTCAAAGGGATATTAAATGGACTATTTCGAAGAACTGGAATCAGAAACCAAGAAACTCTATAAAATAGCTGAAGAAGCACGTTCCAAGGGACTAGATATGTCAACAGAACCTGAAATACCCTTGGCAAAAGATTTGGCCGAGCGTGTGGAGGGGTTGGTTGGTCCTGAAGGTATTGCTGAGCGAATAAAATTTCTGGAAGAGCAATCAGATAGGGAACAAGCTGCATTCAAAATTGCTGCTGAGATTGCTTCAGCACCTTTAGATGAAAATAGTAAAGAAGATGAAATGGCTCAAAGGGAACGTATGGCTGACCAAGCTCTTCGTACCGCTCTAGCCATACTTACGGAGGGTGTAGTGGCAGCTCCTTTAGAAGGAATAGCCAAGGTGAAGATTAAACAGAATTTTAATAGGACCAACTATTTCGCAGTTTATTTTGCTGGGCCAATTAGGAGCGCGGGTGGCACTGCTGCAGCTTTAGCAGTTTTAGTAGGAGATTATATTCGTTGGGCTATTGATCTTGCCCCATATGAGCCTACAGATGGAGAAATCGAAAGATATGTGGAAGAGGTGGAACTCTATGAATCAGAAGTGACCAACCTCCAATATTCTCCCAAACCAGATGAAGTTCGTTTAGCAGCAAGTAAAATTCCTGTAGAAGTTACTGGAGAACCTACTGATCAAATTGAAGTATCTCACAGGGATTTGGAGAGAGTGGAAACCAATAACATCAGGGGCGGTGCTTTACTAGCTATGGTTGAAGGAGTTATCCAGAAAGCACCTAAAGTATTGAAATATGCTAAAAAATTGAATTTGGAGGGATGGGACTGGTTGGATCAATTTTCGAAAGCACCTAAAACTAAAAAAGATGATGAAGAAGAATTTAAGGTCAAACCAGATGATAAGTATATTCAAGATATTATTGGGGGTAGGCCCGTGCTTGCCAACCCTTCAGAAAAAGGTTCATTTCGATTAAGATACGGCCGATCCAGAAACACAGGCCTGGCTGCCATGGGGGTTAGCCCTATAACCATGGAGTTACTGGAATTTCTAGCAGTGGGCACTCAGATGAAGATTGAAAGGCCAGGTAAAGGTAATTGTGTAGTCCCGGTGGATACAATTGAAGGGCCTATTGTTAAATTAAAAAATGGTGATGTGATTAAAATATCCACAATTTCTCAGGCTCGTAAATTAAGGCCTCAAGTGGATGAAATTTTATTTTTAGGAGACATGCTGGTGGCGTTTGGGGAGTTTTTAAGAAACAACCATGTTTTATTGCCATCGGCATGGTGTCAGGAATGGTGGGTTAAAACCATTGAATCATCACAAAAATATGACATGGAAAAAGACCCGTTGGATTTAAAAACACTTGAAATGAAAAATTTGAGTGCTTCAGAGGCTTTTAAAATTTCTGAAGAATATGATGTGCCTTTGCATCCAGATTACACTTATTTCTATCATGATGTATCTATACAAGATTTAAATCAACTTAGAAATTGGTTATGGACTAAAATTGAAAAATACGTTGAGGGTGATGAATTAAAATTAGAATTAACTCCTGAAAAACGTATATTGGAAGTTTTAGGTGTTCCACATACCATTATAAACTCTCAAGTGATCATTGCCCCTGATGAAGCATTGACTTTGATTAAAACAATGGAAAAATCCCTGGATAAAGACGGTGAAAATACCTTGAACGCATTAAATGAAGTTTCTTCCGTTAAAATCATGGCCAAATCTCCTACTTATATAGGAACTCGCGTGGGAAGACCAGAAAAGAGTAAAGAACGGAAAATGAAGCCAGCTCCTCATGGTCTTTTCCCTATAGGTAATTACGGAGGCAGTAGAAGAAATATTGTGGAAGCAGCTAAAAAAGGCCAAATAATGGTTGAATTAGCCAGATCAAAATGTACTGAATGTCAAATAAGTTCATTCCAATCTATATGTCCACATTGTGGGTCTCCCACAGTTCTAGCAGAACCTGGAAAGAAAAAAATCAATTTATCCGGACTCCTAAAAAAGGCATCAGACAATGTAGGGGTTCGGAAAATTGATGAAATAAAAGGAGTTATAGGGATGATATCTGAAAATAAATCTCCTGAACCCCTTGAAAAAGGAATTTTAAGAGCCAAAAATGAAGTTTTCACTTTTAAAGATGCCACCATTAGACATGATTCAACAGATCTTCCATTAACTCATTTCACTCCCAAAGAAGTGGGGGTTGATGTGGTGAAACTTCTGGAAATGGGTTATAAAAAGGACTGTTATGGCAATCCACTGGAAAATGAAGACCAGATAATAGAAATTAAAGTACAAGATGTTGTCATATCTGAAAACTGCGCACAATATCTTTTGGGTGTTGCGGGGTTTATTGATGATCTTTTGGAAAATTTTTATGGTATGGAAAGATTTTACGAGGTTAAACAAAAAAAAGATTTGATAGGTCACCTTTTAGTTGGTTTGGCTCCTCACACATCTGCAGGAGTTTTAGGGCGTTTAATCGGATTTACCAAGGCTTCAGCGTGTTATGCTCATCCTTATTTCCATTCTGCTAAAAGAAGAAATTGTGATAGTGACGAAGATTCTATAATGCTTTTAATGGATGCGTTATTAAATTTTTCTAAATCTTACTTGCCTAGCACTAGAGGTGGAAAAATGGATGCTCCATTGGTTTTATCTTCTCGAATTGATCCTGAAGAAATTGATGATGAATCTCATAACATAGATGCTATGGAATCGTTTCCTCTTGAATTCTTTGAAAAAACAAGAGTTCATGCAAGACCATCAGATGTTCTTAATCTTGTGAATAATGTGAAAAATAGGTTGGGTACTCCTGATCAGTATGAGGGTATAATGTTTTCCCATAATACTTCCAGTATCCATGCAGGACCAAAAGTATGTTTGTATAAAACTCTTCCATCTATGAAAGAAAAAGTAGAATCTCAAATTCAAATTGCTGAGAAAATTAGGGCAGTTGATCAAAGAGGAGTGGTAGAGGGCGTACTAACATCTCATTTTCTGCCAGACATGATGGGAAATATAAGGGCTTTTTCAAAACAAAAAGTTCGCTGTACCAAGTGTAATTCAAAATATAGGCGTATTCCCCTCACTGGTGAATGTAAATGCGGTTCTAACCTCATTTTAAGTGTTTCTAAGGGATCTGTGGTGAAATATCTAGAAATTTCACGGGAACTAGCTAATCGTTATCCAGTAGATCCTTATCTTGCTCAAAGGCTTGAAATCCTAGAATTTGGTATAAATTCGCTTTTTGAAAGTGATAAATCTAAACAAAGCTCCTTAGATGTATTTTTATGATTTTAAATTATTATAAACAATTTTGCGGGAAATATCCTTTAAATTGAATGATTAAATTATATGCTTTAATTATTGTTCGGCTGAGATGAACAAAAAACGAACTATAAAATTACTTATATAGTTCTTTAAACAAATGATAGTCTAGATTTTAATTGTTGATTACTTAAATCTGGGATTAATATTGCTTTTTATGAACAACCATTCCCAAGTAGTAATCATATTATGATAGTAATCAATAATGTTAATAAAATAGTGCATGCCAAGGGTGATAATATTGATGAAAGATTCGCGAATAATCGCTGCTCTGCCAACTAAGGCCGAGACTTGCGTACTGAAAAATAATGGGATTAATGAAAAATTCAGCCATGACAAATTGGTAAAATCTCTTTTGATGGTAGGTGCTCCTTTATGGGCTTCAGAAAAGATAGCCTCTCATGTTGCTACGACGGCCTATGATGGAATAACCACTGCAGAAATCAAAATGCTTGTCTATGATTATCTCAAAGAAATTAAAGAATCAGCGGCAGACAAGTACTTGGCAAATAATACACTTCGAGTACGCACTACTAGGGACAAAATCGAGGGCTTTGATCAAAAAAAGATTGAAAACACTTTAATTCAGGAAACCGGCGCATCTGAAAAAGTAGCCCATAAAATTGCATCTGATGTATGGAAAGAACTGAAAAAACTGGATGTGGATTATTTAACAGCTCCTATGATAAGGGAAATTGTAAACACCAAATTAGTGGAAAATGGTTTGGAAGATTTACGTAGGAAATACACTAGGCTGGGGATTCCGGTTTATAACATTACTAATTTAATTGAAAACGGTTCTCGTGATAATGCTAACATGATTCACAACCCGGAAACCGTGCACAAATACGTGGCTGATGAGGCTCTTAAACAATATGCATTGGTGCACATTTTGCCTAACCGTTTGGCCGATGCCCACATGTCCGGAGATATACACATTCACGATTTAGAATTCTTCGCGGGAAGACCATTAAACTGCCTTCAGCATGATTTAAGATTATTTATTAAGCACGGGTTGAAAGTGGATGGTACTGGGGACCACACTTCGGTGGCCGGACCTCCAAAACATATGGAAACTCTCATGAACCATGCTGGTGAAATAATGTTGGCGGCTCAACAAAATATGAGTGGTGGACAATCCATGAGTCTATGGAATGTGTTTGTAGCACCATTTGCCAAAGGTTTGCCTTATGAAAAGGTTAAACAGGCTGTACAAATGCTTATATTTAACCTTAACATGGCCTACGCTGCTCGGGGATCACAGGTACCATTTACCAGCATGAACCTGGAATTCAATGTTCCTAAATTCCTCCAAGAAGAACCAGCATATGGTCCTAAGGGACAGTTGGTTGGAACCTACGGGGACTTTGAAGAAGAAACTCGAATGTTACAGCGGGCATTTACCGAAACATTACTGGAAGGAGATTCCGATGGAAAACCTCACCTCTTCCCCAATACTATTTACAACATCCGGAAAGAGACCTTAAAATCAGAAATGGAAGAAGACCTCATGCGGGTGCATGAACTTTCTGCAAAATACGGAACTGCTTACTTTGTAAATATGCTGGCCAGCTACCGCGGCGATATGGCCAACTACATGGGATGCAGAACTGCTCTCCAGGATAACTGGACAGGAGACTGGGATACTGATTGTCTTAGAACAGGAAACCTGGCCTATGTAACATTAAACTTACCACGTATTGCTTACCAGTCCCGAGATGATTCAGAAGTGTTCGATTATCTGGATTCTTACATGGACATGGCTGTAGAGGCATTAATGCTTAGAAGAGAACAGGCAATGGCTTGTTTAAATGATTACAATCTTTTACCATTCCTTCATCAAAAATTCGGTGATGAAATGTACTACCGGATTGAAAACTCCACCATGTCCTTTGGTTTTGTAGGATTAAATGAAATGCTACAATCCTACATGGGAAGCGGAATTGATGATGGGGAATCCAATAAATTTGGAATAAAGATTTTAGAACACATCAACGAACGGGCCGATAAACTAAGAAAAGAATCAGGCCTTAGATGGTCTGTACTCCAGACCCCCGCGGAATCAACAGCATATAGGTTTGCTTCTCTGGATAAGGAAAAATTCAAGGACAAAGCAATTACTCAGGGAGATAGGGGAGCATATTATTACACCAACTCTTCTCACGTGCCCGTGAACTCTGATGTGCTCTTACCAGAGAAGATAAAAATAGAGGAGAAATACCACCCCCTCACTGCAGGAGGCCACATATTCCACGCCTTCATGGGAGAATCCTACTCCAGTGCCGAATCACTTATGAGTTTAACTGATAAGATCTCCAAAAAATCAGATATCGGTTTCTGGGCCTATTCATCTGCATTAAGCTTCTGCATAGGATGTAAAACTCTTATGAAAGGCCTCAATGACCAATGCCCTACTTGTGGGGAACGAGACGATGTAGAATGGTATGATAGGATTACTGGTTACGTCCAACAAGTGGGTCGGGCCAAGTCTGCTTCTGGTGGATGGAATAAAGGTAAACGTCAGGAATTAACTGATCGAAAACGATTCGAGAGATAATCTCGAATTTTATTATTTTAAGGTAATAGTATGAATGACCATAAATTCATACAAGAAGCTCTAAAAGAAGCTAAAAAATCTCTAAAAGAAGGAGGCGTCCCTATTGGTGCCATTCTGGCGGAAAATAAAAAAATAATTGGCAGGGGCCATAATCGTCTTTTGCAGAATGATTCAGTTATTTTGCACGGTGAAATGGACTGTATGGAAAGTGCAGGCCGATTAAAGGGAGTTGATTATAGAAAATGTACTCTTTACACCACATTATCTCCCTGTCCTATGTGTTCTGGAGCGGTGCTTCTATATAAAATTCCAAGAGTAGTTATTGGGGAAAATACAACACTCATGGGGGCTGAGGATCTTCTAGAGGCCAATGGCGTGGAAGTGATTAATCTGGGCTTGGGTGAGTGCCGAGAAGTTCTGGAGGATTATATTCTGGAGAATCCTGATGTTTGGGCTGTGGAATTGGAGAGAGTGGGCGGTTCTACGGATTTAGATGATTAATTTTGGATTAATTATATTATTATGATTTTAATTTTTTACTAAAAATAATAGAATAATATTTTTATTTTTTAAGATAATCCTTAACTGAACCAGCAAAACTCCCATCCTTCAAAACCAAACCATCAGTAACAGATTCACACGAACTCCCAAAGCCATGGGCCACCATTGTATGCCTTCCTGGCCCCCCAGCCACTACCAATATAACATCATCTGGTGATCTGGTAAGAGAAACCATATTATTTTTAACCCATTTTTTATCTAATCGGCGACCACCACGATCTCCTAACTCCACAGGAACTATGGCATTTTCATGAATGTAATTTTTAATGTCTTTTTTGGCCCAGCCCCCACCATCTACAGTCTCAGCATGCTCAGGACTCATAATAACCAGTAATTCTCCTGGAACATGGCTGTTATTGCACCCGGCAGTGGATATGGTGTGTACAATTGTATCTAGCACATCTTCAGCTGTGTTACTGCGATGGTCATTCACATTGTGTGGGGCATCCATTCCCATCACAGTAACTGCACTACTTTCTTTAGGAAAACCTCGTTCTACATGCAGTGGCTCCCATGGACTTTCTTCTTCATTTTCACCAAAACAATAACTGTACTTGGCGGGAGAGCCCATGGTGGCATGGTCACCAATCCCCGTAATGGCTCCTGCAATATTTATCAAACAAAACCTGATAGCCCGGCCTATAGTGGCATTGGCCATATTTCCAGGACCTAGACATCCAACACCGCTATTTATCTCCATCTCCTGAGTTACATGCCCATTTACCACAGCACAGATTGCCACAGGATGGGTGGTAGCATTGACCCCGGCCAGATTGAACTGGGGCTGACTCATTCCAATGATGGTTTTCTCTAAAACAGGCATAAATAGGGGTAGGCAACCTGCCATGACTCCATTTATGGCTATTTTTTTTATAGTGGCCTTTCCCTGTCGGGGAGGGAGCAGTGTCACCACATCTTGGGGGTTGTATGCTGAGTATTTATAGAATCTATGTACTCTTTCCCTAGTTGGTGGCACTATAGGTAGGCCATCTGTATATTTTTTCTTGTAAAAATCAAGGCTTATCTTTTCCACGTCAGGATCTACAAATATCTCCACATCTTGAGTTGATGTAGGACATAATCTGTCAGACTTCTTCACGGATTCAATAGTTGTTTTGGTTTTAGATTTTTCTGGGCTTTCCCTAAGCATACCTTCAATGAGACAGCCACATGATTTGTCAATTTTTTGTTTCATGAAAATTTCACTGATTTTTTTTTTTAATTGTTATTTATGGTTAATTTTAATTAAATAAAAATCAATTTAATTAAAAATTAAAATTAATTGATTCCTAAAATTTTATTAATCTCTGGAACTATTTTTAGTGTTTTTTCTTTCACTGTGGCTTTTTCCTGCCCAGCAATGGGATGGATGACTTCAATAATTCTTAAACATTTTGCCCCATGGGATTGAGCCAGATTTCTAGCAAAAGGAGCAAATTTATGTGAACAGATTGATATGGTGGATACGCCTTTTTTTTCCAGTCGAATGGCATCCAATATAATCCATGTGGTGCAGGAACCACAATCTCCCAAGGCCAGTATGGAAACATCTCCTTGAGCAGCCTTTTGTAGTTGTTCATCAGTGGCTCCAGCCCCGGCTGGTTTTTCAGCGTGGATAATTTCTACTCCTTCCAAATTGGAGCAAATAGTTTCCAGAATAAGATCTGCATTGGGTTTAGTATTGTCAAAAAGGGAAATTTTAGATATTTCAGGAGGAATTTCATTTAAATGAATCTTTTTTCCTCCAAAATCAGCCAGAGGATCCATTACTTCCCTTTCAGTTACATTAACTTTCATAGAAATCAATTCTATCTTAATTTTAAGAATTTTCCAGAAACAAAAAAATAAGTTGATTTTTAACTATTCTTCCAATCTCAACCTTTTAATTACAAAGTTCTTATCCAGAGACAAGATAAATGAAGCAGCCCTGGGCCCCATTTTTTTACCAATAACAACTCTATAAATGGCTTGGAAGGCTTTTTGTGGTTTTAAATTATGTTTTCTCAAGATATCATACATTTCATCATGTAGTTCTTCAGGATTGAGATTCCTTTCTTCCAGTAAATTGCCCATATCCTTTAAAAATGCTGTTTGTTCAGGAGATAAATTGGCAGGGGGTATTTTTTCCTGCACCTGGAACTTCACAAAGTCAGGAGCATAGGTATCCAGCCAGTTTTTAACATGAATTACTCTTTTTTGCAGAATATCCTTCAAATTATCAGATAAATCTTTAAATGAAGTATTTTCAATTTCTTCCGGTAGCTGGGAGTTTCTCTGTAATATTTGGTAGATTTTCTCTAGATTGTCACCAGCAATTTGATATGCCACTGTTAAGAAACGATATGAAGGCCTGAAGGGCATTTCGTTTGTCTCATGGATTTGAGACATTTGATATATTTTTTTAAGTTTTTTTTCTTCCTTTTCAGAGGCTGCTTTTTCTTTTCCAAAGTAAATTTCTTCCACACGATCAAACTGCTCCACAAAATCAAGAAATGGCATTTCTGGATTGAAATCCTTGTGTTTCATTGGTTTATTCCTAAATAAGAAATAATTTAGACTCTCAGCAGGCCCAATTTCCAACCACTGTCCTGGAGTGAAAAATACTCCGTGAGACTTACTCATGGCCTCTCCTTTAAGAGTGATCCACTCGTAAGGAACGGGATACGGTGCTTTGTAATCAAAAATGTCTTGAGAAATTACACTGCTCACATCATATGATCCTCCACTGGCAGCGTGGTCCTTTCCAAATGGTTCGCAAGTTATTCCAAATATTTTCCATCGGGCAGCCCATTCCACTCTCCAAGTGAGTTTCCCTTCTCCTGATTTAATATCCATAGTACCATTAAAGCCACACTCGCACCGGTAAGAAACCCTATCACCCTTAAAGTCATAGGCAAAGGTGGTATTTACCCGTCCACATTCGGTACAGATGGGATTGTAAGGCAACCAGTCATCAGCCAGGGGATTTTCCCGGTATTTATTGAATATTTCCCGAATTTCAGGGGCCTTTTCCAGGGAAGTACGTATATAATCAAGGTATAATCTGTCATTGTACATTTGGGCACCGGAATAGGTTTCCAGCTCGATACCAAAGTCATCCATGGTGTCCAGAAATGGTTTCTGGAAGTGCTCTACAAAGCTGTCGCAACAGTCTTCTGGACATGGTATATGGGAATAAGGGACTCCTAGATATTTATTATAGCTTTCTGGAATAGGAAAAGGAACTTTACGCAGGGGGTCATGATCATCAGCTATCCAAATAGTCTTGGAAGATGCTCCTTCTTTTTTCAGGGCCTTGCCCACAGCATTTGCTATAAATACGTCACAGGAGTTTCCAATGTGTATTGATCCGGAGATGGATGTTCCGCTGGCCACTACATGTTCTTCTACATCCCACTCTTTTAATTCCTCTGCTATCCTTTCTATCCAATGTTTCAATCAAATCACCTAAGTTTATAGAGTCCATTAATGTAATTTATAAGTTATTATTCGTTCAAATTTATATTGAACATCAAATAACCAGTTATAATAATTATTATAATGATTTATTTTTATTTTAATATTAGGTAGTATATGAATTAAATTTATTTTTTTAAAATATTAGATTTATCATAAGAAACCTGAAATATTTCGATTTTATGAATTAAGTTAATTTATTTATTTCAAGTTATTTAAGAATAATATTAACTATTATATTTTAAAATAAGAAATATAAAAAAATATTTTTTAAAAATAGTTCTTTTTAAAAAATTTAGATATAAATTAAGAATGAAAGGAGTTTAATTAATTATTTTAATTAATCAAACACATCAACTTCGGCGTTGTCCAACCATTCATTCACTATTTTGACTGCACAGTAGTTACCGCACATGGTACAAGTATCTGGATCTTCTGGTGGTCTTTCTTCTCTTTTTTTACGAGCTTCTGCAGGACATAAAGATGCATCGTATTGTCCTTCCCAGTTGAGCTTTTTACGGGCATTAGCCATTACCAAATCCTTTTCACCGTTGTGAATACCTTTGGACATATCTCCTACATATGCACCGATCCTGGTGGCAATAACTCCTTCTTTCACGTCATTTGGGAAAGGAAGAGCTAAATGCTCGGCAGGAGTCACATAACATATGAAGTCTGCTCCCGCACCTGCAGATGCGGCTGCTCCAATGGAAGACACGATGTGATCGTATCCAGCACCGATATCAGTCACAATTGGCCCTAACATGTAGAAAGGAGCTCCTCTACAGAGTTTTTTCTGGAGGGTTACATTGGCGGGAATTTCATTTAATGGGATGTGGCCGGGTCCTTCTACAATGGTCTGTACACCAGCTTCTCGCGCTTTGTCCACTAATTCTCCCAGGATGATGAGTTCTTGAACTCCAGCCCGGTCAGTGGAATCGGCAATTGCTCCAGCTCTCATGGCATTGGCCATGGACATGACGAAATCGTGTTCTTTGGCGATTTCCAGGATGTAATCGTAATTTTTGTATAAAGGGTTTTCTATTTCGTTTTCTACCATCCAAGCAGATACGAAAGCTCCTCCACGGCTGACAAGTCCACCTTCACGGCCCTGTCTTTTCAATCTTTTGAGGGTTTCCCGGTTCACACTGCAGTGAATGGCCATGAAATCCACACCGTCTTTGGCCTGCTTTTCAATGGCTTTGAACATAGATTCTTCTTCCATGTAAATAGCGGAACCTTTTTCTCGGATGGTTTCTACTGCAGCCTGGTAAATAGGCACACTTCCTACTGGTAAATCGGATATTTTTAAAATTCTTTGTCTGATTTCGTCCAAGTCGCCTCCTACTGAAAGTTCCATTAAAGTATCGGCGTGATGTGCCATGGCTACTTTGGCCTTTTCTTCTTCCAAGTCGAAGTCACAGATGTCTGTGGAGGTTCCGATGGTTGCGTTTACTTTAGTCCTTAGCCCTGCACCAATACCTACAGCTTTAGCATTGTCCCGGTTTACATTACTGGGTATGGCTATGGTTCCTTGTGCTACGGATTTTCTGATGAATTCTTCAGAAACGTTTTCGGCTTGAGCCACCGCTTTCATTTCCTCTGTTATTATACCTTTCTTTGCGTCATCCATTTGTGTCATAGAATCACCATGTTTTAAATTTTAGACTCTTAGCCTGACTTGAAACATGAATCAAGTCTTTTTTTTGGCTGGAGCAATATTGAAATCAAGATTTATCAATAATATCATGGTTGATAATGATGGTCAATTATGTAATCTACATAGTGTAGTTCAATATCTGTATTCCATAATAAAAGATATAATGTTTTAATTTTCCCTTATATATAAATAAGATGATTCCAGTATGCTTTATTCGAGTCTTTACTTATATATTAACAATAGTTATAATATTTTTAGATGTTAAAATAATAAATAGACTTTTCTAATTTTTTTAATTATAATTTATTAATATCGACATTAAAAATAAGAATGTTAATTTAATCATTTATACATTCTCTTCAAAACCATTTCATAATCTGGAACATTGGTTTGGCAGCCTTCTGCTTCTATAATATATGAAGAAACTGCTGAAGCAAATTTAGCACAATATTCCAATGGTTTTTCTTCTAAATACGCTTTTAAAAACCCTGCACGATAAGAATCTCCGGCTCCGGTGGGGTCAACAGCTTCACTAAGCACGGCTTTAACCTTGATATTACCTTCGTCGGAGTAAACTGTACTTCCTTGTTTGCCATAGGTTTTTACTACAATATTCGGCCCGCATTCTCGCAATTCCTGCATGGTCATATCCATAGTTTTTCTTATACGATCAATTTCAAAGTGATTACCAAATAGAATGTTGCAAAGACACACTACTTCCTTTAATTCTTCAGGAGAGTACATATGCAAGTCTTGTCCAGGGTCAAAGGATATTAATTTTCCTTTTTCTCTTGCAAATTCACCACATTTTCTGTTAAAACTAGGGTCTCCAGTGGCCAGATGCACAGCCTTAACATTTTCAATAGCTTTTTCTGGAACTAAAGCATTTTTAAAGTTTTTAGCCGCCCCCCAGTAGAAATAACTAATCTGATCGCTATTAGCATCAGTCAATACAAAGGCAGTGGGTGTATTGTCTTCTGGAACCACTATCATGTGCTTGGTGTCAATTCCGGTGTTATTTAAGAATTTTCGGTATTCAGATTTGGCAAAATCCCCACCCACGGCAGATACCAGGGATGTACTAAGTCCCAATTTGGATCCCACCACAGCTACATTGGCAGCGGCTCCACCATGAAGATTTTTCATTTTCTGGATAGATGTAGATGAATTGGGGTCTGGAAACTCCCTTACTTGTATAATGTAGTCAAAAGCAGTGTGGCCTATGGCCAGTAAATCCCTGTTATTACTCAATAAATCACCTGGCTTATGTTGGTTTTCACAGTACTTAAAATTTTTTAAGAAGTGTTATTGATTGTTAAAGAATAATAATTTAAATATTAGTAACACTAATTTATTTAGGGTTTTGAAAAGTCATGAAACCTTAGGAGCAAAAAAAATATGGTAATTAGTACAGTAACCACCACAACCACAACTATATCATTGTGGCAAATTTTATTCTGGCTTTTGATTCTTTTAATACTTGCCGGAATAATTATCCTGCTGATAATCAAATCAAGTAAACGAAATAAATCTGAATAATATACTAATTTTATTAATTTATTTTAAATCGACTTAAAACCCTGTTTTTCCACAATCCTCTGGCCGGGCCCAAGTATAAAATCAATAAATGCCTCAATTTCAGGGTCAAAATCTCCGTAACGCACCAGGCTGATAATGTGTGTTGTTTCTTCCTTCAAAATGTCACTACCTGAAAAGAAACTGGCATTTAAGAAGGTGTGGATATTTTCACCATTTTCAACCAGTTTATAGGCATCATAAGGTGACTTAAATTCTTTTACAATTTCAAAAGGAATTTCCCTATCTTGAAGGGTCTTCCAGGCCAATCGCTGGGAGGAACTGGAAACCCCTATGAACTGTGAGTTGATAAGTTCTTCCACTTGAGTTATTTCACTTCCAGGGCTGGATATTAGCACCAGGTGGTCAAAGGCAATGGGGGTAAAGTCCAAATCTCTTTGAAAAGCAATTAAAGGGTCATCCAGGGCTAAAATATTTAAGAGTTCCTTCTGAGCCAAATAAAAGGAACTCTCATCGTCGCTCCCATAAATAACTGCGTCCAGGCCATATTCGTGGGCTAGAGTGGAGAGGAGTCCGGAAGAAATGTGTCCTCCACATATAACTGGTTTTTTACCGGTTTCCATTTTAGTTAAAAACCTGCGGTGTCTTTCCAGAATTTCCAGTCCTTCGGGGGTTAACTCCGACCCGGCCCCAGTACTTATTACCAGCTTAAAACCCAATTTAGCCTCAGCTTCTAGTATGCGCCGGTTTAAAACCGGGGCGGAAATTCGCATTTTCCGGGCGGCCTTGCGCTGGGACCAGGTTTTGGATATTAGATGCAGGGTCTGGAAAAACTTGTAACTGAATGCATGGTCATTGATTTCCATTCCCAGAAGCGGACTAAATTTCATGTTCACCAAATATATTTTATTTATTACTTATGATTGTAATATTCAAATAAGATAATCAACTAAACCTTGATTGAATCTCATATATATTATAGAATCAATTGATTATATTTTAGTCTATGAGATTGAGGAATGAAAACTTCTTTCCTTAATTAATTTCTTTACATCCAAATATGGCTTTTTATTGATTATGTGGATATTATATTGGTAATTAGAAATATTAAACCATATCGGGGGCTTTAAATGATTATAAATGATGCTATTAATGAAATGATGGAAAATGTGCAGGGTGTATCTCAGGAACTGGACGAGGACACCATAAATGAAATGATGGATATTATATTTGCCTCTAAAAACATATTTGTCCTGGGGCTGGGTCGATCAGGGCTGGTGGCCAAGGCCTTTGCCATGCGATTAATGCACCTGGGTTTCAGTGTTTACGTAGTGGGAGAGACCATTACTCCGGCCATTCACGACGATGATTGTTTAGTGGCCATATCTGGCTCTGGAGAGACCAGTTATATTATCAGTACTGCCAATATCACTGACAAAAGAGGGGCCAAAATCATCGCCGTTACTTCTTATGAGGAATCTACTCTGGCCAGCCTATCTGATCTAGTGGTACTAGTTAAGGGTAGGACTAAAATCGACATGGAAAAAAATTATATCAAACGACAAATGGGCGGTAAACATCAGTCTTTGGCTCCTCTGGGGACTTTATTTGAGATTTCAACCCTTATAGTTCTGGACGGGTTCATTGCCCAGCTCATGAATAAAATGGAAAAAACAGAAGAGGACATGAAGCTCAAACACAATGTGCTGGAGTGAATTATTTTCACAGTATAACTTTAAAAATACTATTTTTTATTTTATTTCAATTTTAAAAAAGAGGAATTAAATAAATTTTTTTAAAGTATAATTCTCTCGGGATGGGTGTAAATATTAAAACGGTTGCCCCGGACAAATCCTACCATTGTCACTCCCGCTTCCTGGGCCACTGCATATCCAGAGGTGGTAGGGGCGGCATTGGATGTAAGCACGGGTATTCCTACTCGGGCAATCTTTATCAGCATATCTGCAGGCATACGGCCACTATAAACAATGTAACTATTTTTAAAATCCACACCTTCCATTAATCCAGCCCCAATGACTTTATCCACAGCCACATGACGACTCACATCTTCTCTTGAGATAAATTTGTCTTTATAAACCAGAGCAGCCACGTGGGCCCCTCCGGTTTCCTGCCAGGTATAGGCAATATCTTTTAATTTTTGGGCAGAGTCCAGGATAGTTTTTTTATCCACTGTAAAACCAGATTCTACTTTATTAACAAATTCTATTTTCTGTCTCCATCCTCCAAAGCAATCAGAACCCACCACCAGCTCCTGAATTATGTCAAAGTCTTCCATGTCTACCTGGGCGTAAATAGTCTTTTCTTCAATTCTAATGTCCTTAACATTATCAATAGAACGGATTAGGCCTTCTCCAAGGAGATATCCTATGGCAAATTCCTTTAAAGAATCAGGACTAATGGAAAATTTTCTTTTTAGGGTATCATTGGCAATTAATTCTATTTCTTCATCTTTGACCACTTTTTCCATCACGGATTCGGAATTTTTGCGGACTTTAATGGCATTAACTGTTTCATACATGGTCATGGGAGCACCTGAATAAAAATATTTACAATATATATGGGTTTTATTTTAGGGAATGAATCCCACTGTTATAAAAACTAATCTTTTAAAAAATAATGGAAATTTATTCGTTTATTATATCGTCAGCCCAGGAAATAGCCGCCGCCACACTGGGGAACCCAATAATACTGGTGGCCAGCATTATGGCGTGATAAATCTCATCAGGGGTGGCTCCGGCATCAAGTGCCCTTTTAACGTGACTGTGAACAGCTCCTTCAGACCTTATGGCTGCTGAAGTAGCTAACTGGATCAAGTGCGAATTTTTATGGTCAATAGGACCACTTTCTCTGACAACTTTTCCTAAGTCTGATAAAACGGAGCTGTACTCCTTATATCGAGCTCTTATACTTACATGGTGTTTTGGATATTCTTCAGCCATTTTTAAAACCTCTCAATTTTTAATAAATCATGGATTCCAATATTTTTTATTTAAATTATTTTCACATGAGATTTTTATTCTATTAAAATCCTGATTTTTCATGCATTAATTTATATAGGCGAAGACTATAATAAATTTTATTAAAAATCAATTCTAATGGATCAAATAGGTTTTCAATACTATTTTTAATGATTTTAACGCAAAATAATGCTTTATTTATGTAATTACGGGGAAAATAATCCATAATTATTAATTAGTCCCATTTTTGGCGGCAGAAATTATTGGAGGATAATATGCAAGATTTAAATAAAATTTTATCCAATTACAAAGGGGAAAAATCAGATTTAATACCTTTACTCCAGGATATTCAATCTGAATACGGATATCTGAGTGAAGAACTCATGGAAGAAGTTTCAAAATTCACGGGGGCGCCGGAAAGCGAAATATTCGGGGTGGCCACATTTTACACACAGTTCCGGTTCAACCCCAAGGGAAAAAAACACGTAGCTGTCTGCACTGGAACGGCCTGTCATGTTACTGGGGCCCAGCAAATAATCGAGGGCATGGAACGACACTTGGATATAAAAGAAGGGGAAACCACTCCTGATGGTGAATATTCTCTAGAATCAGTGGGATGTCTGGGATGCTGTGCACTAGCTCCGGCCGCTATGGTAGATGATGAAATAAAGTCTAAATTATCTATAAGAAGCGTAAAAAAACTTTTCAGGGATTATAATCCTAAAAAATCTGCGAATAAAATTTAGTTATAGATTATTCAATTTACCAGGGGAAAAACATGAACTTTGAAGAAATGGTTCAGCAGGAAAAAAAAGAATATGATTTACTATTTTCTAAGAAAGATGCAGTTTTTATTGGGTCTGCAACCTGTGGAAACTCCGCCGGAGCCCTAATAGCAAAAGAGACCATAGAATCGGAATTAGAAAAAGCGGGGCATGACGCAGAAATAATTGATGTGGGTTGCATAGGCTTGTGTTATGCCGAACCAATTATAATGGTCTTAAAACCACAAAAACCGGCGCTAATATATGGAAATGTTACTAAAAAGGTGGCTAAAGAGATAGCCAAATCTCATATTATTCATGATGTTCCCTTGCCAGAGTATGCTATGGGAAGCTGGGGAGAAGGACAAATAGAAGGAATAACTCCTCTTTTTGAACAAAAATCTATGAAAATGCAAGAGCGTAGGATACTCCGAAACTGCGGATTCATTGACCCTACTAATATTGGTCATTATTTAGCACAAGGGGGATATTCTGGATTTATTATGGCCATGAGCATGGATTCATCAGAAATAATCGAAGTAATGAAAAAAGCAGGAGTCAGGGGAAGGGGGGGTGCGGGATTCCCTACTTGGATGAAATGGCAATTCTGTATAGATTCCAATCAGAAAACAAATTATCTGGTTTGTAATGCTGATGAAGGAGACCCTGGGGCTTTTATGAACCGTTCACTCTTGGAAAGTGATCCTCATTCTGTTTTAGAAGGAATATTAATTGCCGCTAAGACTATTGGGGCTGAAAAAGCATATATTTACTGCCGGGCGGAATATCCTCTAGCATTGGAGCGTTTAAAGATAGCCATTGCTCAGATGAAGGAGAGAGGATTTTTAGGAGAAAATATTCAGGGGTCTGGATTTAACTTGGAAATTATAATAAAAGAAGGAGCGGGGGCCTTTGTATGTGGTGAGGAAACTGCTCTTTTAGCTTCTATTGAAGGTGAAAGAGGAACTCCTAGAACCAGGCCACCATTTCCTACTACTGAAGGGCTATTTGGAAAGCCCACTGTCATAAATAACGTGGAAACTATGGCTAGTGTTGCGCTGATCATGCAGAAAGGAGCTGAAAAATATTCCGATGTGGGTACTGAGAATAGTAAAGGTACCAAAACATTCTCTTTGGTGGGTCAGGTTAAAAACACCGGTTTAATTGAAGTACCCCTGGGAACTACATTAAAAGAAGTAATATTTGATATTGGTGGTGGAATTATTGGGGATGGTGAATTCAAGGCAGTTCAAATTGGAGGGCCTTCTGGAGGATGTATACCTGCCCAGCACATTGATACTCCTATTGATTATGAATCCCTCTTAGGTGCCGGGGCTATGATGGGCTCTGGAGGACTGGTAGTCATGGACCAGAGCACATGTATGGTAGAAGTGGCTCGATACTTTTTGGAATTCATTCAAAGAGAATCATGTGGTAAATGCGTTCCCTGCAGACTGGGAACAAAACAGATGTTGGATGTTTTAACAGATATTACCACTGTTAAAGGAACTGAAAAGGATTTGGTATTACTGTCTGACCTAGCTATGGCCATAAAAAAGGGATCATTATGTGGCCTAGGTCAATCATCTCCAAATCCTATTTTGACCACCACTCGTTTTTTCAGGAATGAATACGAAGCCCATATTAAAGACGGGGTTTGCCCAGCCATGAATTGCAAGGATTTCATAAAATATGCCATTGACTCTGAAATATGTGATGGATGTATGGTTTGTCTTAAATCCTGTCCAGTAAGAGCAATAAGTGGGGCTAAGGATGAAATTCATATAATTGACACGGATAAGTGCGTTAAATGTGGTACATGTCTGGATTTGTGTAAAAGGAAAAAAAATGCAGTTAAAGTGATCAATGCACAGTAATATTAAAAAATAAAAATTTTATTATTTTTAAAAATTAAATAGAATTATAATGTATCTTTTCCACTAGTACTGTTATATGAATGTATTTGTACAAATTCGCCCTTATCAACCCAGGTTCCATTAACTAAATAAAAAGGACCATTCCACACTGAATTAAATTGGCCTCCATTACTGGGGATTCTGGTTAAATTCACTGTTATTTGAACCTGATTAGCTGATGTTTTATTTAAACTCACTATTTGAATAGTATTGAGTATATATCCATTACTTACACCATTTTCCTTGAACATTAAGTTAAAATTGCTGAAAAACAATTCCAATGATTTTGTCAGGTTTTGTCTCAGGGTCACATCCTCAGGATTGGGAAGGGTTTGATTATTTTCAGTGGTGTTGTTAATTACAGGGTCTTTATCGATAGGGGATTCCTCTATTGTGGGCATGGTAAAAACTCCCCAGATTAAAATTATCCCTAAAAGAACAGCTGCAATTACTATAATTGTTTTATTAAGTTTTAAATTATTAATAATGTTGTTAATAGGATATAATCTATTTTCTGCATTTTTTTTCCCTAAAGTAGGTTTTAAATTACTTTTATTTAAATATTTATTTAGTAAGACTCCTAAAAATCCTCCTAATGGCCCTAAAAGTAGAAAAAATGGACCAATCCATATAATGGAAATTAACCCTGCCAATAGTCCAGTAGTTATGCCATTAATATATTCAGATTCATTTGCTAAAAATACAGAAATTATACTTGCCATAAGAGGCAACAAAAACAGGGCAAGGCTACCGATAAAAAATTTTAAAATAATAGTAATTAAAAGACTTATAAAAAGTCCACTAATAATTGCAACATAATTAAAACTTTTTAAAAATTTACCCAAAACTAAGCCTCCAATACTATAGATTAATTTATTTTTAATATATTTTCATGGTATTTATTAATGGCTAAAAATTTCATGTTTATAATTCCCATTTTTTAGGAAATCTGTAAATAATGTAAATTCCGACCAAAACTATCAGAATAAAGAAAATTCCATTAAATAAAACATTTCCAGTATAATTCGGGTTAAATAGCTCTAAATATGTTAAAATGGACATTAAAATCAGAACAATTGAGATCAATCCCATGTAAATATTTTTATTCTCAAATTTTTTATACATGAACAAGCCGCTGATCAGGAATATTAATCCTGCTGTAATAATAACTGTATTGTAAGGGTCTACCAGCCCAACTGCTATGAATATAAGACCTAAAATTATCCATGTAATCGATTTTTGCATTTTTTCCCACCTTAAATAAATTCTCTCTTTAATTAGTTACATATTAATTAATATAAACACATTTATTTGAGATTCAATTAATTAATCTCTTGAATAAATGATATGGTGAATATTAATTAATATAAACACATAATGTAATTTGTTAATTTTATAAAAAGGTGATAAATATGGACATCTCATCTCAACTGGCCTTATTAGTAGGTAAAGAATTGATATTTAAATGGGGAGAAGAAGGACGAGAATTAAAAGGAAAAATTAGTAAAATACACGAAAAACATCAGGCCTTCACTGCTGAATATTATGATCCAGAAATGGATGCAGGGGCGGGTACGTTGGTTTCATATACTGGTGTGGCTAGGATAGATGGAAATCTGATTGTTTTTAAGAGGTAATTTTCTAAATTTTATTATTTCTTATTCTTTATATTCATGGGATATGATCATTTTATTTCTTATTTTGTGCTTCCCATTTTTCAACACAGTCTTCAATACTCAAACAAATTGTGGGATCTACTATCTCCTGTTCTAAGTGTGTTTTTCGAATAGAATCTCTTAATGGGCCGTGCATATTGGCTGCTTTGATTTTTATGCCTCTACGTTTTAATTCATCGTTAAGCTCCCCCAGCATTTGAATTCCAGAGTAATCAATGAAAGCTGATGATTCAAAATCCAGAACAAACAATTTAGTGCCTTCACATTTATTATCTACTAGGTCTATAATAGTATTTTTCACACTCTCGGTATTCAGAAATATTTGAGATCCATCTACTCTTACAATAAGTGTATGGGAGATTATTTCTCCTTCAGGATGCCTTTTAATATCTAAAAACTGTTCAGTTCCGGGAATTCGCCCTAATATTACCACATCTGGATTGTACATATTCTTAAGCAGCCCTATAACTGATAAAATTACCCCAATTACAATTCCTTCAAGTGCACCAAAAAGTAGCACTGAAAATAGGGTTACCATAGCAATAACAAATTCTATACGGCTGAATTGGTAAATAGTACGTAAATGTGGAATATCTACCAGGCCCTTTATAACAAATATTACAATGGAGGCCAGTATGGCTTCGGGCAAGTTATAGAAAACTCCAGTAAATAATAAAAGTATTAATAGGATGATTATAGCTGCTATTCCACCAGCTAGCTGTGATTTTGCCCCACTTTCATCATTTACTGCAGTACGTGATAGGCTTCCTCCAATAGGCAGTCCCTGAAAAAGACCCACGGCTACATTAGAAACTCCTAAAGCCAGCAATTCCTGATTTCCATCAATTTTATATCGATATTTGGTGGCGTACTCTTCGGCAAATAAATATCCCTCAATGTAACTAACCAGAAAAACTGTGGCTGCAAGGGTGACCAGAATATTAATATCAACTAAGCTTGGGTCGGGAATAATTGTGGATGGTAATCCTGGCGGGATGTAACCAACTAATTTAACTCCTAAAGATGCTAAGCTGGTGAAAGTTATAAGTATTATTGACCCGGCAACTAGAAATAATGTGTTAGGTAACTTAGGAAACTTTTTAGTGGCCACATAAAGAAAAATAATTCCTCCTAAACCAATGGCCAGGGTGTAGATATTGGTTTGATTAATATTAATTAGGATATAATATATTCGATCAAAGAAATTTCCACTAGTGCCCGGTATTCCTATCAATTTAGGCAGTTGTCCGGAGGCAATAAATAGTGCTATGCCTGCTAAAAATCCAGTAAGCACGGTTTTAGATATGAATTTAACTATAAATCCCATTTTTAAAGCCCATGATATCAAGGCTAAAACTCCGGCGGCCACGGCTATGATGGAAACAATCATTAGATACTGGCTGATATTGGGAATCATCAGGGAACCTAGGGTGGCCCCTACTAGTATGGATAGTGTGGAAGTAGGCCCCATGGACAATTGCCGGGACGATCCAAAAACCATGTAAACTAATAAAGCCACCATGGCGGAATACAGGCCCACCTCTGGGGGCAAATTGGCCAGAGAAACAAAAGCAATTACTTCTGGAATGGTAAATGCTCCTACGGTGATTCCGGCTATAATGTCGGGCCTAAGCCAGTCTTTATTATAATTTCGGGCCCATTTAGTTATGGGTAAATAGGAGGAGAGGGATGGCATGGTTTTTTTGATTAAATTCTAATATTATTTAATTAAGTATATTTATAATATTAAATTTATCTAAAGATAAGCATATATCCTAAATTCAATGGTTTTCAGTAGATAATAATGTCTAAAATATCAATCCAAAGGCAATAAACTTAATAATTAAAGACATCTATAAATATTTATAAACTTAATATTATTTCGGTGGAAAATGCATGTCTCTAGTTCACTAAACCGGTTAAAATCACATATAATATTATTCATTGTGTTTTTAACTGTTTTAACAGTTGTATCTTTATTATTTTACAATAATAGCACGGTGTCTATTTATATACATGCTTTACTCCCCATTATAAGCTTTTTATGTGCAATTACATTGCTTTACACTGCTTGGTGGTCGCATAAAAACAGAAAAGATGTTTTTAAATCATGGCTGCTGATTGGCCTGGCAATGCTATTGTATTCCATTGCTAATTTATTTTATTTTATTTTTGAAGACGTTATGGGGGTATTATCTTCTCCTTCCATTGCAGATGTATTTTATATGGCCATGTATCCTTTACTAATCACGGGATTGCTATTATTTTTTAAAAGATCAATTAATATTCGATTTAAATCATTACTGGACACAGCAATTGTCATGATTTCTGCATTTTTTATTGCATGGTTCCCACTAATCTGGCCTATTGTTGAACCCAGCCAACCAGACGCCTTATCCATGATTTTTTCTTTATTTTATATATTTTTAGATCTCACAATACTTTTCATAGTACTGGCACTGCTATTTAATCGGAATAAGAAGATTTTTGATTTACCTATTGCATTAGTTTCTCTGGGCTTGTTTTTCCAGATATTTGGGGACATAATATATGCTTATTATGCGGTGGTACCTACTCTGCTTAGTGGCTGGTTATTTAATGTATTATATGTTTATAATACCCTATTCATCACATTAGCAGCCATATCATTTCTAAAAAATGTCCAATTGGATTTAGGATATTTGAAATTATCTTATGGAACATCAAAAACACAAAAGGACTTAATTTCTTACTTACCATTAATACTGGTTCTTTTCACATACGGTCTTTTAATTATAACCACGCCAGACGAGGCACTGATCTGGGGGGTGGGAATTGTGGTGTTAATGGTAATTTTAAGACAGATAGTATCCTTAAATGAGATTAAAAGGAATAAAGAACTAATTTCTGAGAAGAAAGAACAGTTAAGTTTCATTACTACTAATATGATGGATATCATCACGGAATCAGATGAAAAAGGAATTCTTAAATATATAAGCCCCTCGTGTGTACAGGTTTTAGGTTATGCTCCAGATGATCTAATGGGGAAATCATTTCATAATTTAATTCATCCCGATGATTTACCAGAGATTAGCATTAATCTGGAAAAAGCAGTGGCCTCTCAGGGAAGTGTGAGATTAAAATATCGCATTAAAAATGCCCAAGGAGAATATATATTTTTGGAAACTATTGGAAAACCTTTTTTTGATGATAAATCTGTTAGAGGATTTATTTACAGCAGCAGAGATATCACGGAGCAGATAAAATCTGCAGAATTTGTTAAAAATTCTCTACAAGAAAAAGAAACTCTCCTTCGGGAGATTCACCACAGGGTGAACAACAATTTACAAATCATCATAAGTCTTTTAAATTTAGAGTCTAGGAAGGTGGTGGCTGAGGAGGACCATGAACTCTTTGTGGAGAGCCAAAACCGGGTGAGATCCATGTCCATGATCCACGAAAAACTCTATCAATCTGATAATTTAAGCTCTATAAACTTCTCAAATTACTTGAAAACTCTTTTAAATACTTTAATATATGAAAATTCTAAAAAAATGACTAAATTTGATTTAGAAGTAGATATTGATGAAGAAATTGACCTTAATATTGAAACTGCAGTTCCCTGTGGCCTAATAATAAATGAAATAGTGAGTAATAGTTTGAAGCATGCCTTTCCTTCGGGTGAGAGTGGTAAAATAACTGTGAAAATGCACCAGGATGATGGTGAATACGTTTTAATTGTAGGGGACGATGGCATAGGCTTTAGAGAAAAATCTGATCTTGAAAATGAAACCTTGGGCATGACTTTGATTAATTCTCTGGTGGGCCAATTAGAGGGGGATATAGAGTTTTTAGAAGGAGAAGGGACCTTTTATAAGATTAAATTCCGTGAATTAAAGTATAAAGAAAGGTTGTAATATATTTTAATTAACTTGAAAATTAATAACCTTGAACATTAAATCTACTATAAATGGGGAATAGAATGACAAAGCAACAACAATATGATTTCTATTATAAGACCAATGGTCTCATTTATGGTCTCTGGATTATGGGAATAATCTGTCTGGCGGCCAGTTTAATACTATTTTTTAATATATGGTGGCATTATTTGCGGGTGTTCTCATTGCCCATTATTTTGCTATCGGCAAATTTTTTTATAGGGGGCATAGTTGCCCGGAAGGTAATCTCGGCCGATTATATGACTCTTCCACTAGTTGATTTATTTTCCTCATTAAATGATCTGGTCCTGGACGCGGGGTGTGGTGCTGGCCGGGTAACCATTGAACTGGGCAAGGTATTGAAAAATGGACAAATAGTGGCCCTGGATCTCTTTGATCCCAAGGTGGATTCCATGTCTGGTGGAAGGGACTTGCTGGAGAAAAACTTGGAAATTGCTGGAATAAGTAGCAGGGTCCGCATAGTTCAAGGAGATGTGACCAACCTGGAATTTAAAGACAATACCTTTGATTCGGCTGTAAGTGCTCTTTTGTTGAATAATTTGGGCTCGGCAAAACTTTCCGGATTGAAGGAGTTGTTTCGGGTTCTTAAACCTGGTGGAAAATTACTTGTTATTGTTCCTGTACCAGGCCTTCACGCCTTTGCAGTGATGAGTGTATTTTATTTGTTAATGGCCTCCAGTAAAGAATGGAGATCTCTCTTTGGCCAGGCAGGTTTCAGTTTGTTGGAAGAAGGAGATATTAACTTTGGCAAGTATTTTTTATTGGAGAAATAAAAGATTTCAGGATAAATCTTACTTTATAACGGATTCTTGAGTGCACTGGTAGTGAAATCGGTTTTAAAAATGGTTTTAACATATTCTGGGCATCATTCAGCATTCCTTTAGAAAAATCAGATAATAAAATATGGGCCCTCTGGGGATTATATCTTGTCGAATAGGTCCACTTTAGGGATTGCTCTGGAATAGGCGATTTAGTTCAATTATGGCCACTAAATTGGATTAATGGCGTATTGGCGTTTTAGGAGGTTCATTTTCGTTTTAAATATATGTTAATTGCTTTTTCATGTTTTATTATAAAATATTTAATGATATTAGGTGGGTTTTTATCAATATAATTCAATATTTACAAGAGGATTTTAAATATCTATATTGTTATAAAAATATATTAAATTTTTAAAATGAATTTGGGGAGAAAAATGGAAGATTATTATGAATTTGAAGATCCTGGGTGTTGTTTAATCTGTGAAGATGCTGAACCCGGTTGTCTTTGTTATGATTGCAAATGCTCGAAATGTTGCTGGTATTCTGGAAATGACTATGGAGTAGAAGAATTTACTCCAGAAGGAGATAGATATTGTGTTTTAGTTGATGTCATGAGAGATCAACATGAATCTGGAAAACTATCATCTGAATTCAAGATATATGAGCGACTGAACTATACTGAAAAAGCAGTTAAATGCACTATAATTAATAATAAATCTAAAACTATATCTGAAAATGAATTTTGGGTACCTCTATCAGTTATTAATAAAGATAATCAAATACAAAGTTGGTTTATAGATAATAAGTTTATTAAAAACTTTAAAAAAGGACTCACATCTCAGAGAAAATTGATGTGAATTTGATGGATTCAACATCCCCCATAATAAGGTTCCCTATTGTCAATGGCATCAATGAAGATCTTCTTTAGCTCTTCCATATCTTCACCACTGCGAATGGCCCCAATAATATCCACTAAATTATCATTCCGCAACAAACAGGGTTTAATTTTCCCATCTGGTGTTATCCTTAAACGGGTACAATTCTTACAAAACTCCGTATTATCCATGGGTTTGACAATCTCTATTTCCCCGTCATCCACGAAGTACTTCTTTCTATCCTGCATGAAGTCCCGGGTCTTCACCTTATCAGCGGAATGGGCCAGTTCTTCTTCTAAGTCAGCCATTTCATAGTGGTACTGGTCTATGAATTCCGCATCAGGACAATTTTCTGTTTTTAAAAGTTCTATTAATTGTAAAACCGCATTATTTTCCTTACAAAAGTTAAACATGTCCCATATTTCTTCATGGTTGAGGTCTTTCATAACCACCATGTTCACCTTAACTGGATCCATACCTGCCTTTGATGCGGCTTTTATTCCATTCTTAGCACTTTCCAGGTAATTCTTAGTGGTGATGAATTTATAAGTTTCTGGATTAAGGGTGTCCAGACTCACATTAACTCGGTTTAGTCCGGATTTTACCAATTTTTCCGCGTAGCGTTCCATCAGTGTCCCGTTGGTGGTTATGGAAACGTCTTTAAAGTCCAGGGTGGATATTTTCTCTACAATCTCCACAATATCTGGCCTGATAAGTGGTTCTCCTCCTGAGAGTCTTATCTTGCGAATACCTATCCCCCGGGCCACTTGAGCTATGCGGAATATCTCATCCGCGGTCATTTCATTTTTTTGAGGCATTATGCCATCGTGGTGACAGTAAAGGCAATTTACATTGCATCGACTGGTTATGGATATTCTAAGTGAAATCACAGGCCTTTTATAGGGGTCTTTGATTTTATTTTCCAGTTCCATCTATTATCAACCAAGAATTTTTTTAAAGGGCATAAATTATCTGTGATTTATAATTAAAATCAGTTTAACACGTATAAAGTGAAGTGTTTTATAAGTAATATTTCTAGTATTTTATTCCTTGTGTTTTACTATAAAAATAGATAGGATTATCTTATGGATTAATATTTTAAAATAATAAATAAAATATAAAATTTTTTAGAAAAATAAAAAGTTAATTTTATTAATAGACTGATATTAATAAATCTTATTTTTCCTTATGCCTAACCATTAATTCAATGCTCTCAATAGATTCCGAGTCTTTATTCAAGGAATCCACCATCCCAGTAACGGTTTTAGATATTATATTCTGTACAAATGGGTTTAAAGGTATCCTCTGGCCATTGACCTGCAATAAGGCCTGTCTAAACTGGCTCTTGCAGTCAATATCTGGGGCATGGCCCTGTACTTTGGCGGTGGCAAATTCATAGCAAGAGTCAAAACCACACTTTCCACAGTTAAGATCCTGAAGGAGGCCGTAACTCCTCTCTTCCACCAGTTTAACCAGTTCATCTATTTTATCGTCGTTCAGAGTCTTCACATCCACCTGCTGGATGGTATATTCGTCTTTTAAATCAGAAACAGAAAACTTGGCAAATTTCGAAGTTTTAAATCCTTCCAGTATCAGAAAGTCCAGCCCGTCATTGAACTCGATGGTGGAGATAATTTTTTCCAGATCCAGAGGATGGTCAAATAGAATAAAAGTCTCTTTTCCATTCCCTACTACGATATGAGCTCCGGCTTGGCGGTGTTTACCGGTGTCTCTATCAGCCAAGTCAAATGTAACGTGACTGTACTTGACTGTTCCAACTTTATATTGTTTTTGAACCAGTTTTTCAACAATTTTAGTCACTAAAGTTGTTTTACCGGTATCTTTGGTTCCCATGACTCCTAATATTTTCATTTACATCACCAACGAAGTTTAATAAATACAAATAATCCCCTCTACTGATTTATCATTTAAATAAAATAACCGTAGTTATAGTAGTTAAATACATTATGTTAATTATAATAATTATAGAATAATAGAGTAGAATATCAATTAATATAATATTATAAATTTCATTAAAGATAATGAAACCTATTTTAATTAAAATAATTCCCTAAAAAATTAAATTCTTATTATAAAAATAATTGATATTAATTGAATAATAATGCCTATAATAACTAATTTAGTTTATAAGTCACTAATTTCAAATTAAATCTAAAAATAAAGGTCAATATACTATAATTTAACCCATATATCTATAAATTTTTATAATAATTGTAGATTTAATTAATATTAAAAATATGACATGACTCTAATATTGATGTCGTTTTATAATAAAAAAGATTTAAGATTCACATGAAGAAAAAAATAAAGTTTTTAATTGATGGATTGGATTTTGAAGCACTGGAAGGAACTACTATCCTACAATCTGCCATAGAAAATGGTATTTATATTCCTAATCTTTGCTATAACTCTCAGGCCAAACCTTACGGGGCCTGTCGTTTGTGTCTGGTGGAAAATGCCGAGGGTCGGATGATCACTGCTTGTGAAAACCTGCTGGAAGAGGGTATGGATATTAAAACTGATACTAAAGAGCTAAACCAGACTCGGAAGATGTTAGTATCTCTTTTAATTGCCAACCACGAGAAAAATTGCCTTTCCTGCGCCCAATCAGATAATTGCCGGTTACAGGAAGTGGCTGCCTACTTGAAGGTGGATGAAAAGGAGATGGAAAACTTCAGATTATCACTTCCCGACATACCCTTGGATGAATCCAATCCATTCTTTATAAGGGATCTTAAAAAGTGCATTCTCTGTGGGGTCTGTGTACAAACCTGTGCGGATATTTTAGGAGTAAATGCCATTGATTTCGGTTACAGGGGCTATGAAACCAAGATAGCCACTTTTGGCGATAAGGACATTCTGGATTCTAACTGTGTCTCTTGTGGTGAGTGTGTGGTGGCCTGTCCTGTAGGTGCCTTGGTCCCAAAAGCTACATTAAAACCATCTAGGGAAGTTAAAACCACTTGCACCTATTGTGGGGTTGGATGTGCGATCTATCTTGGAGTTAGGGGAAACGAAATTACTGGTGTTCGAGGAGATCCACAAGGCCCATCCAATAAGGGAAGACTCTGTGTAAAGGGAAGATATGGATTTAATTTTGTAAACAGCCCAGATAGACTTAAAAAACCACTCATCAAAAGAAATGGAGTTTTCGAGGAAGCCGAATGGGAAGAAGCCCTGGATTTGGTGGCTGAAAAATTATTAAAATACCGTCAGAGCACATTCGACGATAATCAGTACAAAAAAAGCCAGTTTGCAGCTATTTCATCGGCAAAATGTACTAACGAAGAAAATTATTTGTTTCAAAAGTTCACCAGGGCCTTAATGAAGTCTCCGCACATAGACCACTGCGCCCGTTTGTGCCACGCCCCTTCAGTGGCCGGACTATCAATGAGTATTGGTAGCGGAGCCATGACCAATTCCATTGATGAAATATCCCAAGCTGGATGCGTAATGGCCATTGGGACCAATACCACGGGCAGCCATCCGGTTATTGCTCTGGAAGTGGTAAAGGCTGCAAAAAATGGTTCTAAACTCATTGTAATTAATCCTCAGGAAATTGATCTATGTAATCATGCTGATTTATTCCTTCAGCACCACCCTGGAACTGATGTGGCCCTTTTAATGGGTATGGCTCGGGTCATATGGGAAGAAAACTTATATGATAATGAATTTGTGAAAAATCGAACTGAAAATTTGGAACCATTCATTGAATCCCTGAAAAAACTGGATCTGGTGGAAGTAGAACAAATCACAGGGGTTAAACAAGAAAAAATTAGAGAAGCGGCTAGGATATATGCTACGGAGGGACCTTCTTCTATACTCTATGCCATGGGTATCACCCAGCACACCCACGGAACGGAAAACGTTTTGGCCATAAGTAATTTGGCCCTTTTAACCGGTAATATTGGTAAATTGAATGCAGGGGTCAATCCACTACGGGGACAGAATAATGTGCAAGGGTCCTGTGATATGGGGGCCCTCCCTAATGTTCTCCCGGGATACCAATCAGTGGAAGACGAGCAGGTAATTCAAAAATTCCGGGAATATTGGAATTCTGATTTGAGCCCAGTTACTGGTATGATTTTACCTGAAATACTGGAAAAGGCCGCGAAAGGAAAGATAAAAGCCGCCTACATTATGGGGGAAAATCCCCTCTTAAGTGAGCCGGACATCCAGAACGTTAAAAAGGCTCTGGAAAACCTGGAATTCCTGGTGGTGCAAGACATTTTCCTCACCGAAACCGCCCAGTTAGCCGATGTGGTTTTACCGGCGGCCTCCTTTGCCGAGAAGGAGGGGACCTTTACCAACACCGAAAGAAGGGTGCAGCTTATAAGGCCGGCCATAAAAGCACCGGGTGAATCCCAACCAGACTGGTGGATAATATCTCAACTGGCCCTTAAAATAGAGGAAAAACTCTCCTGTAATTATAATAATTTGGAAGCAGTCGAACCAAATGATAATAAAGAGTCTATGTTCGTCTATAAATCGGCTGCAGAAATATTCCAGGAAATGGCCCAACTTACTCCCATATACCACGGCATAAGGTACGATAGATTGGAAAAAAAGGGCATACAATGGCCTTGCCCAGATGAAAACCATCCTGGAACTCCTATACTACACCAGGAGAGATTTAATACCCCCAGCGGTCTGGGGAAATTCCATGCTTTAGAATACAGGCCCTCAGCTGAGGTTTCCAGTGAGAAATATCCTTTAATTCTAACCACCGGCCGTAGTCTTTATCAGTACCACACTGGTACCATGACCCGGAAGATTGATGGCCTGGATTTACTGGAGAAACCAGGGATAATGGAAATGAATCCTTCTGATGCTGCTGACCGCTATATCGAAGAGGGAGATCTGGTTGAAATTGAATCTAGGCGGGGAAAAATCAAGGTCCAGGCCAAAATAAGCGATCATATCCAGAAAGGAACACTGGCCATGACTTTCCACTTTAAAGAGGCCCCGGCCAATTGTCTAACCAATCCCGAAAGGGATCCTATTTCGGGCATCCCTGAGCTGAAAATTTCGGCAGTTGAAGTTCGAAAATTATAGATTTTTATTGGAATTTTTGCACTAATTCCTTTATTTTAACAACATTTTCTGAACTAAAATTTAATGATGAAATTCTTCTTTTTTAAACATTTTTTATACTATTTTTTACCTTAAAATTTAGACCTAAAATCCTTCTTTTTTTATAGATTTTTTAGTAATTTTTGTCTGAAAATCAAATACATTAATTTTTATTTAATTCTTTTTATAATCTCTTAAAATTTTTTATTTTCATTTTATTAAAATATTGAATTGTATTAATAGTTTTAAATCTTTATAAGTGTCTTTTTAGTTTATTAGGGTGTAATTAATGAAAATATTTTTTACATAAGTTTTGTGTGATTCCAACACTCCACTATATATAATTTTCTATATGTTTCTAGTAGGAATTTATTTATAAATGATTAAGTGAAAGTGTAATTAACACACATGGTGAATCAATGCCCAAACATATAGTTTCTGGATTAAAATATATCGCAGCTGTCAACCTGAGGAAACAAGGCCAAACTCAGAGAGAGATAGCTGAAGCGCTGGACATGGATAGATCTACTGTTTCTCACTATTTGAATGGAAGAAACCTTTCTTGGAATTCCATAGAAGTTGCGGAAATGGTAACCAACTTTTGTCCCAAAGATTTTTTAGTTTTAACCCATGCTCTTTTAAATGACACTGAGCGGACAAGGACAATAATCCAGACATGTACTGACTCAAAATTTAAGGGAGCAATTCGAAATTCTTGTATTGGGTGCGGCCTTTGTGTGGACACGTGTTTAATGAAGGCCATCGTGTTGAACGACTTAAAGGCACATATAAATTGTGAATGGTGTTGCGGATGCCTTATTTGTGTGGAAATGTGCCCGACCAACTCGATAGAAATTAAGGAGGTAGTAGATTGATGGAAACAACTGAACTATTAGATGGTAAAGATATTACTGTGGAGAGAGCAGGCGAAGAAGACAGAACACTTCTCTTCAAAAATCATCTCTGCGCTGTTTGTGGATTGTGTGAAAGCATATGTCCGGTAAGTGCCATTGAAACTAATCCTACTGGTGCAATGGTGAGAACAGAGCAAGATGCTAGTAAGATAGATATTGATGAAAATAAATGTGTTCTTTGCGGAATGTGCAGCTCAATATGTCCTTTCCAAGCTTTAGACTTACAAATTGATGGTGAATCAATAAAAGAGATTGCTGGATATCCTCATATTATTAAATCTGCTGATATTGATGATGATGAGTGTATTAACTGTAAAGCATGTGAAACAGCATGTCCTCAGGATGCTATAACTATTACTCGTGAATTACCTTCCCGAGCAGAACTCATTACTGGAGAAATAGATATAGACAAAGATACATGTATCTCCTGTGGTATGTGCGAAGAAATGTGCCCTGTTGATGCTATAGAACTTGATCATCAAATGCCTACTTCAGATAACCCTGTAGTGGCTACTGATATTAATGTTGATACTGACAAGTGTGTTCACTGTGGAATCTGTAAGAGAATCTGCCCTGTAGATGCTATTACTCAAGTTTGTCGTATCTGCCCTTATGGTGAATACGAAATTGCTGAACCAGAAATAACTGGAACTTCTTACATTGACCCAGAACTATGTGTAAACTGTACCTGGTGTCAGGAAATCTGTCCAGTCGATGCAGCTAAAGTAACTAAGCCTTTTGAAGGTGAATTAAACATTGACTCTGAAACATGTCAGGGATGTGAAACATGTGTGATGGTTTGCCCATGTAACGTGCTTTCATTCCCTAAATCCACTAAAGCAGGAGTAAACGCAGAGAAACTACACAAAGATGAAAGATTCTGTATTTACTGTGGTGCATGTGGAAAATCATGCCCGGTCAATGCTATTGAAGTTAAACGGACCAAGATAAACTACACCCCAACTAAATCAAAAGCCTGGAAAAAGGCATTTGAATCTTTAGAAAATTAAGAATTTTGAATTACGGAGGTAATTATATGGCAATCGGATTAAAAGCATACCGAGAAATATGCCACGGTTGTGGTAACTGTGTTGTAGCCTGCCCTGTAAACTCTCTTAGAAGCCCGGAAGTGGCTGGAGGAAAGGGTCCTACTGACGATGTGGATATTATCATGATCGTTGAAGATGGCGCAGTACAAATTAAAAATCCTGATCTATGTGGAAAATGCGGAACTTGTATGGAAACTTGTCCTGTAGAGGCCATAAAATTGGAGGAATTATGATGAGGGTTATTTTAAACACTGGAAGAACTGTATGGCAGGGACAAGCCATAGAATCTGGCAAAGATTTAGAAATGTACGTGGACGCAGCAGCTATTGCTCACTTAAGTGCAGAAATGATGAGCCAGCTTGGAATAAAACCTGAAGACAATATTGAAGTTATTTCTAACTTTGGAAATGTGGTAGTTAAAATTGTAGCAACCAAAGAAACTCTCCCTGAGGGAATGATTTACATCCCTATGGGTCCTTGGGCTAATCGGGTTATTGACCCTGAAACCAATTCAACTGCAACTCCAAGTTTCAAAAATATCCCAGTAGAGATTTTGCCTACTGATAAACCTGTACTGGATATGCCTACTTTGATGAAAGTCTACAACAAGGTAGGGCAAATTTAATTATCCATTTTAAATCATGAGGAGGATTTTCATGGAAAAAATTATCAAAAATGGAATGGTTTATGATCCATTAAATAATATTGATGGCGAAAAAAAGGACATCTGTATTAAGGACGGAAAAATTGTTGACAGTGTCAGCGATGATGCAGAAGTCATAGATGCCTCAGGTAAAATTGTAATGCCTGGTGGTGTGGACCCTCACACTCACATTGCAGGGGCAAAAGTTAATGTCGGACGTATGTACCGACCAGAAGACAGTAAAAAAGATGTTGAAGCATGTGGAGCTGATGGTAAACGGTGTGGGAGTGGGTTCTCTGTACCATCTACTTTCATGACCGGTTACAGATACGCTCAAATGGGTTACACCACTGCTATGGAAGCAGCTATGCCTCCGCTACTGGCCCGGCACACTCACGAAGAATTTCACGACACCCCAATTTTAGATCACGCAGCTTTCCCTCTATTTGGAAACAACTGGTTTGTTATGGAATACTTAAAAGACAAGGATATTGATTCGTGTGCAGCTTATGCGTCCTGGCTTTTAAAAGCCACTAAAGGTTACACCATTAAAATCGTGAACCCTGGTGGAACTGAAGCATGGGGATGGGGTGGAAATGTCCATGGAATCAATGATCCTACTCCATACTTCGATGTAACTCCTGCTGAAATTATTAAAGGATTGGCAGAAGTAAATGAAAAACTACAACTCCCTCACTCCATACACCTTCACTGTAATGATCTGGGACACCCTGGAAACTACGAAACCACTTTAGCTTCCTTTGATTTACCAAAAGGAATTAAAGCTAATCCTGCTACTGGAGCAAGAGACACTGTACTTTACGCAACTCACGTGCAGTTCCATAGTTACGGTGGAAACTCCTGGAGAGATGTAGTATCAGCTGCTACTGAAGTGACTGATTATATAAACAAAAACGACCACATAGTTTTCGATGTAGGTCAAGTAACTTTGGATGAAACCACCACCATGACTGCTGATGGTCCATTCGAATTTGATTTACACACCTTAAACGGGCTTAAATGGGCTAACTGTGATGTGGAAATGGAAACCGGTTCTGGTGTAGTTCCATGTATTTATGCTGCTAAAGCACCAGTATCTGCCATGCAATGGGCAGTTGGTATGGAGCTATTCTTACTGACTAAAGACGCAGGAAAAGTTTGTTTAACCACAGATAGTCCTAACGCAGGTCCATTCACTAGATATCCTCGTGTTATCGCCTGGCTAATGAGTAACCAGTACAGAAATGACATGTTAGATGAAAAATTACACAGCTGGGCTCACAGAAAAACTAGTATAGCTGCCATTGACCGGGAATACTCCCTATCTGAAATCGCTCAAATTACCAGATCCACTCCTGCTAAAGTACTGGGGCTAAGTGACACCAAAGGACATCTTGGAGTCGGTGCTGATGCTGATATTTCAATCTATGACCTCAATCCGGAAACCACTGATCTAACTAAGGACTACATGGCTATAGAAGCTGCATTTGAAAAAGCGAGCCTAGTTTTAAAAGATGGTGAAACCGCGGTAATGGATGGTAATGTTGTAAACACTGCATTACGTGGCAGAACCTACTGGGTAAACACCCAAGTGGAAAAAAGCCTGTACGACGAAGTATTAGCTGATGTAGAGATGAAATTCAAAAAATACTACTCTGTAAACTTCCAGAACTACCCGGTACAGGAAGAATACATTAACAAGTCTGCTCCAATTAAGGGGGTGATGTTATGAGTGAGATTATATTAACTCCTAAAGAACAACCAACCGTACCTTTAGAAGCCGCTAACATACGACCTGATGTTTTCGCAGGTAAAACTTTAGATGAAATCAAAGAATTAGACATCATGTATGGTAATGCGATTGTTAAACTCGGCGAATTCTTTGAAGTAGCGGGTGAATCTTCGGAACTTCCTAAAATCACCATTGACGGTGATGTGTACAATACTAAGCGTATTGGCCAGGGAATGACTGATGGTGAGATCCATATTAAAGGTAATGTCAACAAGTACGTCGGTCTCGAAATGAAAGGCGGAATAATAACTGTTGAAGGAGACGCTGATGCTTGGGCCGGTCAGGACATGGAAGGCGGAGAATTAGTCATTATGGGAAATGCTGGTGACTATGTAGGATCTGCTTACCGTGGTGACTGGAGAGGTATGAGTGGAGGCCTAATTACCGTACACGGAAATGTGGGAAACGAAATTGCTGAGTACATGGGCGGTGGAAAAATCGTCGTTAAAGGCAATGTCAACACCATGCCTGGAATACACATGAACAGTGGTGTTCTTATAATTGAAGGAAATGTAGTAGCCCGTACTGGTGGAGAAATGGCTGGCGGAACTATTGTGGTTAAAGGAGTCATTGAAGAATTCCTACCAGGATTTAAATACTTGGGCGTTGAGAAAAACATTGAAGTAGAAGGAGAAGTTATTCCAGGCGCTTTCTACAAATTTGAAGGAGATCTAGCTATTAAGGGAGCTAAAGGGACTATTTATGCTGCAGTTGCAGGTAATGGTCACATAGCTCCATAAGCTAAAGGAGGATTAAATTATGGAACTCGTAAAAAACGTAGTATGCCCCTTCTGTGGAACTCTATGTGATGATATTATCTGTAAAGTTGAAAATGACGAAATTGTAGGTACTTATAACGCTTGCAGAATCGGTCACAGTAAATTCGTACACGCTGAAGGTGCCATGAGATGGAAAACCCCTATGATTCGTCAAGGCGATGAATTCGTAGAAACTACCTATGATGACGCGATTGAAAAGGCTGCTCAAGTTATAGCAGGTTCTAAAAAGCCTTTAATGTACGGTTGGAGTTGTACTGACTGTGAAGCACAAGCTGTTGGTGTAGAACTGGCTGAAGTATCTAAAGCGGTAGTTGATAACACTGCATCAGTATGTCACGGACCATCTGTATTGGCTTTACAAGATACAGGATATCCTATCTGTACCTTTGGAGAAGTTAAAAACAGGGCAGATGTTATAATTTACTGGGGATGCAACCCATTCCACGCCCACCCTAGACACATGTCCCGTCACGTATATGGAAGAGGCTTCTTCAGAGAAAGAGGCCGATCTGACCGGACTGTTGTAGTGGTTGATCCAAGAGAAAGTGATTCTTCAAAACTAGCAGATATACACTTAAAACTGGACTTCAACAAGGACTACGAATTAGTTGATGCTATAAGGACTGTTATGGCTGGTCATGAAATCCTCTATGATGAAGTGGCTGGAATATCCCGTGAAACAATCGAAGAAGTTGTTGACGCTTTGAAAAACGCTCAATTTGGCTGTCTTTTCTTTGGTATGGGTATAACTCACAGCCGGGGGAAACACAGGAACATTGATACAGCTATTCAGCTCGTTCAAGATCTAAACAATTTCTCTAAGTGGACTCTGATTCCAATGAGAGGACACTACAATGTAACTGGATTTAACCAGGTTTGTACTTGGGAAACTGGTTACCCATTCTGTGTGGACTTTGCAGATGGAACACCTAGGTACAACCCTGGTGAAACCGGATCTAACGATGTTCTACAGAGCAATGAAACAGATTCCATGATGGTTATTGCTTCTGACCCGGGAGCTCACTTCCCACAGAAAGCTCTACACCGAATGGCTGAAATTCCAGTTATTGCTATTGAACCTCACAAGACTCCTACCACTGAATTGGCTGATATTATTATCCCTCCAGCAATAGTAGGTATGGAAGCTGCAGGTTCTGCTTACCGTATGGAAGGTGTACCTATCCGTATGCGGAAAGTAGTGAACTCTGATTTATTATCAGATAAACAAATCCTGGAAAGGCTTTTAGTCCGAGTAAAGGAACTAAAAGCTTCTAAATAAGATAAAGTCTCTGGACTTTACTTATTTTTTATTTTATTTTTGAATTTAGTTGTTAATTTTATTTTATTTAAGAATATTCTCGTTAAATAAAACAATATAATAATTTCTATAAAAATTTATTTTATTTTCCTTACTTTCTTTTAAACTATGTGTATTGGTTCAAATTGAATACTTTTCACTATTTTCACTAAATAATTGAAAAATGTGTACACATATGTGTAATATACCTGACTTTTTTTACTAATTTTTGTGAGAATCGAAATATTTATATATGATATTTACCAACCATTCATTGTCGATATATCGGAAGTAGGCTTCCGTATTCCGATTAATTGAATAATATTTAGAAATTTAAAATTAAAAACTTTCAAGAGAGTCCTATATGGTAAGAAAAATCGCAATTTATGGAAAAGGTGGAATTGGAAAATCTACAACTCAACAAAATACGGCAGCAGCTATGACACATTTTTATGATAAAAATATCATGATTCATGGCTGTGATCCTAAAGCTGATAGTACCCGACTGATTTTAGGGGGAAAAATGCAAACCACCATGATGGACACTCTCCGAACAATGGGAGAAAGTGGCTGTACTCCGGATGCAGTGCTGGAAACTGGGTTTGGCGGAATTAAATGTGTAGAATCTGGTGGCCCTGAGCCTGGTGTGGGATGTGCTGGCCGGGGAGTAATAACTGCTATTACGCTCATGGAAAAACATGGAGTTTATGAAGAAGATCTGGATTTTGTATTCTTCGATGTTCTGGGAGACGTGGTATGTGGAGGATTTGCTATGCCTGTAAGGGATGGTAAAGCCGAAGAAATATATATCGTTGCTTCTGGTGAAATGATGGCACTCTATGCAGCTAATAACATCTGTATAGGTATGGTAAAATATGCTAAGCAAAGCGGAGTTCGATTAGGTGGAATTATTTGTAACAGCCGTAATGTAGATGGTGAAAGAGAACTACTGGAAGAATTTTGTGAAAAAATTGGAACTCAGTTGCTTTACTTTGTACCTCGAGACAACATTGTGCAAAAAGCTGAATTTAATAAAAAATCCGTCATAGAATTCGATGAAGAATGTAATCAAGCGAACGAATACAAAGAGCTTGCACGTAAAATAATCGAAAATGAAAATTTTGTTATTCCTACTCCTATGACCATGGATGAAATGGAAGAACTGGTATTAAAATACGGAATGATGGACTAAGGCCTGGTGCTTGGAAATTGATATATTGGAGGTTAGCAAAATGAAAATGATTAGAGCAATTATAAGGCCTGATAAAACTGAAGAAGTTGTAGATGCACTATCAGAATCTGGATACGTGGCCTTAACGAAAATGGATGTTATTGGTAGGGGTAAACAGAAAGGAATTCAAATCGACAAAATCTACTATGACGAGCTACCTAAAACCATGTTAATTCTAGTTGTTGAAGACGACGAAACAGAGGGTATTGTAGATCTTATCAATGAATTTGCATTTACCGGAAGCTTTGGTGATGGAAAAATATTCATAAGCCCTGTTGATGAGGTATACACAGTCAGAACTAGAACTAAGGGGTTATAATCATTATATAATCTTTGATTGGATTAATAATGAATTAACGATTAATATGGATAAAAATACGGGTGTGAATCATGAAAGAAATAATAGCTATCATTCGCCCTAATAAAATGGCCGTTACTAAAGAGGTACTCACTGCCCTAGGATTTCCGGCAATGACTGCCCATCGGGTTATGGGAAGAGGCAAACAAAAGGCCATAATTAACGAAGTTTCCTTTGAAATACAAAAAGAGGAACTTCATAATAAAGAGGGAAGCATGCGTTACATTCCCAAAAGATTAATGATACTCGTAGTGCCTGATGACGATGCTTCCTTAGTTGTAGAAGCAATAATGCGAGTTAATCAAACTGGACAAATTGGGGACGGTAAGATATTTGTTTGTCCTTTGGAAGAAGCCATTAGGGTACGGACTAAAGAGAAAGGAGAAGAAGCTATAACTTAATTATGGCTTTAATTTACATTTACTGATATCGAAAAGATAATTAAAGAATATTGTCCTATCAAAATTAGATTTATAAACTTAAAATCTTTCATTTCAGTAAAATCATTAAAATCATGTATTTGGGAGAGTAATATGCCTTTCGATCTATTTGAAGTTGATAAAGAAATTCCAGAACGGAAAAAACACATTTACATTAAAGATTCTAAAGATCCTAAAGAACACATCCCTGCCTGTAACACTACTACTGTTCCAGGATGTATGACTGAGAGGGGTTGTGCATTTGCCGGTGCAAAAGGAGTAATTACTGGTGCTATTAAAGATGCGCTTCATGTTGTCCATTCCCCGGTCGGATGTACGGCCTATGCCTATGGTACCAAAAGGTACCCTACCACTCCGGAAATGCCTAATGGGGATAAATTCCCTATAGAAAACTTTAATTTGAAATATATCACCGGAACAGACATTCGGGAGTCTGATGTGGTATTCGGTGGAATGGATAAACTTAAAAAATGTATACTGGAAGCCAATAAAGAATTTCCAGAAGCTAATGCAATTTATACCTATGCTACATGTACCACAGGTCTCATTGGTGACGATATTGATGCAGTTTCTCGAGAAGTTGCTGAAGAAATAGGAAAAGACGTTATTCCTATAAATGCTCCGGGGTTTGCCGGACCTACTCAATCTAAAGGACACCAAGTTGCCAATGACACTCTATTTGAAACATTGGTAGGGACCAAAGAACCTCCTAGCACTACTGAATATGACGTAAATCTAATTGGGGAGTATAATATTGATGGAGACCTCTGGGTTTTAAGGGAATACTTTGAGGAGATGGGAATCAACATCCTGAGTACTTTCAGTGGGGACTGCTGCCACGACGAAATTGGATGGATGCACAGGGCTAAACTGAGTCTGGTTAGATGTCAAAGATCATCTAATTACATAGCTAAACTCTTAAAAGAACGATATGATATTCCTTATATAAAAGTGGATTTCTTCGGAGTCAGATACCCCACTGAAAACTTAAGAGCTTTGGGTGAATACTTTGGAAAAGAGGAAGAAGCAGAAAAAGTTATTGAAAGCCGGATGAACTGGATCAGACCAGAACTGGATAAACTAAAGGAGAAGCTGCAAGGTAAAAAAGTGTGGGTTTTCTCTGGCGGACCTAAAAACTGGCATCTTCCGGAACCTTTAGAAGAAGAACTGGGAATGGAAGTAGTAGCTGTTTCCACCATGTTCGAACACGAAGACGGTTACGAGAAAATCAAAGAAAGAGTAGGAGAAAATACGGTCATAATCGATGATCCTAACTCTCTGGAAGCTGAAGAAATCATTGAAAAATACAAACCGGACATTGTATTATCTGGGGTAAAAGAAAAATATCTGGCCCATAAGATGGGAGTACCATGTATATTGATCCACTCATATGAAAACGGACCATACATAGGTTTCGAAGGATTCCTTAATCTGGCAAAAGATATGTATGCTGCTATTTACAACCCGGTATGGAAACTCATAGAATTCGAGCCAGAAACAGAAGAAGAACTTTCAGTGGAAAATACCTCAGAGGAAGAGGCTCCGGCAAAACGCGGGTAAATAATAAATATTTAAAATTAGGTGATTTAATGAGTGATGTAAATATTGTTGAAAGAGGAAGGACTCTGGTTGTAAACCCTCTGGTAACTTGCCAGCCTCTGGGGGCCATGTTTGCTACCTTGGGTATTCATCGTGGTCTGCCACTGGTTCATGGATCTCAGGGATGCAACACTTTTGTGAGATATGCATTCAACAGGCATTTCAGAGAACCTGCTGAAATAGCAGTTACTTCTCTTCACGAGGATGCAGCAGTATTTGGAGGTAGAAGTAACCTTATAAATGGCATTAAAAATCTTTCCAAGAGATTCAGGCCAGATTTAATTGGAGTAGTAACAACTTGTTCCAGTGAGATCATTGGGGATGATGTGGATGGTTTCATGAAAATCGCCCATAAAGAACTTTCCGAGGAGATTGGAGAAGAAAAAGCAAATAAAACTAAATTGGTGCACATTTCAACTCCTAGTTTCGTAGAAAACCATTTCAGAGGTTATGGTAATGCAGTCAAGGCTTTTGTGAATACTCTTGTTGAAGAACCAATAGAATCCAATGAAAAATTAAACATTATTCCGGGTATGGTAAATCCGGGGGATATACGGGAGATAAAACACATGTTGGGTCTTATGGGTACTGAGGTTATTATGTTAAGTGATACTTCTGATCCTTTTGACTCTCCTTTAAGGCCTTCCACCACAGAATCAATGCCTTTCTATCCTAAAGGTGGTACTCGTGTGGAAGAAATCGCAGATTCATCTAATAGTCTGGGAACTATTTCTTTGCCATTTTATGGTGATGATGCGGCCAATTCTCTAGAGAAAAAGTATGATGTTCCTGCTAAAATTGGGCCTATGCCTATTGGTGTTCAAAACACAGATGAATTCGTGAGAAACGTTACCAAATTGACAGGATTAGAAGCCAGTGAAGAATTGCTGGATGAAAGAGGACTTCTCATAGATTCCATGGCGGATTTATGTTCCAGATACTTATTTGGAAGGAAAGTTGCTATTTATGGTGACCCTGCATTAGTAATGGGCATGGCCCGATTTGTATGTGAAATGGGAATGATTCCTTCTTTTGTTTGTACTGGTGTGGAAAATCCTGAATTTGTGGAAGAGATGAAAAAGGTTGGTAAAGAATCCGAGGGCCCAGTTGAAGTTATGCCTGGATCTGATTTAAGGGCTTTAGAAGTAAGATTAGAGGAAGATCCTGTTGATTTAGTAATTGGAAACTCTGAAGGACGTTTGATTACTAGAGATCTTGGTATTCCGCTGGTAAGGGTAGGATTCCCAGTTTATGATCGTGCAGGATACCATCGAGTACCTATTTTAGGTTACAATGGTAGTGTAAACCTCATTGACCGTATAACCAATATGGTTATGGAAAAATACTACGATGAACAGCATTGGAAACTCCAACAATGATTCAATAAATTAACTTAAATTAGGATATTTAAAGATAGTTATGAAGTTAATTATTGAATTAAACAATTTAATTAATCTTTTTTTCTTTAATAAGGATTAAAAAAGAGAATTATTTAAATTAATATTCTACTTTTCTTTAAATTTTTTAAAATTTATATTCGATTCTAATTATCTATTGAATTAATAAATTAGTTGATAATTATCATTAAAATCAAGCCGTGGTGGTGTATTATGAAAAATTCCTCAAAAAAATTTAATGGATCTGAATCATTAAAATTAACTGCTAAAGAGCCTTTAAAGGAATTAAAATCAAGTGAATCACCACAAAATGATGACTTGATTATTACTGAAGTTCCAGATTCAATCATAAAAACTCTGGAATCCCGAATAGGCCACATGTGTGTGAAAAAAGACGAAAGTGACGAAGTAGGCCCAACATGTAACATGGCATCTGTTCCGGGGGCAGTTACTCAAAGATCTTGTGTATATGGTGGGGCGAGAGTTGTTTTAATGCCTATAACTGATGCCATACACCTGGTACATGGCCCTATTGGATGCGCCTCTTGTACCTGGGATATTCGGGGAAGTAGGAGTTCTGGAGAAGAATTATACAAAAAAGGATTTTCTACTAACTTACAGGAAAAGGATATTGTATTTGGCGGGGAAAAAAAATTATTTGATACAATTATTGAACTCAATGGAATTTATAATCCCGCAGCCATATTTGTATATTCCACCTGTGTAGTAGGATTAATTGGTGATGATTTAAAAAGTGTTTGCCGGGAAGCAGGAAAAATCACCAAGTGCCATATCATATCCGTTCAATCTGAGGGATTCAGAAGTTTTAATAAATCCCTGGGCCATCAATTGGCTTGCGACGCAATGCTGGATCAATTGATTGGAACGGGAAAACCAGGATTAGATCAAAAATCAACGGTTTCAACCCAAAAAAACAGTCCTACTTTGAATATTGTTGGTGAATTCAATGTGGCCGGTGATTTATGGGCCATAAAGCCTCTCATTGAGAAGATGGGCATAACTGTTCAATCGACCATAACTGGGGACTCTTGCGTAGAAGAAATAGCCAATGCCCATCGGGCTGATTTAAATATCGTTCAATGTCAGAAATCTTCTAACTACTTGGCCCGACAGATGGAGCAAAAATACAGCATCCCTCACCTTAAAGCTAATTTCTTTGGAATTGAAGATACAGCCAAATCTTTAATTTTAATAGCTGACTTTTTTCAGGATCAGCATCCTGAAATCAGGGAAATAGCTGATAAAATAATTGAAACAGAAATAAATAAGGTAAGATCTGAAATAAGCCACTATAAAACCAAATTAACTGGAAAAAAAGTAACGGTTTATGTAGGTGGCAATAAGGCATGGTCTCTTATCAGGGCATTTGAAGAGCTGGGAATGAAAGTTATAATGACTGGAACTCAAAATGGACTACCTGAAGACTACCAGCGTATAATGGAGACAGTGAGTGAGGGTACTCTGGTGGTGGATGATGCCAACTCCATGGAACTGGCCAAACTACTAAAAAAATATCATCCTGATTTAATAGTTTCAGGGGCTAAGGAAAAATATATGGCTCACAAGTTAGGCATTCCTTTTTGTGACTTTAATCACGATAGAATAAGCTCATTTGCAAGTTTTCAGGGATTTATAAACTTTGCCAAAGAAGTGGACCGGGCAGTTTCCAGTCCGGTATGGAAATTGACCTCAAAATATTATCGGGGGATAGTTAAAAATGAATGAATATCAATCACTCCCTAATGAAGATTCAAAATGCATAGACTTAAATAGCTGTGATTCATGTTGTGATACAAACTGTAATGGTTCATGTGGCGAAATTCGCATTCCAGAATTAAAAAAACATTTTGCAGTGATTAATCCCTCAAAAATGTGTCAGCCTATGGGTGCTGTACAAGCTCTTCTGGGAATTGAGGGAGCCATGCCATTAATTCATGGTTCTCAAGGATGTAGTACTTATTTGAGGTTCCAGATGTGCAGACACTTCCGCGAACCAGTAAATATATCTTCCACTTCTATGAGTGAAAGTACAGTAGTTTATGGTGGTGAAGAAAATTTATTAAAAGCTTTGGAGACGATTTGGCGTGAATACAAACCAAAATTAATAGGTGTAACCTCTAGTTGTCTCACTGAAACCATTGGGGATGATATGAATCTCATAATCCGAAAATTTAGATCAGAACATTCTGATGAAGAATTACCACCTATCATTCCTATATCCACACCCAGCTATTCTGGATCTCATGTTGATGGATATGATAAAGCAGTTAAATCTCTTCTAGAAAATATGGCTCTACAGAACCAAGCTAATGAAAAAATAAACATTGTTCCTGGAAATATTTCTCCAGCAGATGTCCGAGAAATTAAGGGAATTCTGGAACTAATGGAATGTTCTAGTATTATACTTGCTGACAATTCAGAATCTCTTGATGCACCTCACACAGGCTTTGTTTCATTCTTACCTCCTGCTGGAACTAATATAAATGAAATTATTGATTCTGCAAATTCTAAAGCCACTATTTCATTATGTAAACATGCGAATTCAGGAGCAAAGTTTTTGGAAAAACGTTTTGATGTTAGATCTATATCTGGACCTCTTCCAGTTGGATTAAAAAATACAGATAAATTCATCTCAGCAATATGTCAAATTAAAAATTGTGAGCTCCCAGAAAAACTGGAAAAGGATAGGGGCCGACTTATTGATACTATAATTGATGCTCACCCGTATAATTATCAAAGAAAAGTGGCTATATATGGGGATCCAGATGTGGTAATTGGTTTGGCTGCATTTACTGCTGAGCTGGGTATGATACCTTCAGTGGTCTGTACTGGTGCTGAAAGCCTCCTTTTTCTGGATGACATGAAAAAAGTGTCAAAAGAAAATGGATCTAAAACTGCTGTAATGGAAGGATGCGACCTTTATGATCTTCAAAATTATATAAAAGACAATCCTGTTGACTTGCTGATTGGAAATTCTTATGGTGCACGTATATCAAATGAAGAGAATATTCCTTTATTTAGAGTAGGATTTCCCATATATGATCGGATGGGTGCTCAAAGAAATCCTATTGTTGGTTATTCAGCAGGAATCCGATTAGTGGATACTCTGGCCAACATGATTCTGGAAAGGTACTACGATGCCTCAGGATGGGAAATTGAGTGAATTTTAAAAATTAGATGATTTAAGGATATAATTGAAACGGGGTTAAAATATGGGTGAGAAAATTCGAATAGCAGTAGCTTCCAGCGATGGTAAAACTGTGAATATGCATTTTGGTGATGTTTCGCACTTTCTCATATTTGAAGTGGAAGGAATTCATGTTAATTTTATTGAATTAAGAGAAAAAGAAAAAAAACCAATCCAAGAGCACTCAGGCCGGTGGATGCAATCTCTGAATACTATAAAAGATTGCAAGGCTATTTTATGTAGTAGAATGGGTCAAGAACCAGCTTCAAAGCTTGAAGAAGAAGGTATAATTCCATTTCAATGCTCGGGAACTATTGCTGATGCTATAAAATACTACTTGAAGGAAAATTAATTAAATTGGATTAGAGCTATATAAACTATTGTGTTCAATTTATATAGGATAGAAAACAGTATTTAGAGGTATTGAATTGAAAAAAATTTTAACGGCCTGCACTAAGGATTGTCCAGGTTCCTGCAGTATAATTGCCATAGTAGATAATGGGGAAATAACTTCCTTAAAGGGAAATCCAGATCATGCATATACTCAGGGATTTATATGTCCTATCACTTCTAAATTCCTTAAAGACAGGCTTTACAACCCTAAAAGGATACTACATCCACTTATTAAAAAAAATGGGGAATGGGAAAGAATATCCTGGGATGAAGCACTTCAAATAGCAGCAGATAAGTTATCTAAAACCATAAAATCGCACGGGCCAGAATCAATATTGTATTATCAGGGTTTTGGTGCTAGAACTGCTCTAAGAATTCTCAATAGAAGATTTTTTAATCTTTTAGGCGGAGTTTCTACTCTTTATGGTACTGTATGTGGTGGAATTGGCCAAGCTGGTCAGGAATTAGATTTAGGGGAGAGAATTTCTCATGACCCACAAGATCATTTAAATAGCCGCATCATAATTATTTGGGGACGAAACCCCGCAGTTACTGACATTCACCTCTGGAAAATTGTTAAAAATGCCAGAAAAAATGGGGCACTGGTGGTAACTATTGATCCCATAAAAACAAGAACGTCAAGAGGCAGTGATATTTATTACCAGCCAAAACCTGGCGCTGACTCCTATCTGGCCATGGCGATGGCCAAGATTATATTAAAAGAAGGTCTAGAAGATCAGGAATTCATTGAAAATCACACTGAGAACTTTGAAAAATACCAGAAAATACTGGATGATTATACTCTGGAAGAACTAGCTGTAAAATGTGATATACCATTATTTGAAGTTGAAAAACTGGTTAATCTATATTTAAATGGCCCAAGTAGCATAATCACAGGTTGGGGATTGCACCGTTATTTAAAAGGCCATCTAACATTTAGAATGATTGATGCGCTGGCCGCAGTTTCTGGAAATCTGGGAATATCCGGTGGGGGTGTAACCCAAGGATTCGACGAATTCGGGTTCTTTGACGATAAATGGGTTGCTGAAGAATTGATCCCAATGCAAAGAAAACTCCCTATGCCCACTATTGGTCAGGCCATACTTGAAGCAAGACCGCCTGTAAATCTGATATTTTTAACAGCAGGAAATCCGGTAGCCATGTGTCCTAATTCCTGGAAAGTTAAAAAGGCATTTGAAAGTGTAGATTTTGTGATCATGGTTGACCAGTTTTTAAATGATACATCGGAAACGGCTGATTTGTTTTTACCAGCCACCACTTTTCTGGAGGATCAGGATTTAGTGGGGGCATACGGACACAACATTGTTTCTCCTATAAATCCGGTGGTAGTGCCTCAGGGTGAATGTAAATCTGAATTGTGGATATTTCAGCAACTGGCCAATATTTTAGGATTTGGAGTTGACATGGCTGGCACCAGCCAGCAATGGCTGGAGAAACTGGCGGATCCTATTCTTAAAAAAGGATTTACTCTTAAAGATCTCATGGAAAAACCGCAAAGAATACCTGGTACTCCAGTCACTCCTTATGCAGATAAGCAGTTTTTTACTGAATCTCGAAAATTTCAGTTTATTCACGAATTTGAAATGAATGATCAAATCTCCGAAAAAAATGAATTTAAACTTGATAATCTACCTTTCAAAGAGAATTACAGTAACCACGGGAATATGGCGGATTTGGGTGATTTTACTTTAAGATTGCTATCCATAATGCCTGAAAAATGGGTGGGATCTGAAATTCCGGATAAGGAAATGGTAAAGGGCCATTTAGAAGTTAAGATTCACCCTCAGATAATTGAAGATGTTGGCTTGAAAAATGGTGATTTAGCAATTTTAGAGTCAAAATCAGGTTCATTAGAAGTTAAAATTTCATTAGATTCTAAAAACCGGAAAGACTACGTATATACATATAGGGGCGGCTGGATTGATCACAATAAATGTGTTAATGTTTTAACAGAAGACATGATCAGTGAAAAAGGCAATGGGACTCCATATTATGAGACCATGGTCCGGATTAGAAAAATTGAGTGATATTAATTAATTGGTATTAATTAAGTGAATATAAGTTATCATGTTAATTTTTCTATCCATTTTTTATTCTATTCTTTTATTTTTGTTTCCCATTCATTATTTTTATTTAAAAAAAGAAAAAAAGAACTTTAAACAAGATAAAAATATAATTTCATTCCCAATTCACTTTTAATGGGATACAGGCCTTTCTGTATTCTATATCAACTATTTTTACCTTTATATCGTATATTTCTTCCATATTCTCTTTGGTGATTACTTCTTCAGGAGAGCCTATATCAATAAAGCTTTTTCCTTTCATTAAAGCTACTTTATTGGCGGAAATGAAGGCCTGATCAGGAAAATGGGATGACATTACTATGGAAAGTCCACTTTTGGCCAATTTTTCGATTATATTGAGTGTTCTCATTTGATTTCCAAAATCAAGGTGCGATGTTGGTTCATCAAGTAAAAGAATACTGGGTTTTTGAGTTAATATGCGAGCCAGAAATACCAGTTGCTGTTCTCCCCCACTTATTTCTGTGTATGGTACATCTCGCATGTGGATAATTTTGAGAGTTTTCAAGGATTTTTCCGCAATTTTAATATCTTTTTCCCCTGGGGAAGCAAACATATCCAGATGAGGGGATCGGCCCATGAGAACCACGTCCAAAACTGAAAAGGGAAATGTTGAGTTGTGTATTTGAGGTATATAACCAATATTTTTAGCTATTTCTGTTTTACTCAGAGAATAAATATTTTTTTCATGAAATAAAATTTTTCCAGAGCTTAATTTCATCAAACCATTAATACATTTGATTAATGTAGTTTTACCTGTACCATTGGGTCCTAGTATGCAAAAAACGTCTCCCTTTTCCACTGAAAAATTAATATTTTCAAATATATTGTGCTGGCCGTCATAGGAGAAACTGGCATCAGATACCTGCATCAGGCAATTTTTTAAAATGTCTGTATTCGGCCTATCAGCAATAGTGGCGGGCCTTAAAATACTCATGACCATCCCTCTTTACTTTTTGCTAGAAGATATAGAAAGAAGGGAGCCCCAATTATGGCCGTCAATATGCCCAGAGGAATTTCCACTGTGGTAATAGTACGGGCCACATCATCTATTAATAGGAGAAAAAAAGCTCCCATAAAAATACTCGCTGGTAAAAGTACTTTATGGTCTGGCCCTACAATCATCCGAGTAATGTGTGGAATAACCAGACCTATCCATCCTATTATCCCGCTTATACTGACTGCTGCAGCAGTAACGATAGTACAACAGGTTATTATAATGATGTGAAGTTTTTTAGTGTCAACTCCCAGGGTTTGAGCTTCGTCTTCGCCCATGGAGAGTACATTTATTCTCCAACGGATTAATAAGAGGATTCCACATCCCAATACCATAGGTAGGGTAACCATTAATATGTCCTGGTTGGTAACGGCAGATAGACTGCCCATTAACCAGAAAACTATGGTGGGTAACTGTTCATAAGGATCTGCCACATATTTAATCAGTGAGATAAATGCGGAAAACAGGGCGGCGATGGCTATCCCGCATAAAACCATGGTGAGCATGGAAGTACCTTTAAAGGTTCGACTAATCATGTAAGTCAGACCCACCGCCACCAAACCTCCCATAAATGCTGAAAACTGTATCATAAATGGTTCTGCAACGAATAAAATGGCCAGAACAGCTCCAAAACCTGCACCGGCCGAAACTCCTAACTTATCGGGAGAAACTAGAGGATTTTTGAACAGACCTTGAAATGATGCCCCAGCGAGGGATAAAGCCGCGCCAACCATCATGGCAGCCATAATTCGGGGCAAGCGAATTTGAAAAATAACTGCATCTACTGATGGAGGTGTATTATAATTCACCAACATAGTTTTCGCAGCCAGGGCCATTATAACCTCTGAAGGAGATATGGGATATCGTCCTATTAAAAATGAAATAAAAAATAAGATAATTAAAGGGATTACCAGTAAAGAAGTTACTGATAATTTTTTTACCAGAGAATTATTTATCCAGGGCTTGCTAGCATTTGAATCATTAATATTCGCATCTTGGGAAGAATTTTTGAACCTTAATTTAGTCAAATTATCAGCAGCCTGTTTTTTTCTGGAATAACTTCTTTAAATTTCTTTAAAAAAATTGTAAAAAATCTTTAAACTATTTTTTTTAATTAATATGGGTTTAAATTATTCTAAATTATTCTAAATTATTCTAAATTATTCTAAATTATTCTACAATTTTTCAAGTATTTTTTAAGTATTTTTCAAACCAGAAGAGCTTAATATATTGGTTGCTTCCTGGTCACTTAAGTTGTAATGGTAATATTCGGTGTAGAATTCTTTGGTTATTTTATTAATATCCATGTCCTGGAATTTATCGGGATATAAGACTTTAGCGGTCCAGGGTATTCCTATTATGGTATTGGCACCAGGAGGTCCTTCAAACCAGTTAAATGGTGATGTTGGGACCATATATACTTGTTTTTCTTTCACGGCTTTAACATCGGCCCATAACGAGTTAAAATAAATATTATCGTAGAACTGCTGATTACTGGTGATGATCACATCAGGGTTCCACTGCAGGATCAACTCCATGGAAACTCCCACGCTACCTTTGGTTAAAGGGGCCTCCACAACATTTTTCCCCCCGCAAATTTCAATAAGCTGGGTATGGGTAGAACCTGGAGGATTGGTCATTAGTCCGGTGGAATCGCGTGCATAGTACACTTTTTTCCTTTCACTTTCTGGAATGGTGGATACAGTGGAATTTACTTCCTTGGTCATGTCATTGTAGAAGCTAATTAACTTGTCAGATTGTTCCTTTTTGCCGAGTACTTTTCCTAAAAACTCCAGTGAAGGTTTTATGCTCGTTAAATTATTATCTCCTTCCACATCCAGAGTGGGTATGCTCCCAAACTTACTTTGAATCTGGTCTACCTGATTATCAGTTCCTCCATGTCCAATTAAAACAATATCTGGGTTCATAGAGATTATGTTTTCGTAATTTGCGTCTTTTTTACCCCCACCAATAACTGGAAGGCCGGAGTAAGTGGATTTCATGTAAACATTTTCTTCACTAGTCCTTTTTTCATTCCAGCCAATCATTTTTTCTGGGGCCAGCATAAAAAGTTCTACGGTTGTGGATGCTGAAATGGAAGCGACTTTATTGGTTTCAGATGGTATTTCTACAATACGGCCCAGCATGTCTGTAACTTGCTGATTATCAATGCCGCTGGCCTGTGTGGTGCCAAAAAATAGCCATACTACTCCGATGGCTATGAGAATAATGGATATTAATAAAATTACAGGGGATTTTTGATTCAATGCATTCACCTAGTTTTTTCGTATTAAGATTTTACTTTATAATAAATTAAGGATATTTTAGGATAGTTTTTAAGATTAGTTCTACTAAATGTGGAATAATTTATTTCATTATAACTGATATCATCAAACTTATAATCATAATTAACTACTTGCATTAATAAACATATTGTTAAATTTTTTTTGATGTAACAATATTTTATTAGCACTTAAAATCCTTTATTTTTATTTTAATTATATAAATGTTATTTTTTAATTTTTTTATCAGGAATTATCGATATGTATTTATATTCTTTTCAATAAATCAAAAATATCAAATTTTATAAAATAAATGGAGAGGGGTATATGAGAAAGTCTTTAATTTCAACAATACTCATGTTTTTAATAATTAGTTTAATGGTCGGGTCTGTTTTTGCAGATTCAGAAATAATAATAAACAATGTGGTGGATAATCCCATCGTGAATATTGGTGATAATGTAACTTTCATGGTAAATGTCACCAACAATGGTTCTTTAAATTATACTAATGTTCAGATACAGGCTTTACTGCCTTCGGGATTACAATATATTTCTCATGTTGCTAATGGTAATTATGTCAATGGAACATGGTATGTCGGCAACTTGAAGTCAGGAGTTTCAAAACAGCTTTATATAACGGTAAATGTTCTGGATGTCTTAAAAGGCCAGATCGTGGATTTCACATCATCATTATTATATTCTGATCAAAACGTCACAACTACCAACGGTTTGGTTAGTTTAACTATTACTAACAATACCACTACTAATAACACTAATAATACTACTAACAACACCAATAATTCCAGTATTAATGCCTCAAATATAATTTTAAATAGTTCTGTTGATAAATCAACTGCAAATCCTGGTGATCTAGTTAATTTCACGGTCTCTATAAAAAACAATGGTACTACGGACCTTTCAAATCTACAAATTCAAGGATTACTTCCAAATGGATTAGAATATGTTTCTCATGGGACTAATATTAACAATAATAATTATACAGAAGGAATATGGTATCTTGGTAATTTAAGAGCAGGAAATCAAAAATATCTAAATATTACTGCTAGAATAGCTTTGAATCTGACAGGACAACAAAATAATCTGAATTTTAAACTACTGCCCAATGCACAGAATGTTACAGTTCCTGATTCATCCGTTAACTTGTTAATTTCAAATAATACGGCTGCTATTTTAAATAATAATTCTACCAGTTCTTTAGTGGATCCATTAGATAGTGTCTGGAAAAGTGATTTGCTGGATAATGGTAGCTCTTATACTTCTCTGGTAATGGACTCCTTAGGCAATCCTCATTTATTATATTCTCAATTTCCAGTTTTGAAATACGCGTATAAAACAGATAATGGGTGGATTTATGAAACAATAGCTAACAACACCACTACTAGGGGAACCGGATTTTATCCAGATTTGGCTTTAGATTCATCTAATAATCCTCATGTTGTATATAATGATGGTAATACTGCTCTTAAACATGCTTATAAGGATAATTCTGGTTGGCATTTTGAAAATATAGTTTCTGCAGATGTATCTTATGCCAATATTATTATGTATAATAACACCCCTTGCGTCAGTTTCTTTGATAATGGGGCAGAAACAGTAAAATATGCTTACAAAAATGGTACAAGTTGGGTTTTAGAGTCTGTTGCCCGATCGGCTGGTCATTATAACTCTTTGATTCTGGATTCTACTGGAAATCCTAGAATCGCTTACCACGATGATTATTATGGTGATCTAAGATATGCTATGAAAATCGGCCCTAATAGTTGGAAAAGCGTAATTGTGGACAATTCTTCTCACGTGGGATCCTGGAACTCTTTAACATTGAACTCTCAGGGTAATCCTCAAATAAGTTACATATTACAAGATGGAGGATTGAAGTATGCTCAATGGGATGGAATAAACTGGATATATGAAATAATTGATAATTCCACGGTCCAGGGGACAAATTTGATACTGGATTTGGCAGGAAATCCACAAATAGGGTATTTAGATACGGTAAATCAAATATTAAAACTGGCTTATAAAGATCAAAATAGCTCAGCTTGGAATATTCAAAACATAAATATTACTTCTGGCGCTTTTCCATCGATTTCACTGGCAATGGATTCTCTGGGAGTTCCTCAAATAGCCTATTCCAATGGCAATGGCGACCTGAACTATGCTTATCTAACACCTGTCGCTGCTAAAATTAATTCCACACCGGAATCAGGTTCTTATAAGTCTCCTGTGAGTTTAATATTAACTCCAGATAAAAATGGAACTATTTACTACACTAAAGATGGTTCAGACCCTCGTAATAGTTCCAGCAGACTGGAATATGTGGGTCCAGTTAATGTTAATACAGAAGGTAATACCATTGTAAAATTCGCGATCATAGGAAACTATAGTTACTGGAAAAATGTTTGGTCTGATGTTTACACTAAAAACTACACCATAGATACTCACGCACCATCTGTAGTTTCGGATGTCGCCAGTGGAAATTATAACACTTATAAATATGTAAAAATCACATCAAGCGATTCTTCGACCATATATTATACTACTGATGGAAGTGACCCTCGTACTAGTGTTACTAAGATAAAATACACTTCTCCAATTAAAATTAGTAAACAAGGAACTAATTATTTAAAATACTCAGCGGTTGATAATGTGGGAAATTGGGCGGCAGTGGTTACTAAAACCTATCAGTTAGCTTTTCCAACGGCTTCTTTAACAGTTTCTAACAAGGGTACAGGAAAGATATCTTTAACTTACTACTTAATTATTCAACTACCTGACAATCAGAAACAGTACAAAAAATTCACTACAACTCTGTATCCCAACAAAGCCTACGTTTTAAATCTGGGTAAATATCCAGTGGGTACTAAAATCACTTTTGCACAGTTCATCTACAACAAATCGCGTTACAGAAAGACAATAAACGTGTATAACAAGCTTACTATGACTGGAAAACCTGCTTTTACTCAGAGGATATACAAAACAAAAGTATATCCTTCTAAAAGGGTTTATTCATCAATTTTGATGGAAATGTCCAGCACAGGAATAAAAGCCAAGGTTTTACAAGCCCCGGTACATAAATAAATATTTTCTCTTTTTTTATTTATTTTATTCTTAAATATTCTAAAAATTATGAAGACATACTAAATTAATAAAATGGCCTTTAATATGGCAATAAATTTGATAGTATTGGAAATGATAAAAATGAGAAATATTAAACCTTTTTTGACTATTATTTTAACCTTTTTGGTTATATTTTCATCATCTGGAGCTGTATTTGCAGATTCAAGCGGGTTTTTAACGGTTCAATTCAATAAACAATCGGCTAATATTGGTGATCAAGTTCAACTTACAGTTACGGCATATAATACTGGAACAGTGGGCTGGAACAATGTAATTGTTTCTATTCCTGTACCCGAGGGACTAAAATATTTAACTCACTACACCACAGTTTCTAAAGCTGATTATTCCTCTTCTTCCGGTTCATGGGTGGTTGGAAACATGAAACACGATTCTAATGGTAAAACTAAAACTCTATACATATCTTTTGAAGTTTTACCATCTGCTGAAGGAAAAACAGTGAGGGCAACTGGTCATTTTAGCAGTATCACATTAGAGACTACTCAATCCCAATTTGCCAGCCATGTTTCTTCAGCATCTCCAGACACATTAAAAGTTCAAATAAATGAAACTGAAACGGGTAATGGAGCCGGTAATAGTACAGGCCAGGGAAATGGTACAGGTAATGGGGATGGTAATGGTACGGGAACTGGTAATAGTACAGGTAATGGGACTGCTGTCTATGACGAACTTTTTGGAAAAATAACCAACATTAATTTTGCCAGTATAGGAACTAGCCAGCTGGACAAATCTAATGCCTTGCAAAACAGTAATGGTGGTGTGGGTGGAGGTAAAGGTAGCAATAACAATGCTTACGAAGTTACTAAAGAAAATACTGAACCTCAACAAACACCTTCAAATTTATGGCAAGCTTTAATAGCCTGTTTAATAATTTGTGGTCTAATTGTATTTGGTTATTTCAAAGGGATACGGGGTAACTAATCAATAAAAGGATAAAATAAATGATTAATCTCCAGTTAATTCAAGAGGTCTATTAAATGATGGAAAATTTATTTAACAGTGAAATTTTAACCAGTGCTTTGCATTTAATTTCCCAAGCACTTCTCATACCAGTAATAATAGGCCTATTAATATTTTTTGCTTATGCCTTAGTCAGTTTGGGAACTCTATTTTATGAATATTACCATAGAATTCGTATCAACATTAGACAAATGGAAAGCATGATTATTTCCGTGGGAAATACTGAAAATCCTCAAAAAATAGTTGAAACCATAAAAAATGCTCATATTTATCAAAATCAAAAGAATGCTTTGATTCAATTAGCTGAAAGTTTCAGGATAAGTCCTAAATCTCGGGAGGCATTCGCCAGGAAATTGTTGGAATCAGAAGAACTAAAAGCGGCAAAGAAGCTAGAGAAAACAGACATAGTTACTCGATTAGGACCTACTCTGGGTTTAATGGGTACTTTAATACCAATGGGCCCTGGATTAGCTGCTTTAGGCGGGGGAGATATCCAGGGATTATCCCAAGCTATCATTGTAGCTTTTGATACTACAGTAGTTGGTTTGGCTGCTGGGGGCCTGGCCTATGTAATTTCTAAGATTAGAAGAAGATGGTATCAAGAAGATATTTCTAACCTGGAAGTGATGGCCGAATCAGTTCTGGAAGTGATGAAAAATGCTTAGAAGAAGAGGTAGGAGGTTACTATATATTGGAGGTGAAGAAGATCCTATGGCAGGCTCGGCCAATTTGGTGGATGCCATGCTGGTTTTATCAGTGGGGTTTTTAATTTTTTTAGTTATCTCCTGGAATATGCAGAGTGTAATTTTTAGTGAAATGACTCCTCAAGAACGTCAGGACACAATAAACGCCATGAAAGAAGTAGCTCAAGTTAAAATGGGTGAAAAAATTAATGAAATTCCCCAATCTGCTTCTGGATCAGGGGAAGGAATGGAAGAAATGGGGAAAGTATATAAAGATCCTAAAACCGGAAAATTGATTATGGTTCAGGGAGGATAATCATTTTTTTTATTTTTTATGATGTTATTAAAGAAGATAATTTAATCTATCGAATCATAAAAAATAGTGATATGGGGCTCTAATAGAATATTTAAATTCTTAAAAACCTTATTATTTTAAAAATAATCTTAAGAGGTAATTTAATGACTATTTACGTTTGCATGGATGATACTGACAATTTACATTCCAGAGGTACCGGGAGATTGGCCCGTGCAGTGGCGGCAGAGCTGGGAAAAAATTTTCCAGTTAGGGGAGTTACCCGGCACCAGCTTTATTTTCACCCGGACATACCCTACACGTCCCATAACAGCTGTGGGGTAATTCACATAGACTCAGATGAGATTGATTCAATTCCTGATATTTTCGAGATAGCCAAGGAAGAAATGCTCAATGATTTCATTGAAGGCAGTGATCCGGGGCTTGCTGTAGCCCATAACAGCCAGATTTTACCGCCACTGGTGGCTTATGGCCGAGATGCTAAAGATACAGTTTTAAATCAGGGAAAATCCAGAACCCTGGCTCGAAATTTAGGTATAAGATTGGAAGGGTTGGGGGGAACTGAAGATGGAGTAATTGGGGCTATGGCAGGATTAGGTCTGGCTTTCACCAATAATGATGGTAGATTTCTACAAATTGGAAAAATAAGGGATTTTAAAGGCACTCAAACAGTGGAAAATCTTCTGGGGGCGGGAATTGACATTATTTTTAATATAGATGGCCGAATTGTGAGCGCTGGTGAAGTTATCAATGAAGAGAATAAGTCAGTAAAACCATGTCCAGTTAATGGTAAATCTGTTTTATTTGTGGAAGAAAGAAGAGATGGTCTTCTTAAGGCGGTTAAGCGCAACTGATTTTCTTAAGACAAACTTGAATATTATTTTTCATTAATAAAAAATTAATTCGTAGTAAAAAATTATAAATAAATTAAAAATCGAACTGGGATTATTTGCATTTTAATTTTCTATTAACTAAATAAAATTTTTCTTTAATTAAATAAATATTTTAAAGAATACTATCAAAATAAACAAAGCTAATTTTCATAAGATTAATAGATTAACTTCTTTAACAATTCTTCATTGTTACACTACACACCCATTATATCCAATGACATTAAAGTTTAAAATTCATCATCTAAAAACATGAACTGCTGAGGCCTTAAATTGAATCCATACGGGTGAGCCAATAGTAAGTTCCATATCTAAAAAGGATTTTCTTGTCATGTAAACCATGAAAAATTCATTGGAAACACTTATTTTAACATTAACCAATGCACCTTGTTTACGTATCTCTGAGATTTCTCCCTTAAATTCATTCAAGGCACTGGTTTTTACCTTATCAAGGGAAAGCGTTATATCTTCGGGCCGGATGCTTACGTGAACTGAACCTTTTAATGATTCAGATGAATAAATAGTTAATGAACCTGTGTTTACGGTAGACAATCCTTCGGAAGTTACTTCAGCATGACCCTGGAGGATATTCTTCACCCCTACAAAATCGGCCACAAAACGGTTTTTAGGCTTACTAAAAACATCTTCAGGGGGCCCAATCTGTAAAATTTCATGATTTAAAATGGCAATCTCTTCACACAAACGCTGGCCCTGGATTAAATCGTGGGTAGCCATTATAATGGTGGTTTCTTTCTTTTTAAGGCCTAAAATTACTGATTCGATTTTCTCTGTTGATAGTGGATCCAGATTAGCTGTCGGTTCATCCAGAACTAAGAGTTCTGGTTCGTTTATCAGCACCCGAGCTAGTGCCATTCTTTGTGTTTCCCCTCCAGATAGACTAGATGCATTTCTATCTTCATAACCGTCTAGTCCTAGAGATTTTAGGGTTTCAATTATCTTTTCTGTTATAGCATTTTTATCCTGCCCTCGGATTTTTGGGCCATAAGATACATTTTCCATAACGGTTCCTCTAAAAACTACTGGTTTTTGAAATACCATGCCTATTTTTCTTCTAACATTCATTTTATCTTTTTTAGAACAATTTAACACATTAATATCTTTGAAAATAATCTTTCCAGAATCAGGATTTTCCAGTAAATCAATTATTCTTAGTAATGTGGTTTTTCCACATCCTGTAGGGCCAATAAGTCCTAAATTAGCACCTTTTTTAATCTTAAGGTTCAAATTACGTAGAGTTTCTTTATCGTATTTTTTAGAAATTCCTGTTAATTCTAAAATATTCATGTTTGCTCCGTATTTATTTTAAAATTGTTTAGTTTTAATAACTATTTCTAGTGTTCCTGTATCTGGTTAAGTAGGAGATTGATTATAAGTGCTATACCCAGTAAAATAATTCCTAAAGCTATAGAAATCTCTAAATTACCTTTAGATGTTTCTAAAGATATGGTGGTGGTTATTACCCTAGTGAATCCTCTAATATTGCCTCCTATCATAATGGCTACGCCAACTTCAGATATGGCACGGCCAAAGCCAAGGATCACCGCTGCCATTATGGCATATTTTGCCTCTCTCATTATGGTGTAAATGGCCTGAAATTCGCTGGCGCCCATGGAAATAGACAAATCGATAATATCATTTCCAACACTTTTAAGAGCAGTAATAGTGAATCCAATTAATATAGGCATTATTAATATGATTTGGCCTATGATCATTCCAGTAGGGGTGAATAAGAGACGTAAATCACCAAATATTCCCGACTGAGATAACAACAAGAATACAAACAAGCCTACTAGGACTGTAGGGAGACTATAAAGAGTTTGAATAAGATTTATAAGGCTTCTTTTTCCTCTAAATTTTTTAAAATTAATTAGGCCTCCAATGGGAATGGAAATTATGGCGCCTATAAATGTTGCAGAAAGGGATATAAAAAGAGTCCGGGTGGTAATTTCAACTACTTCTGGATTTAAGGTTAAAATTAGATTTATTGCCTGTAAAATTCCATTAAAAATTTCGTTCACTTAACCACCAAAAATATATATACTAGGGGTTTTACCCCGTAATGTATATATTTAACTAAAAATTAACTAGGTTCACTTTTTCCATAAAGTGGGGTGAAAAGCGTTTGCCCATATTTTTCTTTACCATAGTTTCCAATTAATTGCTGACCTTCAGTAGATAACAAGAAATCAACAAATTCCATGGAAGCATTGTAATTTACTCCATTTATCTTGTCAGGATTCACTGCTATTGCGGAATAAACATTTAAAAGATCTTTACCTGTGGTAAGATAAGGAACTAAAGTTATATTGCCTTTAAATGCCAGATAAGTACCAGAATCTGATAAAGTGTAAGCAGATTTTTCATTGGCAATGGTTAAGGTATCGCCCATTCCTTTTCCAGTTTCAATGTACCAGGAAGATCCATTTATACTGGAATTATAATTTGCACCTGTATTGTTCCAAATTTTCAATTCTCTGGAGTTGGTGCCTGAACTATCTCCTCTGGATGCAAATTTGACGGAAGAATTTATTTGCCCGGCTTGTATAATCTTCTCAAAGACCTGGGTGGCATTGTTCATTCCTTTTATATTAGCTGGATCGTTTTTGGGCCCCACAATATAGAAATAGTTGTAGGCAAATGGATATCTTTTTGTTCCGTATCCTTGGTCTATGAATTCTTTTTCTTTCTTCTTATCGTGAACTATGACCATATCTGCATCGCCTTTTTCGGCATATTTAATCGCGATCCCGGTTCCTGCTGAGATAAATTGCACATCGATGTTGCTATGTTCCTTCTCAAAAGCAGTTTCTAATGTATCAAGTAGACCGGTATCCTCTAAACTGGTTGTGGTAGATACTCTAAGGATTTGCTTTTCCTGAAAACCACCGTTCACGGTATAAGCCCCAATGGCTATTAATCCAATAATAATGACTATAATTGCAGCTATAAGCTTATTATTCATATTTAACCTCCAAACTTATTCAATATAATTAATTAATAAAAATTTTATCGATTTGTATATATAATGTTATCGATATTATTTTCTGTTTATCAATAATTGTAATTGAAAATTTTTCTTAATTATATCTTTAATTAAATTCATAATCTTTAAATTTTATCTAGAAATTAGACTTAATAGTAAATTTTTTATTGATTAAATAAACAAATTAAATTAAAAGAGGTGTAATAATGAAAATAAGCGCTCGAAATTTATTAAAAGGAAAAGTTGAAGAAGTCAATGAAGGTGTTGTAACGGCAAACATTAAATTAAAAATTGAAATGCCCGGTGAAATTACAGCTACTATTACAAAAGAAGCTGTGGAAGAGCTTGGATTAAAAGTTGGTGACGAAGCAATTGCTATTATTAAATCCAGTGAAGTAATGATTGCTAAAAAATAATTCACATTTAATCAATAAGAGAATAATTTAGATTTCTTATTTTTTTTTAAAAAAAAATAAAATAGAAAAATTGAGGAGTTTTTCTATTTTTCAAATTATCAAAAATGAACTTTATTTTGATTGCTTTATACTATTCAATCGTTTATGCCATGACTTGGAATGCACATTTGTCAGCTTCATATCATTACGTTCTATAACTATTCCTTTTTGAGGACAAGCTCGGGCACAAGCTCCACATAGAACACAAAACTGAGGGTTAATAAATGAATGGTTATCTACCATGCTAATGGCATTACATGGACAAACGTCTTCACAAGCGTGACATGAATCACCTTTGCACTCAAAGTTTTCTTCAAAGGTTATATTTCCTTCAAATGGTTTTATAACGTGTGCTGCATCTACTGGACAAATTTCCTGACACCAGCCACAATTTATACACTGGTCTTCATCAAGAATTATATTTCCATCTACGGTGAAGGGTTTAATATTGTCTCTATTCATACAAGTTGTACAAACAATTTTAATGGCGTCTTCAGGACAAATACGTTTACATATTCCGCAGTAAATACACTTTGATTCGTCTATTTTAGTGCTGCTGCCAACATAGGGTTTATCTGAACTGACCTCATTTCTTTCAATGGTAATGGCATCTGCAGGACACATTTCTTCACACATACCGCAGTATACACATTTATCTAGATCTACTTGTGTTTCTCCAAACACTAAATCAGATCGAGCTGGCAATTTTCTTTGTAGGTGTATGGCATCTCTGGGACAAGCTATGGCACATTTACCACAGTAGATACATTCTTTCTCATCTATGGATGCATCATGGTTCCATTGTGGATATTGTTCCATATTTCTTGTATTTTCATCATTTATACAAAATTCTAAAGCATCAAATGGGCAAGAAGAAGCACATAATCCACATAGGCAGCATTTTTCTTGGTTAATACTTATAAAATCACTTTTTAAAAGCCCTCTTGCTATGGGAAGAATTGGACCTAGTCGCAGGGCGCTAGTAGGACAAATATCGGTACAGATGCCACAACCCAGACATTTTTGATTCTTATGCTCTAGAGAACGTTTTTCACTACCCTCTCTTTTTACTACCATTTTATCATTCCTTCAATATGGCCTGACTGGGACAGTTTTGTATGCAAATATCACAATCATCACACTTTTCTGTAATAAACACAATTTGGTTTTCTTTTTCTTCTAATGCTCCTTTTTCACAGAGTTTGATACACAATCCTTCTCCAGGGCATTCTGATATTCCATTGCATTTTTCTTGGTCAATAATCACTGGCATTAGTGGACCTCCACATAATTGATATAATACAATTAACGAAGTGGATATATAAACATATCGATTTCCATAAAAAATAAAAATAAAAATGTATTTAATATTTGTTGTATTTTTGTTTTAGAGGATTCATGATGGTTAAAAATACAAAACCCACCAGAAGTACTATAAAAGTGTTATAGTTGAGGTTATATTCTCCCATAAGTAATTATATATGTTTTTCACTATTTTTACCTAAAAATTTATCAATCATCATCTGTAGCTTCTAAAACACATATACCATCTTCACATTCGTGTTCAACCTCTATAAGATGTTCTTTGAGTTTTTCCACGTCAATGGTAGTTAATCCTTTTATCATTTCACTATCAATCTTAATTTGAATGACACCATCATTATTGGTTACTACTTTTCCAGGAATGTAAACTCTTCCAATAGATAAACGAACGGTGTCACCATTTTTTACTTCATCATTTATGTACTGGCAAATTTCGTCACAACTAGCACAAATATTTTCAGTTTTTTTCAATATCATCACCTGATTTATAATTAATTTAAATTTTCATTTTCCAATATTTAAAACCTATCATATTGTAATTTTTATTAAAAAGTCATTTTAAATTGGGTGAGGATGTCTCATCGAAATTTTTCAACTTATTATGCCACAGAACATTCTGGTATTGGCTTTAAAGACTATGTTGGAAATAATTAACTAAAAGAATGACTTTGAAGTTTAAAACCACCTAAAAAACCAATTATTTTCTATTTTCTTTATAGTATAATTATACTAACTAAAGATATTATTATCATATTCTCTGTTCTGATAATATATATATACATAATTGAGAAGTATAATTTAACATGTCGAATATTTTGCGTAATTATTATGGGGAGGTGAGAATAGTTTAAAAAGAATAAAATATTCATAGTGTTTTTATATGTTATTATACTTATTTTCTGTGGAACAGTATCTGTATCTGATCCATCAGTGGTTGATTTAGCAGCTAATAATATTAATGGATTGGATTATTAGATGCTCAGTTCGCTAATCAATCTTCAGGAAATATATATCTGGGATTTCTATAACAAGGGGATAGAAATATAAAACTAATAATCAGATTATCTATACCACAAAACAAAAATACAGAAAAACATCAACACATATACTGTTACAATCCTAAAAAAATTAAAAAATTAAATATTATTCTATAGAACCTTTATTGAGTAACTGACTCATAGCTGTTACAAGAACAAATCCTATTATCATCACAGCTAAAATAATTAAAGTTGCATCCATTATAACACCTGTTATCTTCAATTTATATTTTATAATACCAGTTTGTATCTATTTTAGATATTGATATACTTTATCATATGATTTTCTCCAGCTCTGAAAGTTTAACTAGGGTTTCCACTGCTTTTGGTTCAACGTTTATACCCTGTTCTTTCACGGCAGCCAGAGGATTCAAACCACCAGGGGTGACTATTCCTGCCCGGTATCGCTCAACTTTGGCATTATAAACTAATTCGCTAGGTTTTCCAATTTTTAACACTGATAATCCTGAATCTTCAATATCAGATAATATTTCCATTGCATATGGCCGGGCCAGATAAGGTATTTCTTTTAAGCTGGCCAATAATCGCCCATAACCATTCAATGCTTCATTAACAGAGGTCATATTCTTAGAAATATAAATTTCGTGCGGATCAAGTGAAGAACCGCTGTAAGCAGTAAGTTCTACAAAACGAGGTCCCTTATCTTCAATTTCAAGAACTCCCCCATATTTTGGAGTGGACATAATCCCATTTTTTATTAGAATACCATCAATAGTCAGACTGCACACTGTGGCAATCCCTATTTTGTTCTTATCGTCCTTATGGGAAACTATTTTATAAAAGGGGCTGGTACAATATTCTGGCCGAATTTTAACTATTTCTGCCATTATCTCTAGTGCCTCATCCAGATCTTCTTTGGACACAAATGAAATATTGGCTATCATATTTCCTTTTTTAGTTTTTGGATCAAAATCTACTTTTTGTATTAAATTCCAGGCTTTAGAAAGCAAAAATTTAACTTTTTGACCGTTTTCCGGGCCAGATTCCTTTAATATATTTGTAGAATTGTTAATAGGTTTTAATTCATTATAATTCATTAAATTCTCGGCTAGTTTTATATTAATTGAAAATCCCGCCTCTTTAGCAGCACATAATGGGGCGATACCTCCAATAATTGCAATTCCTATCATATCATCTTCTACGGGCACTCCCAACACAGATTCCCCGTTTTCACCTATTTTAATCAACCCTGAAATTCCAATGTTTTCTAATTTTTGGAACATTTTTTCAGCTTTTTCTTTTGAATTTCCAGGTATAATTCGGAAATTGGCAGGTATGACTCCCTCACCTTCTCTAACAACCTTCAGTACTGAAGTCATTTCTCTATCTGTGAAAGCTTCGAGGGGGGTCATAGATGTTTTCTGGTAAGCAATTAATTCTGTAAAATGAGTGGGAATGTAATCTTCAACATTTACAATTCCCCCATATTGTGGCATTACTGGTATTCCTTCATTAAGTAACATGCCATCTATAGTGGTTCCACAGATAGTTTTCATTAATAATTCTTTTTCCAAAGTTTTTTCGTTAATTTTTTCACTTATTTTTACCAGAGGACTCACGGATAATCCACTTTGGAATATTTCTTTTATGATTTCCATAGCTTCAGGATCACTGTTAAAACTTGATGTGTTTACTACGACTTTTCCCTGCGCACTTACGGGATCTAGTGTTGTTTGATAGATCATCCCTTCAAATTTAGAGAAAATAAAATCCACTTGATCATAAATAAGTCCTTTTTTTAATTCATTAAATCCTTTGGATGTTATTTTTCTTCCAGCATAGCCTATACGTTCTGTAAATTCTTTTTCATCAAGGATTCTCATGTGATAACGTACTGCACGCTCTCCTAGATTATAACCTTTTCTTTTTAATTCTTCAGCAATGGTTTTTGCTCCGAGAACATCTTCGCGGTCAGCAAGTATCCGTAGAATTTCCATCATCTTTTGATCAGTTTCATTGGGCATTTGGTTACCACCAAAATTAATTATATAATATTGATTTTGACATATTTATTATTATAACAATAAGTGCTGCTACTATTAGAATAATGTTAGATGATGTAATTATTTAAAATTAACAATAAAAAAAATGAAAAAAATAGAATGTATGAATTAGATACTCAAATATTTATTTAATTCATAAGGGAATACTTGAATTCTGTAATCATCCCATTCTTTATGTTTTATGGACAAGAACTTTTCATAAACATGATCTCCCAAAGAAGATTTAACTACATCGTCGACTTCTAGGGCGTGATAAGCTTCCCATAGGCTAGAAGGTAAAACATCTATGCCCATATCGGTTAGTTCAGCACTGGTTTTTCCAAATACATCGACTTCAGTTGGTTCTCCAGGGTCAATCTTGTTTTTGATACCATCCATACCTGCTTCTAAAACAGCTGCAAAAGCCAAGTAAGGGTTACAAGATGGGTCTGGCATTCTTAACTCAACACGGGTACGCTTTCCACGGGATGCGGGGATTCTAACCAATGTGGATCTATTTTTGAGACCGTAAGCAATGTATACTGGTGCTTCGTATCCGGGAACCAAACGTTTGTAAGAGTTGACTGTGGGGGCACATATTGCGGATAAGGCTTTAGAATGCTCTAAAAGACCGCCAGTGAAATTTATGGCTTCTTCAGATAGTTCGGTGGGAGTGTCTGGATCGTAAAATACATTTTCTCCGTTTTTGAATAGTGATTGGTTAATGTGCATACCACTTCCATTTTCACCAAAGAATGGTTTTGGCATGAATGTAACAAAGTAACCCATGTTGTCCACAATAGCCTTAATAGCTTGCTTAAAGGTAATTACTGCATCAGCAGTTTTTAAAGCTTTATCAAACTTGAAATCAATTTCGTGCTGGCCTGGGGCAACTTCGTGGTGAGAAACTTCGATATCAAATTTTAATGCTTCCAGATCCATAACTAACTTTCTTCGAATATCGGTTCCTTTATCAACAGGTTCTACGTCGAAATAAGCACCGTTATCGTTTGGGACCACGTTTCCTTCTTCGTCTTCATCCAGAATAAAGAATTCTGGTTCTGGTCCAACGTTGTATTCATATCCTGATTTTTTAACCTTTTCTAAAGCTTTTCTCAACACATACCGGGGGTCACCTTCGAAAGGTTTTTTCCCATCAGGCCAGTATACATCACATATAAACCTGCAAACACCTTTTTCTTCTGGTCTCCATGGTAGAGTTGAGAAAGTATCAGGGTCTGGTTTTAGAATCAAGTCACTTTCGTTAATATCTACGAATCCTTCAACAGAAGAACCATCAAATAGAAGGCCGTCATTTATTATGTCCTCTATTTGATCTTCTCTTATAAGTGGAACTGCCATGTTTTTAGGAGTTCCGTGTATGTCTACAAACTGGAGTCGTACGAATTTAACTCCGCAGTTATCCATTTTATTAATTATTTGTCCAATTTTGTCTGACATGGATTAATACCTCCGTGATTATAAAGCTAATACTTAAGCTAATTAACACCGGAAAGATGTTTCCTTTTACTGATATATAAATGTTTTGAAAGTTTCAATTATTTAAGTTCTATGGTTGTAAATCGATTTAATATCAATAATTTCATCAAATTAATACTAAATGATTTATAGTGTTATTATTATGATGCTAATATTGTAAATAAGAAAAAATATTCATTTTTAGCTTAAGAAAACTTATTTCTTATTATTCGATATTTTTACTATAATCATATAAATTATTACTATGGCTGAATATTTTTTTTGTACATTTAATATTTAGATAATGTATTTAATTAAAATTTGGTATTACCTCTACTTCTATAGCAATATTTATATATGATAAAAATCTCAGTTTAGTTATCGGAAAGAGGATTCCGGTATCCATTTGGGAAATTTATAAAAATAATTATAAATTTTACCGGGATTTTTTAAAAATTTTAACTATATGGAGGTTTGAAATGGCAACAGCAGAACTTTTTGGCAATGTGACGGATATAAACTCAATTGTATCTGCGCTCACTGCCAGTGCTAATTCTAACGATGTTCTTTTTTTAGTTGTATTCGGTGCCCTTGTATTTATGATGCAATGGGGTTTTATGATGCTGGAAGGAGGACAGGTTAGGAAAAAAAATGTAAATAATGTAATGATGAAAAATGTGGCTGATTGGTTAATTGGTTGCATAAGCTTTTTATTTATAGGGTATGTGATTACTACTTCACTGGATTTAGGATCTTTTACAGCGTGGTGGGGTAAAATATTCAGCACCTCCTCATTTTTAGTAGATAATGGTTTGGAGTTAGCAACATGGTTCTTTGGACTAGTTTTTGCTGCTACAGCTGCTACAATTGCTTCTGGAGGTGTTGCAGAGAGAATGAAGCTAAAATCGTATCTTATTGCATCTGCTATAATCACAGGTATATTATATCCTCTCTTTGTCTTTATTGGACCATGGGGATCAGAAATTATATCTTTCCATGATTATGCAGGAAGTCTAAATGTTCATGCGCTAGGAGGATTTTTGGCTTTGGGATTAATCATTGCATTAGGACCACGGATTGGAAGATATGTTAAAGGTAAAGCAGTACCCATGCCTGGTCACAACATTCCAATGGCAATGTCTGGAGCATTCATCTTGGCAATTGGGTGGTATGGTTTTAATGTAGGTAGTTCATTGGCAGTAAATGAAATATCTGGATTGGTAGCCGCAACAACTACATTGGCCATGGCTGGTGGAGGATTAGGAGCATTATTGGCATCAAAAAAGGATGTACTTTTTACACCTAATGGTTTAGTAGCAGGTTTAGTAGCTATTTGTGCTGGTACTGATATTGTAAGCCCTATTGCAGCTTTAATAATCGGGATCATAGCAGGTGTACAAGTTCCTCTTGTATTCAAGTTCTTGGAGAAAAAAGGCATTGATGATGTATGTGGTGTAGTTTCTGTACATGGAACTGCTGGTGTGATTGGTGCTATATTAGCTGGAGTATTTGGTACAACCCTTTTAGGTGGAAGTGGAGATGTTAATTTAGTTAATCAGATAATTGCTGCGGGTGTAGTAATAATATATGGTACAGGATTTGGCTTATTGTTAGGAAAAGGTATAGGTTATTTCACGGATGGTATAAGAGTATCTGCCGAAGAAGAACTATTAGGGCTGGATTTAGCGGAGCACAATCTCTCAGCCTATCCTGAAGATGATTAAGGAGGTATTTGGTGAAAGAAATAATTGCTATAATCCGTCCAGAAAAATTATTGGATGTAAAAAATGCCCTTGAAGAAGCTAAATGTCATGGAATTACAGTTACAGAAGTAAAAGGTCGCGGTAGACAACTCGGAATAACTGAAAGTTATAGGGGATCTGACTATAAAGTAGATTTATTGCCTAAAACTAAACTCGAAATCGTAGTAACTGATGAAAAGTTAGATGAAATAATTGGAGTAATTGTTAATAAAGCCCAAACCGGAGATATTGGCGATGGAAAAATTTTTATATCTAATGTTGAGGATGTTGTACGAATAAGAACTAATGAACGAGGTGAAAAAGCTATTTAACAAATTTTTTTAATTATTTTTTTTTTTAAAAAAATAGTGTTATTGTTAGTATTTAAAATTTAATAAATCAATTAAGTTCATTATTTCTAATTAAGTTATTAACATCATATTTCTATTATAGAAAATGGTTCATTCCTCATTAAATCAAAATTCAATATTTTAGGCGCTAAAATAGATTTTCCTTTTTTTGTAATTATTTTTAATGATTCTGATGCTTGTAAACAACCCACAATATTTGGAACTGGTCCCAGAACTGGTGGCACATCTTGACTTAATTTAAGAACCTTTTCAATGACTTTTGGAGTTAATTCTTTATTTTGTGAAGGTAATTTGAATAATTCTTCGTAACTAGGGGTTTCAGTATTAAAAACAGTTACTTGACCCATAGTGCCGTGAATTGCTCCATGAATAAATGGAATTTTTAATTTTAAGGCAGACCTACTTAAAATAATTCTTGAAACCAAATTATCAAGAGCATCAACTACTAAATGACTTTCTTTAATTATATTTTCTACATTAGAACTATTTAATTCTCCTTCAAACGTTTTAACATTCACAAAAGGGTTAATTGATTGAATAGTCTTTTTGGTAATATCTGTTTTGGGTTTTCCAACATTTTTAAAACTGCTCATGAGCTGCCGATTAATGTTGGACACATCAAAAGTGTCTTTATCTACGATTTGAAGATTTCCAATACCCATACGGGCAAGCATTTCAATAGCGGCACCCCCTATTCCTCCACAGCCAATTACAGTTATTTTGGATTCTTTAAGCCGCTCCTGTTCACTTTTACTTAAAATACCCATTTGCCTACTAATTATTTCCCAATAAGCCATTCCTTCGTATCTTTTTGGCATATAAACACTTTTTATTGATTTTTTTAAAAAATATAAGAATCTTTTTTTTTTTTTTTTTTTTTGGGAAAGTTTGAAATAAATCAATTTTAGATAAATTTTTTATTATAAATGATTTAAATAAAAAAAAATAATTAAGTAGTTCTAAGCTTTGTAAACTTCTTCGAATGGCTGCACAACCACAAAACCGTCGCCCTGAAATTTCATCTGGAACTCTTCTCCACTTCCTCTACCTGTCAAAGATTTTAAATTTATATCAGTTTTTATTTCAGGCTTTAAATTTCCAGACCACGCCACTGTGGCATTGGGATCGGTATAAACTGGCCTTTCAGGTGTTACAATCAGGGTTAAGGGAGTATAATGGGTGGTAATGGCCACCATTCCAGTACCTTGTAATTTTATGTTAAATAAATTGCCTGCCATGGAACCTGCGGTGTTCATCATGCTTATGTCCCAGTTTATGGTTTCTTCAAAGGCCATAACATCGTTTCCATTAACATAGATTTTGTCATTTTCTAAGTTTAGGATAGCTATTTTCTTACCGTCATCGGCCAAGTAGAGATTACCATATCCCTCAGCTGCCATCATACTGGCTCCTTCACCAGTAACAGCTTTTTTAAGGAACTTACTAACGCCTCCTTCCATGCTACTCTGCTTTTTAAATTTTATATCTCCGGCATACGCAATCATGGATCCACGCTTGACCCATACTTTACCGTCTAAATTTACATAAAGGGTATGATCATTTTCAAATTCGAACAATTCTTGGCTTACTTCTTCTTTTTCCGCTGTTTTGCGTATAAATTCGTTTATAGAGTATTTATTCATCGCCATGTCTCCATTGATTATTATATAGTATTAGTGAGCATTATATATTAAGTATTTTCTAAATCGTTAAAAATCAATATCATTAAAAAAGCATTATTTTGATAAATGATAATAAATCACTTAATTACAATAAATTCATTAGATTGGTGATTAAGTACTCACGAAAATGAACTATCCTAAAAAACAAAATGAAAATTTTAATTCGGCTTAAATATTCTTATAAAAAATTGGTTAGAAGAAGAAGCTTTTATTTTTAATGGGATATGGGAATGAGAGTGCCGGGAGCGGGATTCGAACCCGCGGCCTCACGGTATCCCAGGAAAAAGTCAGAGCACTGCTTAATACCCTATGAGCCGTGCGCTCTAACCAGCTGAGCCACCCCGGCTGTGACTTATAAAACATCAGTTTTTCTATAATTTAAACTTTTCGATTTAAAATAAGTCATTTTAGGTTAATCTATTAATATGTGGAATGATAATTAATTTCATATCTTAAATAATTTAATATGGGCTATAAATATGAATATTCGAGTTTACTTTTAGGAAAAGAGATGTAAAAATGGATGAACATACAATTGAGGCAATGGGAAAGTCTAAAATAGTGGTTAAGGATGGAAAAGTTATAAAAATTGGAAAACCTATCATTGATTACTGCCCATTGTTTCATAAATACCGTGGAATTGAAAAATTGGATTGTGAATCTATACGAGAAAATATTGAATTTAGAATAAATGATTTTGGAATGTGTAGTCCTGATAGGAAATTAAAAATGAAAGATTTTTTATCTTTTGGAATATCAGAGACCATAAGTACTCTTCTGGAGGATAAAATTGTTGATTGTGCAGTAATCGTGTGTGATGGTGCAGGAACGGTATTAATAAACGATCCTGAGATTGTCCAAGGTGTTGGGGGCCGTATATCTGGGTTTTTAAGCACTTCTCCTATTCTTGAGATTATTGATTCTATAGGAAAAAATAACATATTAACTCCAGAAAAAGCTGAAATTAACCAGATCGAGGGGACAAAAAAAGCCATAAATCAAGGATTTAAAAATATCGCCGTTACTATAACTTCTCCACTAGACGCAGCAAAGCTTAGATCAATAGAAAAATCATTCAAAAATACGCATATTTACATCTTCGCGGTTCATGTTACAGGAGTATCCTTAGAAGAAGCTCAAGAACTATTTAAGTATGCGGATGTGATTACAGCGTGTGCTTCTAAACCTATACGGGAAATTGGGGATAAAAAAGCTTTTTTAAAAGCGGGGCAATCTATACCTATTTATGCAGCAAGTGAAAAAGGGAAGGAATTTCTATTAAGAAGAATTAATAAAATTGGAGGATTAAAAGACAAAAAAGAGGCTAAAGTTCCGAAACCACTAATTTAGAAATTATTCATAACATCCACGTATAAGATATATAATTTAAAAATACTTTAATATTGAAGAATAAGTACTAATTCAAGATTTAAATTAAATAATGCCTATTATTGAATTGTTATTAAGAAATATTGGGTGGATATATTATGATTATTCTAAAAAATCTGCTACAGCTTTTATAACACAGCTTTGGGTTATTAAACCAATAATATTGTCCTCTTCAACTACTGGAATCCTTTGATATCCTGTATCGGCCATAATTTTGCTTATATCTTTTATATGGGTGTCTTTATGCACAACTACTAACTCTTTACTCATTAAATCTTTAACTTTAAGTTTTAATGCTTCTCCACCGGCTAAAAGAATGTCCCTATGGGTTATTAGCCCTATTAGTTTTTTATTGTCTACTACTGGGACTCCGCCTATATTAGCACGCACCATCTTAAGATTAGCAGCAGCAATCAAATCTTCGGGTGCAGAAACCACTAAGTCGGTTATCATGATGTCCCGTGCATACAAGTTTTTTATCATAGACTTATTTGTATTTGTACTTATATATTAAAATTGAGATTCCATAAAGTTGAATTATATTGATCAAATTCAAACATTAAAATAAGTTAATCATTTAAAATTATTTAATTCATTATATTATTTTATATCTAGCTATAACTGAGGGATAAAAATTGACACAGATTGAAAATGCTCGAAAAGGCCATATAACTCCTGAAATGGAGGAAGTGGCCAGAATTGAAGATATTGATATTCAAAAACTTATTAAAGGTTTAGCTAATGGTAATATTGTTATACCTTGCAATATAAACAGAGAATCAACTCCTTGTGCGGTTGGTGATGGATTAAGCACTAAAATTAATGCTAATGTAGGTTCTTCGTCAGAAATAGAGGATATTGATAATGAAATAGAAAAGGCAATTGTGGCAGTTCAATATGGAGCTCATGCCGTTATGGATCTTAGTACTGGAAACCATCTTAAACAGATAAGAAAATCTATTCTTGAAGCTATTGATGTTCCTGTGGGAACGGTGCCTATTTATGAGGCGGGAGTAGCTGCCAGGTTAAGGGAAAAAACTGTTATTGATATGACTGAAGATGACATGTTCCATGCCATTGAAAATCAGGCCAAAGAAGGTGTGGATTTTATGACTTTGCACTGTGGTATCACTCGGGATACAGTAAATAAACTCATCAGTGCGAAAAGAATAATGGGTGTTGTCAGCAGGGGTGGAGCTTTTTTAGCATCATGGATTAAACATAATGACCAAGAAAATCCATTATATAAAAACTATGATTATTTGCTGGAAATTGCTTATGAATATGATATCACAATTAGCTTAGGGGATGGATTAAGGCCAGGCTGTTTATCTGACGCTACAGATATTCCGCAAATCCAAGAATTAATTACTTTAGGAGACTTAGTTCAGAAAGCAAGAGATGCTGATGTACAGTGTATGGTTGAAGGTCCAGGTCATGTTCCTATGGATCAAATAGCTGCCAATATGAAAATACAAAAGACAATATGTAAAGGCGCTCCTTTCTATGTTTTAGGTCCTATTGTCACAGATATGGCTCCGGGATATGACCATATAACATCAGCCATTGGTGGAGCCATTGCTGCTTTTTCTGGAGCGAATTTTTTATGTTATGTTACTCCCTCAGAGCATTTATCAATTCCTGGATTGGAAGAAGTTAAAGAAGGAGTTATTGCATCTAAAATCGCAGCTCAAGCTGCTGATGTGGCAAAAGGTTTGAATTCTGCTTGGGAAAATGAGAAAAAAATGTCCCACGCTCGACGTAACTTTGATTGGGAAAAACAGTTTGAACTATCCTTTGATTCTGAAAAACCGAAAAAATTTAGAAAAAACTGTTCAGTTGAAGAAGATGACATGTGCTCTATGTGTGGAGAATACTGTGCTCTCAGATTGGCCCGAGATGATTTCTAGAGATGATTAAATCTTTATTCTATTAAATATATTTTTGTAAGTATAATTTTTGATAACATCCATAAAATAATATAAGAAAATCTACAAATTATAATTAGATGTTTTTAAGGGAGGTATTTTATGAACTTGGAACATGTAGAAGGCCAAAACAAAGGAGAAATTCTTCTTTTCGCCTTAAGTACTTGTGGGTGGTGCAAAAAAACACGACTGTTGTTAGATGAAATTGGCGTAGCTTATGATTATATTTATGTTGATTTAACCGAAGGTGATGAGAGGAGTGATGTTTTGAAAAACATGAAAAAATGGAATAAATCTCTTTCTTTTCCTACACTGGTTATAAATAATGAAAAATCCATCACTGGCTTTGATAAAGAGAGTATCTTGGAGGCATTAAAATGAATTCGGGAGAGAATAATTCCTCACAAGTAGACGAATATTATGATCAACTTAAAACTGAAGTGGAGATCTCTGGCTATCATTTAAACCCTGATGTGGATTTTACAAAGGAACTTTTATCTAGTATCTTAATTAATCAGCAGCGTTATGGCTATGGAGCATGCCCATGTCGTTTAGCCTCTGGAAAAAATGAAGATGATCTAGACATAATATGTCCCTGTGATTATAGAGATCCTGATCTGGATGAGTATGGTGCATGTTATTGTGGGTTATATATTTCTGGAGAAATTTTAAGCGGCGAAAAAGAATTAAAACCTATTCCTGAACGAAGAAATACTTTTGATGAGAAAAATGAATATTCTGAGATAAAATTAGATTCAAATGTTTTTAAATCATCTTTACAATTTCCTGTATGGCGATGCAGGGTTTGTGGATATTTATGTGCTAGAAAAGAACCTCCTGAGACATGTCCAATTTGTAAAGTTGGAAAAGAACGTTTTAAACGTTTTTTATAAATAATTTTTTTTAGCTAGATTAAATTAACCATTTTCATTTTAAAAATATTATTTTATGCGAGTTTTTTAATAAAATATTTTAAATAGTTCTTTATATTAATTACGATTATCACTTACCGATGTTTTTAATGGATTATAATATGCTTTAGAATTTATTAAAAGATTTTTATGGGGTATTCTAGTGAAGATGGAAAAAGCACTAGGGTTGTACGAGGATGTTAAGAGTGATATGAAATTTTTTGTGAGCTCTGATGTCCGATCCAAGATATTGATAAGCCTAATGCAGAAACCTAAAAATCTTCCTATTCTAAGACAAGAAATTGATTTTAGCTCTTCAACCATACTTCATGCCATGTATCAACTGGAAAATAAAAAATTTGTTTTTAAAGAGTCCGGAAATTATTCATTATCTCAAATGGGTGAACTTGTTGCTTTGAAACTAGTAAATTTGATGAAATCTTTTTCTTCTATGAATAAACTACAAAATATTTTATTAAACCATGAAATTGAAGTTATACCTCATCAACTTTTACAAGGTATTGAATGTTTAGAAAAAGGACAAATTTTAGAATCAAAACCTAATAATTTAATGCAACCCTACCAAACTATTTCAGATAAAGTCTTAAATTCAAAAAATGTTAAAATTATATCTTCTGTTTTTTATCCCTTCTGTGTAGATGTATTGAAAAATTCCTGCAGAAGCGATGGAATTTTACAAATGTTAATGACTCAAGATGTGGGAAACATAGTTTTAAGTGATTTTAGGGCGGAAATTAGTATTATAGACAGACCTAATATTCATTTATGGAAAATTGACAATGAACTGAAACTTTGTCTTGTACTTGCAGATGATTTTATGGCAATGGGCCTTTTTTTAGATAATGGGGTGTATGACTCTAATCGATTTTTAATAAGCAATAGTGAAGAATCAATAACATGGGCTAATGAATTATTTAAATACTATCTTGATAAAGCAATTCAATTTAAATTGTAGCTTATTTTTAGTATTTGCAATGCAATATTTTTTTAAGAATCACAGTTATATTTGTATATGGTATGATAAAATTTTTTTTTTGCAAAAAATATAATGAAACTAACTATTAACATTTTTAATATCAATAATTAATAATATCATGATCTTCAACAAAATACTTATTGCAATAGTATGGGAATTATTATAATAACCTTTTTGGCGGATAAAATGTCTTTAAAAAATAATAAAGTGAAATACGAAAGCATGGTTGAGGTTTACTGTGCACTGGAATCTATCACAAAAAGACTGGAAAAAACTAAAACTCTTGCAGACTTTTTTTCTGGTATTGATTCTGAACTCCTTCCAGTAGTAACTATAATGGCATTGGGGAGAGTTTTTCCTGTTTGGAGTGAGGAAGAGCTAGGGGTTGGTTCAAAACTTCTTATTAAGGCCATAGCATCAGTAGTGGGTGTGAGTTCTGATGATGTGGAGGATCAAATTAGGGATCAGGGCGATATTGGTGCTGCCAGTGAAGTTTTATTCAAAAAAAGATCACAAACTACATTTTTTTCACAACCACTGACAATTAAAATGGTTTACAATAATCTGCGAAAAATTGCATCTATATCTGGTAATCGGGCACAATCTCGAAAAATGAGTATTATTAGAGAACTTTTGTCATTGTCTTCACCGATGGAGGCCAAATACATTACTCGTACAGTACTGGAAGAACTTCGGGTTGGTGTAGGTGAAGGAACTATTCGTGATGCCATTTCTGTTGCATTTGGTGTTGACAAAGAAATACTGGATCGGGCGCATATGTTAACTAATGATCTAGGATGGGTGGCTCAAGTTACCCTAGAAGAAGGTGAAGAAGGACTTAAAAAAATCTCTTTGAAACCTGGAAAACCTGTTAAACCAATGCTGGCTCAGCTGGCGAAGGGTATTAAAGAAAGTGTAGCTGAAATGGGTAGAGTGTTCTGTGAGACTAAATACGATGGAATAAGAGTTCAAATTCATAGAAAAGGACAAGAAGTAATGGTTTTTACCCGACGGTTGGAGAACATTAGCAATGCGGTCCCGGATGTTATAGAATACATCGAAAAATCATTACCTCACCAAGATTTTATTGTTGAAGGGGAAATAATTGTTACCAAAAACGGCAAACCTATTTCTTTTCAGTACATACTGCAGAGAGTAAGACGTAAATATGATATAGAGAAAGTCATGGGAGAAGTTCCACTTACTCTTTACTTATTCGATGTTCTTTATTTTAATAAACCTTTTATTGACGCCCCATTAGAGAACAGAAGATCTACGCTAGAATCTATAGTAAACACAAGTGAAAATAAGATACAACTAAGCAGCCTTGTTAAGATAACAATGGATAATGTGCAAGAAGCTGAAAATTTATTCACGGAATCTATTGATAAGGGCCATGAGGGTATTATGATAAAAGATCCTCAGGCACCCTATATTCCCGGAATTCGTGGTAAAAAAATGCTTAAATACAAAGCAGAGCCAGAAACATTAGATTTGGTTGTGGTTGGGGGTTCATATGGTAAAGGAAAAAGAGCTCATTTTATTGGGTCTTATTTAATGGCTCTGAGGGATGAAGAGGGGGGTTTTAAAACCATAGCACATGTTGCAACGGGTCTTGATGATAAAACTCTTTTAGAGCTTTCAGAAAGAATGGATAAGATTATAAAGAGCCGTAAGGGGGGCTTGGTTAAAGTAAACCCTCACATAATTCTAGAAATTGCTTACAGTGAGATTGTAAATAGTCCGGAGTATGAAAGTGGCTTTTCACTTCGTTTCCCAGTTGTTAAAAGAATAAGAGATGATTTAAGCTTGGAGGATATAGATACTGTTAAAAGGGTTAAGTCTATTTTTAAAGGCTAAATTTTTACTAGCAATATATAATATTCATTTAATACTTTTTTAATTATTATTTTTATGATATCTATTTTTCATATTTTATTATTTTTTTCGTAATTATTAAATAGTATTAATTAATTACTAATTAAGTAATACTATGAGGAAATTCTTATGGAAGATCAAAAAATATTTAAAATGGCACTAATAATTTCTTTAATTGGCATAATGGGAATGGCTGCTTTTGCTGGTGAAATAAGTCCTTATAAAATTAAACTTAATGAAATTAATAGGGGAATCATGGATAGAGAAGTTACGGTGGAATGTTATGTAGAAGATGTTCAAAAGGCTTTAAAGTCAGATACATATTTTCTTAAAGTTAATGATGGCACTGCAAAAACAAAGATAGTTATTTTTGAAGGAACGACTCATGAAATGCAAAAAAATGGATTTAACCCTAAAAATACTAATAAATTTAGAATAAGGGCTACATGTACTGTAACACAATATAAGGGAGCATTTGAGCTTGTATTGAAAGATCAGGATTCTATTAAAATAATTTAATGATATTAAATTCCTATTAAGATTTTTCTGAATTTTTAAGTTTTGGTGAATACTTTTTCATATCTTTCCATAAATCAGGTGCATAAAATGCTGAACAAATTATTCCTATAACTGTAACGGCCCAGAAAGAAACTAAACGATCAACTAGAGCTATACTCCCACTTATTGCTTTAGGAACCTTAAAAATTACAAATAAACCAGTCATGGAAATTTCAATAGATCCCATGCCTCCCGGTAGAGCAGATACCACTCCAATAAAATTTGCCAGCAGGAATATGATGATTACTTCCATTAATCCAATTTTAATATTAAATGCATAAAAAATAGTTAAGAGCCGAATACATTCTAAGAGCCAGCATAAACCTGATAATATGAATACAAAACTTAAATTTGAAATACTACTGAATGATTTGGTGTATTTGACCATTTCTTTTAATCCATTTAATGCTTGATTATAAATATTATCCAAATATTTTTCCGATAATGGTAATTTTCTTAATAAAAAATGTATTTTTTTATAAATCCATGAACTAGAGTTTTCGTGCCAATTAAGAATATAAATGAGAAATACCAACCCTAAAGATAAAAAAGCCCCTATTATAGCTAAAATCCTTACTTGAGGAACAAAGAAACATGCTACAATGAGTAATAATCCTACTATCATTAAATCAAAAAATCTTTCTGTTAATCCTGCCGAAAGTCCTTCTGAAATACTTATTCCATTAATTTTTTTACCAACAATAGCGGTAATGGGTTCGCCTGCTGTTCTAAAAGGACTAAAATTTCCCGCAAATAATCCTATACTTTTAACTACAAAGTTATCCTTGAAATCCCATGGTTTTTTTATTATAAATCCCCATCGACATCCTCTTAAGAAAACAACTATAATGTGTATTAAAAGTGCCAATAAAATTAAAATCCAGTTTGCAGATTTTAAAGAATTTAATATTTCATAAGGCCCTACCCATACAATTAAAAAAATGACTAAAAGCACACTTATTCCAGTAATATACTTTTTCATCGGACAAGCCTCCTTTTTGTTTTTTTAAATATTCTTTTAATTACAAACCATAGGTAGTTCATTGCGGTTTTACTGGTAATACTGGATTTTTCATCACCGTAAATACAAGAAATACTCACTTCTTCCACATTTAAATCATTTTTATAAGCTTTATATAACATTTCAGACTCATATATGTAATCATTATATTCTATATCTAAAAATAAAGCAACAGTTTGATATTTCAATGCCCTAAACCCACTTTGACTATCAGTAAGATGATATCCGGTGAGATGGCGCATTATAAAAGAAGTAAGTCTGTTGGAAAGTTTTCGCTGAAATGGCATGTTTTCTGGACTCCCATCTTTAAATCGAGACCCAATAATGAGGTCTGCTTTACCCAAATGAGAAATCAGAATAGGTATATAACTGGGGTCATGTTGACAGTCGCCATCAATTAAAATTACTTCATCATATTTTTTATCCAGAGCAAAATGAAGGCCAGCTTTTAAGGCAGCACCCTTTCCTAAATTCTTCGAATGTTGTATTATAATGGCTCCGGCATTTTTTGCCATTTCAAAAGTTTTATCTTCTGATCCATCATCAATAACCATTACCTCTGAATATTTTAAAGAGCTTTTAACAACTTTTGCTATGCTTTTCTCTTCATTATATGCCGGTATTATGGTAATTACTGCCATAGTGTTTATCCATGATGTAATGTTTTAAGTATTGATGAATATTAATAAAATCATTCTTTGGTATATAAAATGCATTAAATAATATTCTAATATAAATAGATATATCTATTAAAAATAATAAGCTTATTCTATAAAAATGATAGTTAGATAATAAATAGGATTGACCTATTTGTGGTGATGTGTTGTCAAAATTGTTACAAAAAAATAAAAACCTTATTTTAATTTGTATACCTGCAATTATAACATTTTTCTTGGTTTTTATTCCCACTTTTAAATATTCAATTCCTTTAGACAGCGAAGCATTTAATCATGTAATTTTCAGTCAATTTTATGTAAAAAATATTGTTTTGCCTGATTCATTATTATATTCTAATAAAGGAGATTATTCTCCTCTATTCAACTTTTTGATGTTCTCAGTTAGCAATATATTTAATTTAAGTCCTTTGGAGACTATTAAGTTTTCACAACCTATTTTTGCTTTTTTAATGATTTTGTCTTTTTCATTTACTGCTTCCAGGATGTATAATGAATGGGCTGGATTTTTCACTGGAATATTCTCAATGTTTTCAGTTTTTTTCTACAAAATAATGATGGCTACCCCAGAAATTATGATTTTAATATTAATTCCGCTTATATCTTATTTTTACTATATTGCTGTGCAAAAAGAAGATTTAAAATGTGCTTTAATCTCAGGATTGCTACTTGGGATGGGATTTCTAATCCATGCAGTTTCTACAGGCATTATTTTAATGATATTAACTATATTTACAGCAGTGCTTTTGACTACTAGAGGCCAAGCAAAATTTAAGGCGTACATAATATTAATTAGTGTTTCATTATTAATGGTTACTTTATGGTTGGTCTCTGTTTTTATTAAAGGAGGGCTCATGTTAAAAATCCCTGTATCCAACTTTATGCTCATTAACACGCATTTTCAATTTTTAGGTGCGCTTCCTCTTCTTTTTGCATTTATTGGTGGATTTTTCTTGATTAAAAGGCGCGAAATTAAGGATATTTTAATTTTAGTGTGGATATGTGTTATAGCTATCATGAGTTTCATTCACTTTTCTCTATTGCCTTTAGAGACGGATTATGTTCTTTCTTTAGCAATATTTCCATTAATGGTAATGGCAGGAATCGGAGTACAATGTATTCGCATAGACAATGAAAAAAATTTTATATATGCTATAGCTATCCTAATTTTGATATTGGGCACTTATCAAGGATTTTTAATGGCCAACTCTATTCAACCACAGATTTCTAGTGCTCAGATAGATGTAGCCCAATGGTTTAAAAATAGGGGCGATAAAGATGTTCTTTTGATATCCGATAACTCTACAATTTATCCAGTAGTATTTCACTTGTCTAATCAAAAGGTTCCTGAAGGCCCTTATTATTTAAAAGTTTCAAAATTAGTGAATATAAATAAATATCTTCAAGGAAAATACAATAAAACAGATATAATTAATGATAATGTAGGGTATATGGTAATGAATAAAAATGTTTCAAGCATGCCATTTTCTACAATGGTTTATGAGAATAGTGATTTTAGAATATTTGAATTGGGTTAAATTTATGAGAATAATGATTTTATGATTAAAATAAGCTTTTATTTAGTATTAATATTATTAAAAGGATGGATATAATGAAAAAATTATTTGGAACTTTTGGAGTTAGAAGATTAGCAAACCAAGAATTAAACCCGGAATTCGCATCAAAGCTCGCTGCTGCGTATGGAACTCTGGTTCAGGGAAAAGTAGCTGTTGGAGGAGACACCAGAACATCTACCTCCATGATAAAACACGCAGTCATATCTGGCCTTTTATCTTCTGGATGTGATGTGGTGGATTTAGGAATTTTACCAACTCCTGGAGTTCAGTATGCTGCGCGTAATTATTTCGATGGGGGAGTGATAATAACTGCTTCTCACAACCCTCCTCAATATAACGGAATCAAGTTTGTAGATGAAGATGGTATTGGCATTCCTGATGTTATGGAAGAGAAAATTGAAGATATGTTTTTTAATGAAAATCCTAAAAGAGTAGCATGGGATGAAATAGGGGAAGTCACGATAAATGATAGGATAGTGGAGGAGTATCAACAGGAGGCTTTAAAACGTGTGGACCAAGAGGTCATCAAAAAAGCTAGATTAAAAATAGTTGTGGACTGTGGATCTGGAGCCGCTTGTTTCACTGCTCCTTATATCTTTAGAAAACTTGGATGTGATGTTTTAACTTTAAACTGCCAGCCAGACGGATTTTTCCCTGGAAGAGATCCTGAACCTACTAAAGAAAATCTTAAAGAGTTAATTGAAGTGGTAAAGGCCACTGGCGCGGATTTGGGCCTGGCCCATGATGGTGATGCGGATAGAACCATATGTATTGATGAAAATGGTGAGTTTGTATTGGGAGACAAGACCTTTGCACTGGTAGAAAGACAAATGCTTCAGGAAAACAATGGTGGATTAGTAGTAACTACTGTAGCAACGTCTAAAGCCATTTATGATGTGGCGAATGCAAATAATGGGGAAGTTATTGCCACGGCCGTAGGTGATTTATTGGTGGCCAGAAAATTAAAAGAAGAGGATGGTTTATTCGGCGGTGAAGAAAACGGTGGTTTAATTTTTCCGGACTTTGTTTATGGTAGGGATGCGGCCCTTTCTGCAGCAAAAATTATAGAAATCATGGCCAAAGAAGATAAACCACTTTCTCGACTGGTATCTGAATTACCGGTTTATTTTTCTGAAAAAATGAAAATTAAATGTCCAGATGATCTTAAAAAAGAAGTTATGGCTAAAATAGCCGAAGAAATTGATAATGATCCTCAGGGATACGAATTGGACACTACCGATGGGGTTAAAATATTTACAGAGGATGGTTGGCTTATTATAAGGCCCTCTGGAACTGAACCAATCTTCAGATGTTTTTCAGAGTCAGATTCTCAAGATAAGGCAAGTAAAATGGCTCAGTGGGGCATATCTCTTGTTGAAAAATATTTAAAATAAAAAAAATAACTATAAATCTTTTTATTTTACTTATTTTTAAGAATTTCACGCGCCACTCGGAGTCCAAGGGCAGCGGTGAGCAATATTGTAGGCATTCCTTGAGATCGAGGGGCTAGTGAAAGATCTCCTACCCAAAGTCCGTCTGGCAAATAATCAGATCTCATTTGGCCCACATCTGATTTTTTTAAAGGAAATGTTCCACCTAAATGTCCGCCATTGTACATTCCTTGTATATAGGGGCCAGAAACTCCAGAACCTTCCATTATTTCTTGGGCTTGTGAAATAGCTAAACTTAATTTTTGTTTATCATCTGGAGAGATTTCTTTTTGAACTTTTCCATTTTCAAAAACAGTCCCATCCTCCAGATCTGCCAGTTTAACCATCATACCCACCCGGTCGTTAATGGAAACATTTTTCCAGGTTTTATGGAACCAGTGAGATAATATGTCAATATACGGGGATAAAATATAATTCTCTTGCTGGCTGTACCATGTCATAGGGGGCTCTTTAAGCATTTTTGCTCCGGGAAAAACTCCACCTAAAGTTAACACAATATCTGCCCATAAATTATCTCTGGTTGGAATTCCAGAAGCTTTTAATATTTGGGCAGTACCAATGCCTCCTGCTGAGAGAACTACCAGATCGCTATGCATTTTTCGAGGTTTCCTGGATCCTATTTCCACTCCTTTTACTTTTCCGTTTTCCAATAAAACTTTTTTCACTGGTGATTTTGTTTTTAAAATTGCTCCATGCTTCTTTGCATCTTCTAAAAATCTTGTGGAATCCCAACGGGACTGATTAACACATCCCAGTTCACAAAATCCACAAGAAACACACAATGAAGTATTTACTGCTTTAGGTGTTTTTTTAGGATTAATTCCCATTTTATCGGCAGTTTTAAACATTTTTTGGGTCAATGGACGCCATCTATTATATGGAAATTCTTTAACTCCTATCAAATTTTCCAGTTCCTGAAACTCAGATTCAAGATTCAGCCCAATTTCTTTTAGACCATGATCTGCCCTCACCATATTCCCACATGAAAGTACAGTTGATCCACCGGTACCTAATCCTCTGACCAGTACTAGTTCTTTGCTGGAACGAGTGGTCTCTAAATAAGGAAATAATCGAGTTATAGTTTTTTCATTTCCTAAAATTCCTAGCTTTCGCAAGGGGTCAATCCAAGATAACCGGCGGGTAAATGGCTTAAAATTTCCCCCTGCTTCAAGTATAATTACTTCCATTCCTTTTTGAGATAATTCTCGGGCAATAGTAGCTCCTCCAGCTCCACTCCCCACTACAATAGCCCTCATTTTATCACCTTAAAATCTATTTTAAGTTCATTATTTAGTTTTTTGTCTACTTTTTTTTTATTGGAATATTTAAAATAACTTTTATTAATTCTTACGAATTCTTCATTTCAATGGCAGCAATACACGAGGGAGCACCTTCTGTGATTTTATCCTTGAAAACCATCTTCACTTGTGAATTCAGACCATTTATCACTCCTTCATCGGTACCACTTAATACCTGACAAGTCAGAGGCAGATAGTGCTGAGCGAGGGAACAGTGCTTTATTATTAAACATCGCTTTAAATGGTAGGGTTGACAAGATTTTCCTTCATGGAATTCAAATTCAATCCCTAAAACTTGATATAATAGTTTAGCAGCCTTTATTAAATCATTCAAATTGTTTTTTAATCCTAGCCGTGTTTTAATATCCAATCCTATACAATAACCGGTTTTAAACATCAATGGTCTAACAATTTTCACGGTTTCTTCAGGACCCAATATATCTGAAAGAGCTTTCACCCGCATATTATGTTCCTGAGCCATCTTAGAACGAATATCTTCTAGATTTCCTTTTAAAGGTAGTATCAATTTGGGCAGTTCTTGATACTTATTGGGGGAATGGATTTTTAAAAGATTATCTAGCTGATTTAGGGTAGCTTCCGCCAAAAAATTCAATTCTTTTTTTAAAAAGTACTGTGGAACCCAGATCGAGAGTAAAAAGAGCTTAAAATTCATCATTATCTCCTTAAATGTTCTCTTAATTAATACATTATTCCTGAAAAGACCCGTTAAGTCCTAAATGAATTATATCATCTGGAATTTTTCCTTCATAGAGTGATTTTATTGTTTCATCATATCTTTTTATAATGGAATTTTTTTTGAGTTTTAAATTAGCTGTTAAATCTCCTTTATCTATTGATAAGTCATTTTTTAGCACAGCCCATCGTTTGATCTGTTCTGGGTTTGATAAAGTGGAATTAATATCGATAATGGCATCATCCAATAATGAAAGTGATTCAAGGGGCTCATCTACCCAGATAAGGCCCACACAATATGGTTTTTGCTCTCCAATTAACAAGGCCTCTGATATTCCAAGGATTGATTTAAGAAGGATTTCTATTTTTAGAGGGAAAATAGTTTTTCCATAAGAGTTTATCATAACTTCTTTTTTCCGACCAGTGATTACTAAACCTCCTTCTTCAGTTAAATATCCATAATCTCCAGTTAGTAACCATTTTCCTGAAAATAGGGTGTCTGGATCTTGTTTAAAGTATCCGGTTGTCACTTGCGGACCTTTAACCAGCACTTCTCCATCAGGGGCTATTTTTATATGAGTTTGTGGTAGTGGTTTTCCCACAGTATGGGGTTGATTATCTCCAAGGGGATTGATGGTTACCAATGGAGCTTCAGTAAGACCGTAAGCATTATGGACTTCAATTCCCAGTTTTTGAAATTCTTTTATAAGATTTTCACTAATAGGGGCTGAGCCTACAATTAATTGGGAGCACTGATCCAGGCCTGCTTTTTTAACGAGTAATTTTCCTATGAACTTTTTCAAAAACTTCTTTAAAATAGTTTTTAGCTGGGATTTTCTGGCTTGGCAGTACAATTTTCCCCAAGTGTTTGCATGGAATGAGTCCCATAATTTTTCATAAAATCTAGGAACTGAAAAAAATATTTTGGGTCTTATTTTAGGAAGTACTTGGGATAATTCCTGGAAATCTTCCAGGAAATAAAGTTTCAGTTGGGCCGGAGCATAATAAGGTGCATATGTTCCAAGTATTCCTTCTACAACATGATTAAGAGGTAAAAATGATAAATAAGAAACTTCACTAATTCGATCTTTCCAGGGTGGCATGGATGCAATATATTCTGCCATCCAGCGCAGGTTCCCATGGTTGAACATTACACCGCGTGGATTTCCTGTGGTCCCAGAAGTGTATCTAATTGTTGCCAGACTTTCAAAATCCACTGGAGCTCTTAAATTATTTTCTATCTCGTTTTCAGAATTTTTTACATATTCATGGCCAATTTTTAAGAATGCTTCCCAATCGATGATTTTGGGGTTCGATTCATCACTAGATTGATTTTTTGCCAATTCATAGATTAAATTGGAGCTTCGAGCAAAAGATACTATTGGAATTTTTAAATCAAGTTCCTGATTTTGTGTTAATATGGGTTCAGTTCCTAAAAGTAGTAATTTTGATTCACTATCCTGAATAATTTGTTTTATTTCATTTATAGGACTAGTGTAATACAAGGGGACGCTAACTGCTCCTAAAAGTCCGATAGCTACATCTAAAATAAAGTAACGAGTGCTGTTGTATCCTAAGATAGCTATACGATCTTGTGGACCAACACCCAATTGTTTTAAACTATTAAACGCTATAATAATTTTTTTTCTTATATCTGGTCCGGATTGTTTAATTAACTGGCCATTAATCACATCAAAATATTCGACTGGGAAACTTCTACTTTTAAGGCGATATATTATTTGTTCATGAACTATACGTTCTGAACGATGAAAAAATCCCATGTAAACTGAATAATCCAAAATATTATTAATAAAATTTTTCCAGTTATGAGGATAAGGTCCTAAAAGCTGGTCGGTATTTTCCCGATTAAACTGTCGCTTTTCCTGGATATAAGGTGCTAGTATTCTTAATACTGATTTATCAAAGCCTTTAGAGTTTTTAGTTTTTTTACTGGATGAATTTGAGTTTAATGAGGATTTATCACTATTATTTATGTTATACATAATTTTCATGATTTTTTCAGTCCATGATGATGGTAATGGTACAAACAAAGGTTTGGGTAGGGTAATTCCTAATTTATCATTAGCCCACCTTTGAGTATATTCCACTAACTCTTTTACAGTGGGCAAATTTTTATCAGGGGATGTTAAATGGAATGTTAAATTTAAAGCCTTATTATTAAATGTCAAATTTACTATGGATTGGGCGATATAGTCTACTGGAACCAGATTGATCTTACTGGAGGAAGAAATTGGCAAAACTCTTAATTCACCGGCTAAATAAAGTTTAAGAGGTATGTAAATGGTATTAAATGTTTTTATCATCCCTGTTTCAGAATCCCCTACTACCATACCTGGACGAAATATGGAAATAGGAATCTTGGATTTTTTCACTTCCTGTTCTGCTTCAAACTTGCTTTTTTCATAATTACTGGAAAAACCTTCTTGGGAAATCAGATCATTTTCTAAAATATCTCCTTCACGTTTCCCAGCCACGTAAGCAGTGGATAAAAATGAAAATCTTTCTAAACTATGGTTACCATCTACTCTTTTGGCTAAGTGAAGGACATTTTTAGTACCATTGACATTGGTATTCCTGAGCTCTTTTATAGGTGCATTGAGTCTTAAATCAGCCACAGTGTGTATGATATGGGTTAATGAAATAACCAGTTCATTGTATAATGAATTATCAAGACCCAGATTTTTCTCAGTAACATCCCCTTTCAAAATCTTTATCTGGCCATTGTTTAAAGCATCTATAAGATCTGGATACTCCCACCATGCTCTTTTAAGACGTATTTTCGAATCGGAATCATTTTTACCCCTTACCATGGCGAATACTTTCATATTTTTTTTATGTAGTAATTCACGGGCGATATATGTTCCAATAAATCCATTAGCACCTGTAAGGAGCACGAAGGGAGTTTTGTGGATGGAAGAATTCATGGCATGGCCTCTTTTTTTAAGAACTTTTTAAGGAACTCATTAAGTAAGGTCTTATTATTTTGTGCTCTTTTTAATTGCTCATTATAACCTGTTTTTAAAGTGCTTTGCATGGATTCTGGTGATTTTAAAAGAGTTTCAGCTTTCTTAAGAATTTTTTTCCATAAGTCGGGGTCTTGATAATCCAAAAAATATTTATCATAGATTCCCATTTCTTTATAAAGAATTTTTAACCGGTTATCATGCCCTATGGCAATTTGAGGGGTTTGGTGGGCCAGAGATAAAACAGAGGCGTGGTAACGGGAAGTGAATAGTAAATTTAGTTTTCTCAAAATAACTGTCATTTCCGAAGCATTAAATTTATTAGATGAGAATATTCTGGTTTTTTTGGGGTATTGCATCTTTTCAAGAATTTTCCTGGCCAGTGGTTCATCCAGATCTTCCATACAGATCAAAGCGATATTTTGATTGTATTCTTTAATAAGATGGTCTAACAATTGAGCCCAGGAGTTTGCTAGTTCCTCTCGTAATTCGTCACGTTTTTTGGAGCGGGAAAAATAATAGGGCCACTGGTACTTGTCTTCAGATTTTCCCCATGGCCGAATCACCACTGGCCACAAATAAAAATCCACCACGGAAAGTCCCACTAACCGGTTATTTGCTTCTGGCCAGGTTTCATTTAGAATATTATTATCTACATCATCTATTTTAAATTCAAAAGCACAATCCGCGGTGACAGCTATGGGTGTATTCACTCCAGATGATTTAAGGATTTCCCGGGATTCGAAGTTTCGGGTAATAATGAGATCGGTTTTACTTGCTTCTCTTTGAACTAATTTTTTATTTAGGGGTGATAGTTTCCCGGCATCCACGGCATAGGCCAGGGATAGTTTTTTAAAATCATGAGCACATTTGGTGGCCCATAAAAATGCCCATAGGAGAGCTGATGTCCAAGTATCCATATAACAACTGCCTTCAACTAAAATCATCATATCATGTTCTTTAACTAATCTGCGAAGTGTTAAAAAATAAATAGGTGGTAGAGGAACTATTTTTAGGGTTTCAGTTTCTTTTAAATATCTTCTCAGATTTTTCGGATTAAGAGTAGGTATGCTAATTTCCACATTTTTTCCTAAAAGTTCCTTCAAATCAGATATGATGGTGTGAAGCCTGGCTTCTGAACCAGTATTATTGGCCCCATTATATCCTACTAAGAGTACTTTAAACTTTTTTTCTCCATAATCAACATTTATATTATTTGATGATTTTTCAGAGGGATTTGAAGAATGTTTTACCATAAAAACTCCTTATGAATATGGATCATATTTTAGTAATTTTTATTTATTTTTTGATAATTAATTTCATAGATATAATGATTATTGATTTTATTTCAATAATATTTTATTTTCTGAATATTTTTACAATATCCAAACAATATCCAAAAGAATCTAAACTTTTTGCGGCCCAATATCTTTCATGAAAAATAAAACGATTTTCATCATTAAAGATACAAAATACTTCTTTAAAAGATTTATTTTTGTAGGATAAAAATATTCATCCATTTCTTTATAAAATTCATGGTCTGCTGGCATGTATTCTTTCATTTCAGACATGAATTTCATAAATCGGAAGTGCACATATTCAGTAAAATTGGGTTTGGATAAACCTCCTTTTTTAAGGTTTTTAAAAAATTTTAAAGAAGCATACTTAATTTTTTCCCGATTTTTCTTTTTTAATCCTTCGCTAGCTGGCCATGGGGGATGAATAACTCCCAATTTAATCATTTTTCCAAAACCCCATATATGCAATTTTTCCAAGTAATCCAGAGTTTCATTTAACCCTGAACCTGCAGTGGTTGATAAAATCATCCCTCTTTGCTGGAAAAATCGCGGTCGGTGAAAAACATATGCCATGCGATCTATAAAATTCTTCATAAGACCACTAACATTTTGACAGTAGCAGGGAGATACAAATATGATCCCATTGGATTCGACCATTTTCTTTTCTATTTTTGCACGGTCGTCCTTTAAGGGACAAAAATTTTCTCCGTCACTTATGCAATTAAAACATCCCATACACATCTTTAAATCTGCATCCTGAAGAAATAAATATTCAAATTCCACATCACCCAATTTTTTCATTTGATTTTCCACTTCTTTAGTGGCTTGATAACTATTCCCTTTCTTTCTGGGGCTTCCAATTATGGCTAATATTTTCATTTTTATCACTAATTCTATTATTTTAAATTTTATGTATATTTTAAATCACTAACATCAAAGGCAATCAAGTGTAGCAATATATCCTCAGATAATGAGATATCAAGTGGATCCAAGTCCTTTTTTCCAGTAAAGCCAACCAGAATATGATTCCCCATTTACATTTAAATAGATGTTGAGGGTAATTAGTAATGAGATTAGGTGTTTGATCTTAAAGCAAGTAACTGGCAGGTTCCAAATATGACTATGACCATGATAATTCCAACAATATATTGGGTATTGTTGAGGTTCATTCTTTTTTTTACCTTATCTGCAGAATACCCACACTAGTAAAGTTGTATTCAAAAAATAAAAAATTATTTAATTAATATTATCCTTTACGGAACATATAAAATCCATAAATCAAAAATATAGCTATAGCTGCCCAATAAGCGTAAACAAACCAAGCTGGTGGCAGTACAAAATATAAAATAGCTAACAATACACCCAATATCATCATTAATAATCCATTTATAGTGTCATTCATGATTTAACTCCTTTACTTTATAATTTAATCTGAATGAGGTAATAAATTAATTTTTCTAAAATTGTATAATACTTTGAATTTCATTTAAAATGGATAGCTGGTTTTTATTCTTATTTTATAAAATATTGTAATTTTAGATTATTATTATTTTTAATTCGATTCTTTATATAACTTTGATTTAATTTTTTGTAATCTAAGAGGTTCGGCAATGGCCCCTCCTACCAATAAACCAAGTGAAATAGCTACCACTGTCATAATAAGTAAAATCAAATCATTGAAGGCTGTAAAATAATTTTGACCTATTAAAGTGGCTAGTCCAATGAATCCTAAAGACCCTGGAACAAGGAACCAAAAAGCAGAAATTGTTGATACAAAACTAGGTGTTCTTTTAGGTGAACGACCAATCAATGTACCACTTATAGTCATAAATAAAGACCCTAAAAATGCACCGAAAAAAGTTCCAACAAGATAATTCCCGACTAGCTGCCCAAAAAAAGCTATATAAAGAACTAGTATTACCCAGGGGAGGTCTTTGTTTCTCATTGACATAAATAAAAACATTCCTGATGCGAATAACAGTATCCCTAATAGTGGTAGCAATCCAAAAATGCTTGTGTGGGTGGCAGTTACTAATAGATCTTGCTGTGACAATCCTGTTATCTGAATACCAATTAAAACTCCAAAAAGCAGTAAAAATAGTATGGTAACACCGTATATGGTTCTGCTGGCACCTGAAATTAAATCTCCGGATGCTAGTTCAAACATACCTGTAGTGAGGGTGGCACCGGGTAAAAAATAGGCTAATGCTGGAATCAAAAGGGTAAAAGATCCTAAAATAAGCCCTTCCTTAGCTCCCCAAAAAAATATTGTTGAAACTACAAATGCAGATATTACTGGTAAAATAAGGGTTAAACGAGCTCTATTTTCACTTAAAATTAATAATAAACTTACTATTCCTCCTAAAAAACCTGAAACAATTAATTGTTGGAGTGTGGGCTGCAATAACATTCCTAAACCCAGGGCAAAGAGGATGTACCCAACGATTATTCCAAAAACTCCAAAACGGTGTTTTTGACACATTATTTCTTTAAGGCGCTTTTCACCTTCTTCTGGGCTTATTTTTGCCTTTTCAGCTAAATATATTAATTCATATAGTTCTGAAACTTGATTTAGATGAGAAAGTCCTGATATTTTGTTTACAGTTGTTAAAGGAGAAGATTCTTCATCTCCCAACTTTATTATTAAAAAAGTTGTAAAGAATATTATTTCGGCCTTAACGCCATAAGCCCTAGTTATATCATATAAAATAGATTGAATAGCGGTTACGGATATTCCTGCTGAGCTAAGCGCCTTCCCTAATCCCGCAACGAATTTTAAAAGATCATGATTGAATTTTTTATCTATTTTCTGCTTTTCAATATTTTTTAAGGTCTTTTCATGATTTTTATCCATTTTTGTACCTTTTGAATAACTCTTATAATTTTGCAAGATTGAATTGGGGGACTTTAAGTAAGATTTTTTATATTTATATTAAACCTCAAATAATTTAAGATATTCTAATATAACTTAATAAAATTGTGATATACAGATCTATTAATATATTTTACTTGAGAAATACATACTATCCTTTTTTATTTCTCAAAATAAAGTCAAGTGTTAGTTGGGAAAATCTAGCTTTAAAGAAATATGAATGAATTAATGACAAAAAATAGAAAATATAATTCTCGTATATTAATTTGGAATGGCATATATCTTATAAAAAATATGGGCAATTAGATAACAATTGTTATTATTACTACTAAAAATTTATAATGAGATTTAAGGAGGATATAAATATTAAAAAATAGTAACTTTAAAGGTTTTCAAGACATTCATCCATTAATACTCTAGCATCGTCGTTATGAGAGTTTATTAGTAAAGATTTTTTAAAAGCATCTTCTGCTTCCTTAAATTGATTTAATTCCATTAAAACCACACCTTTATTGGTCCAGATAATATCATTATCTTTATCAAGGCGTAATGCTTCATCATAACAGTTTAATGCTTCTTCAAATCGGCCTAATTCTAGCAAAGCATTTCCTTTTCTATTCCAAGCGGTGGCATTTGCCTCATCTTCTAAAACTAATTCCAATGCTTTATCATATGATTCTAATGCTTTCTCGGTTTTCCCCAAATCTGTTAAAAGATTTCCACGAGCATTCCAAACTTCGGGGTTATTGGGGTCTATTTCCAACACCTTATCATATGTTTTAAGCGCATCATATGTTTTTCCTAGCATTTCTAGTATGAATCCTCTCCAGTAAAGGATCACTGCATTGGAATGGTTTATTGCAATCGCTTTATTATTATATTTTAATGCCTTTTCAGGATGGCCGGAATTTAAAAGAGTAATGGCCTTATTATTAAGTATATATTCATTTTTTGGTTCTATTTCCAAGGCTTGATTATAACAATCAATTGCCTCTTTAAACCTTCCCAGCCTAGTCAAATTATCTCCTTTTTTATTTAGAATATAAACGTTATCTGGATCAAATTTAAGTGCTGCTGTATAACATATCTCCGATTTATGATATTTGCCTGAATCAAACAAAATGTCTGCTCTCTGAGTGATCATAGCTTTTTCATCGATTTTTTCACCCTCCCATTGATCTATGGGAAGTTTTTTGAATCTTATTACTTGGAAAAGCGTATCTTCTTTGATTTCACCTACATACATCTTACTGAATTCTGCCGAAAGTTCTTTTGCATTTTTAAATCCTTCTTCTCTTGCAAGCTTATCATTTTTTATGAGTTCTTTAAAAGGTATGATTACAATTTCAATTACTTTTGCTTCAAATATTTTATTTTTTTCTTTGGATACCAAATTCCAGTAACAATGTAACCGATCACCAACTTTTAGCTGTTTTTTCCAGACTTTTCGGATCGTAATGGTTTTTTTACCGGTTATAAGATCTATATTGCGGCTTCCAAAGGATAAAATTGGCATGCTTCCTCCTAAAATTATTAATCTATGATAATTCAATTAAGTAAAATTCAGTATATTAAAATTATTTATCTAGATTATTTAATAAAATTATATTATTTCTTCTCCAAATTCAGCAGTTTTAATTTTTACTTTATTTAAGATAGGTTTAATCATTTTTGCTATTTTTTTCAGCTCATGGGGAGAAGGGCTTGGAGTTTTATCTAGTGAAGAGTCTAGAACCTCCCTGTTTCTAAATTGCTGCAAGGTATATACATCACATTCAATTTCTCTAGAAATTTGCTTAATATCTTCGGGGTTCATAAGACCTGGTACGTAAGTGGTTCTACATTCTAAAAATGTCTCGGGATAACTTGAAATTATCTCCATGGATTTTTTCACTTTTTTTCCAATATCCGAACCAATAATCTGAGAATATTTATCAAAAGGAGCCTTTATATCCAAACCCACATAATCCACCAGATAAAGTATTTCACTCAATTTTTCGGGATAAATACCATTAGTATCCAATTTTGTTTCGAGTCCTCGGTTTTTAGCATAAACTAAAATCTCTTTCACGGCATTTAATTGTAATATGGGTTCTCCCCCAGTTAATGCTACACTGTCCACAAACTCTGTGGCATCATCAATTTTTTTAAAGATAGAAATTAACGATACTTCATCTCCCCCATCTATTAACTCTGGATTGTGACAGTAAGGGCACTTTAAAGGACACCCTCCGGTGGAAATAACCAATGAAATCCTTCCAGGATAATCAAGTGAAGATATGAATGTTCCGCCAATTTTCATGTATTCTCACTATTTTGAATTTCTTAATTTATAGTTTTTTTAAAATTATTAATGAGCAACCAGACTTTTTAAAACTTGCAAAAACTTTTTATTATCTTCCATAGTTCCTACACTCACTCTGATCCAATATTCATCTAGTCCTTTAAAGGAAGTACAGTCTCGAACAATAATTCCTTTTTTCAAGAGTTTTTTACTTAATTCTGACGCGGTTATTCCTGTATCATGAACATCAATCAATAGATAATTGGCTTTTGAGTCGAATATTTTCAAATTATTAATTTTTGAGATTTCCGTGTATAAAAATTCACGACTTGCAATGGAATAATCTGTTGATTTTTTTATGTAATTTTTATCTTTCAAAGTGGCAAGTGCTGCTACATGGGAAAGTTTTGTTAAACTGAAAACGGGTTTAGAACGGTGCATATACTCTATTAGTTCCGGATTTGAAAGGCCGTAACCAATTCTCATACCTGCCAAGCCCAATACTTTAGAGAATGTCCTCATTATAAATAAATTAGAATAACTTTTAAGTAAATCCACATTGTTCACTAATGAAAACTCGAAATAGGCTTCATCAACTACAACTAAAGCTTCAGTAGCTTTTAAAATAGTTTCGATATCTTCCTTATCAATTAAACCACCTGTAGGATTATTTGGAGTGCATAAAAATATTATACGTGTTTTTTTAGTTATGGAATCAATAACAGATGGTACATCCAACTTGTTTTTTTCCACATCCCATCTAGCATATATTGGCACTGCTTCATATGTCTGTAAAATGTATTCATAGTACATATATGATGGTAATGGGACTATAAATTCACATCCCGGATCCATGAATGTTTTTCCAAGTATTTCTATGATTTCGTCAGCCCCATCTCCACCAATAACTACTTGATCAGGTAAAACACCAGAATAGGCAGATATTTCTTCTTTAAGGTCACCTAAACCAGACTCAGGATACTGATTAATTTTCATAACTTCTTCTTGTACGGCTATCATTGCTTCAGGCGATGGACCTAAAGGGTTTTCATTGGATCCCAGTTTAATTATATCTCTTTGTTCAAGATTATATTCTTCTGCTATTTCGTTTATGGATCTACCGGGAACATAAGGGGCCAGTTCATTGATTATTTTACGTATTTTAACCATGGAAATCACTTACAAATTAAAAATTTTTAGATTAAATTCGGAGAATAAATATCAAACTTTCATACTATTTTTTTAATATGATTTTTGATTTAAATAAAAAATTGATATTGTATATTTATTTATCAGTATTATTAATCTGATTGATATTTTAATAATTTTTTAAGAGATATATCAGTAGGATGCCTATAATTTCTTTTAGATTATTTCATTGAATATTTTTTAGAAAGATTAACGTATCTCAGTGCATTATCTTTAATTGACTTTTGTTCTTCTGAGGTTAAACTTCGCACAACTTTAGCTGGTAATCCCATTACTAAACTTCCAGATGGAAATTTTTTATTTTCAGTTACCAGTGCTCCTGCACCAACAATAGAATTTTTCCCAATTCGAGCCCCATTAAGTACTGTTGCATTCATACCTACAAGTACATTGTTTTCAAGCTCACATCCGTGTAAAACAGCTGCATGTCCCACTGAAACATAGTTACCTAATTTTATTGGATAATTCTTAGAAGAATGCACTACACAATTGTCTTGAATATTAGAACATTTTTTAATGACAATGGTTTCAATATCTCCCCTTAAAACTGCGTTGTACCAAATGGATGAATTTTTACCTATAATAACATTCCCTATGATATGCGAACCCGGAAATATCTGAACAGTGGAATGTATTTCTTTCAAAATATCAACCCAAATGACTTATTTTTTATCAATAATTTGATATTTCTGTTTTACTAGAACAATTTTCTCAGAGTCAATATCTTTATAAATAACAGTCCCTGAGCCAATTGAAGAATTAATGCCTACCTTAACACCTGGATTAAAGCTGGAATTTATACCAGTTTTAACAAAGTCACCAAAGACCACACCTAACTTACGCCGATTTGTATCCACCCTGCTCTTTTTAACAGTCATTTTAACGTTTTCATCATCAAAACGCAGATTAGCTATATTTGTTCCTGCAGCAAGGTTACAGTGGGCCCCTATTATCGAATCTCCTATATATGTAAGATGGTTTACATTAGTGTGATCCATGATAATAGAATTTTTTATTTCTACGGCATTACCTACATTTACGTTATCTCCAAGATAAGTATTGCTGCGTAGGTAACTATTTGGCCCTATATCGCAGTTTTCTCCTATGTAAACTGGGCCATGAATATATGTACCCGAACGAATAATGCTACTATTTCCTAAAACGATCGGGCCGTTAATAGTAACACCTTCTTCGATATGGCCATCAATTTTTTCATCCATATTCTCTAGAAATTCTTCATTGATTTCTAAAAGTTCCCAGGGTCTTCCTACGTCTATCCACTTTTTATGAGTTTTAAATCCCCTTACATTTTTTCCTTCATCTATCTGCATTTGCAGAGAATCAGTTATTTCATATTCGCCTCGTTCAGATATGGGTGTTTTTTCAATTTTAGATAGAATATCTTGATTAAAAATGTATATTCCTGTATTAATCAGGTTGCTGGGGGCTTCTCCAGGAAGTGGTTTTTCAATTATACTGGTAACAAAGCCATTTTTTATTTCCACCACACCAAATGAACTGGGATCATCCACTTCGGTTAATACCATCATGGTATCGGTTGAAATGGATTGATAATTATCTATAATTTCCATTAAAAGATCCGGATCAATAATTATATCTCCATTTAAAACCACAAAATCTTCTTTCATAAAGTCACGGGTGTGTCCGATGGCATGGGCCGTACCTAACCTCTCTTTTTGGGTAATGTAATTAATGTTTACTCCCAGCTTTTTCCCGCTTCCAAAGTATTTTTTAACCATTTCTTCTTTGTAACCGGTTACCATCAATATTTCAACTATTCCTGCATCACGAAGGGCTTCTATATTGTATTGTAGTATAGGATTTCCTCCTACAGGTAGCATGGTTTTTGGTCGGGTTAAAGTTAAAGGGCGCATCCTAGTCCCTTCCCCGGCAGTTAGAATCACGGCTTGCATAATATTTTCTCCTGAACCATAATATAATTTAAAATAAATATATGATATTTAATCCCACTTATTTTATATTTTTAATAATATTCTTTTGTGTGGAATATTTAATAGTTGTTGGTTTTGTTAAAATAAAATAAAATAAAAATTATTATTCTAAAATAAAAAAAATTAAATTAAAATGAATTTCTTATTTCATAGAATTTTCTATGAATTCGGTAGAAATCCTTAAAATTTCACTGGCTCGCGTTTTTGTCCGTCCCTCAAGAGTTATACGGATGTAAGGTTCAGTACCTGATGGTCTTACTAGTACCCAGCTTCCATCTTTAAATGAGATGCGTATTCCATCTATATTATTTACATTTTCCACATCATCAAAACAACCTTCAAGACTAGCCTCTACAATTTTCATAACCGTTATTTTCTTTTCATTGGAACAGGTTAGTTTTTCGCGCATAGTTGGATAATCTGGTATTGATGCTAACAATTTAGAAATGGGGCCTTTTTGAGAAACAAGTTCTACTACTTTTAAAGCGGACAATATACCATCGGGACACATGCAAAATTCGGGGTGAATCCAAGTTCCAGAAGGCTCTCCTCCAAATGAAGCACTTTTTTTGACGATTTCCTGTGCCACATGAACGTCTCCAACTTTGGTTCTTATAACATTGCCGCCTACCTTTTTCAAACACTCATCAATACATAATGATGCATCTACTGTGGTAATTATAGTTCCACCAGCTCTACATGATACCAATGCCAATAATTTATCAAAATCGGCCATTTTTCCATTATCATCCACTGCCACCATTCGGTCGGCGTCTCCATCGTGAGCTATTCCTAAATCTGCTCCAGTAATCTGAACAGTTTTCATCAGATCTTTTAAGTTTTCATTATTAGGTTCAGGTTTTCGCCCAGGGAAAAATCCATCGGGTTGGCAATTCAAACTTAAAACTTCACAACCTGCTTTTCTTAAAATAAGGGGGGATAAATGGGAAGCTGCACCAGATCCACAATCTACCACAACTTTTAAACTTTTTTTGATATTGACTAGTCCAAGCAATTCATTAATATATGCTGAATTAATATCATTAACTTCCTTTTTTTCCCCTAATTTGTCCCAATTTTTGTTTAGATAATCTTTAGTGTGGATAATGTGTTCTATTTCAATCTCTTGTTCGGTTGAATAGGCCATTCCATCGGAATTCCATAGTTTTATTCCATTATCTGGTGAAGGGTTGTGTGATGCAGTTATCATAACGCCAGCAGCTGCATTAAGCCGAAAAGCAGCAAATCCAACTACTGGGGTGGGGACCATACCCAAACAAAGTACATCACATCCTCCTTCCATTATACCTGCACATAATGCATTTTCAAGCATATTATTGGAGGTCCGGGGATCATATCCTACAACTACAATTCCTTCACCATTTAAATAAGTAGAAACTGCTTTTCCTACCTTCAAAGCCAGATGGGAATTTATTTTTTTTCCTATTTTTCCCCTTATCCCCGAAGTTCCAAATAATCTGGGAATTTCTTCGGGGTTGGTTTGTTTCATGATTTTAGATACCATTTTAAGCCCCGAACTTTTCAGATTTATTCATGAGGTCTATTAAGATGTTCATTATATCCGAACCTCTTATTCGACATAAACCTCCTTTAGTTGCTGCCCTCTCATTGAACTCATTTACATTATCCACTCTTATCTCCGGCCCATTTATAACAATTGGAACGGGGTCTCCTGTGTGGTCCATTACGGAAATAGGGGTCGAATGATCTGCGGTAAGTATAAAATAAGTTTCTGGAATATTCATAACTTCACCGATTATATTATCTACTTTTTCGATGAATTCTACCTTTTCTTTGAGATTTCCATCGTGCCCAGCTTCATCGGCCCCATCTATATTGATTAAGAGAAAATCGTAATTAGGCGCGTTTTCAATAATGCTGTTAGATATGCTTTCAAGGTCGGTATCCACCCCTCCAGTGGCTCCTTTAACTTCTATAATGTCCATACTGGCCATTTTTGCAATACCCATTATAAGGCCAGTTTCAGCTATACATGCAGATTTAAGGCCATATTTTTCATTGAAAGGCAGAACATCAGGCACGGCTCCTGCACCTCGTGGAAGAATTATATTTGCAGGAGGTTCTCCTTTTTCAACTCGTTCTAAATTAATGGGGTGATCTTTTAAAATCTGGTAAGATTCTTTGACTAGTTCGTTAAGCACAGAAGCTGTTTTTTTAGCTTCAAGTGATCCATCCAAAGCTTTAACTTTTTTAGAAGGTTTTCCTTCGTTTTTAGGGTCTGCATCACTTACCTTGTCTGATAAACCATTCCCTCTAAGCACTAAAACTGCACGGTGACCAGTTGATTCTTTAAATATAATTTCCACATCTTCAAATCCATTTAACGGGATAGAATTAAGACTGGAAGCAAGTTGTTCTGTTTTTTCTCTTATTCGTCCAGCTCTACGGTCTATTATTAGTCCACCATCATTAACTGTTGAAAAATTACAACGGAATGCTATATCTCCAGACATTATTTCTATTCCCACACCTGCAGCTTCAAATGGTCCTCGGCCAGTATAAACTTTGTAAGGGTCGTAACCTAAAATAGATATGTGTGATGTATCACTTCCTGCTCGGATTCCGGGTTTTATTGGATCCATAATTCCATTAATACCTATTTTTGCCATTTTATCCATGTTGGGGGTTTTAGCTGCTTCTAGTGGAGTTTTATTTTCCAGTTCTTTTAAAGGACGATCAGCCATCCCATCAATTATCATTATTATCCCTTTCATGTTATCAACTCTAATAAGTGTTAAACCAACATAATTCCTATAATGGCACCAGTAACAGTGGCCAAGAGATTAACGTGTTCATTATTAAGGTAATTTCTTCTCTCTAAAACTGCTCCCAGAAAGCTGTCCATAAAACAGCCCACAGTACCTGCTATAATTGATATTTTTAAAGAAACAAAGGGGTCTGGGAAGATACCTAATAAATAAGCAAATATTCCAATGCTTCCTGCTCCTAAAATACCAGCAATAGTTCCTAAAATTGATATTCCTCCGTCAGTTCCCGGAGCAACTTTTTTAAGATTGGTAACTAGGCGAGGTGTTTGTGTAACTCCCACTTCACTGGCCATAGTATCTGCTGTGGCAGTAGCTACGGAACCAATAAAACCCCCTACAAGGCCATCATAATAACCAAAGGTGGCCATTACAAATGGTATGATTCCATTAGAAATAACATTTTTAGCGGTTCTAGTCCCTTCGTACACACCAATTTCTTTTTTGTATTGATGTTTGTATTTGGTGGACATTAAACCCAATATAAGAAAAATAAGAATTAAAAGGAGCCAGTTAAAACCAGCTACAAATATGATTATAAGACCCATGATAACCATGAAAAGAGACCCCCATAAATCAAGAGCCCCCCTATAATAAGTAATAAGGCCCATGACCAAACAAAGGATCACATATTCCCAGTATATCATAACCGTCCCAATTCATTTTTTATTAAAAAAGTTTTGAATAGATTTAAAATCTATTCCTCTTCTAAGACTTTGGTTTTAATAATTTCTACTCTTTTGAGAGGGTAGATCTTTTTTGCTTTGTGATAAATTTCAGAAGCTATTTTACCAATAACCAATCCTTCAATCAGTTCTTCATAGCTCTTTTGAGCAGCAATCTTTGTTAGAAGTTCTTGTATAGTTTCTCGCATGTATTTTTGTTGGGATGACTTAGCCCTTCTAGTAGTTATTGCCAGAACTTGAACCTTCATGGTGTGTCCGTCGTTTGTGTTTACAATAACCGGAGTGTCTATTCTACTAGTTCCTCTTCGGATCATACTTCTAACATAGTCAGTAGTGACTTGATGTCCTATGAATTTGGTTTCAGCAGAATTTCCAGCTACATTATCAATTTGGAATTTTAATTTTATGTATTGCTTAGAGAAGTCACCGGTCAATTCTCTCATTGTGACATCTACTCTTCTTTTAAGTAACAGTTCAGGGTCCCTTGAAGGTGTATTTCCAATTTCATTTCCTCCGAATGCCTTAGGACTAGTTATTTTGTACCATTGTTTTTCTTTCCAAGTATCTCTTACTCTGCGTCGCCTTGCTTTAGCCATTTTATCACCTTATTTGTGAAATTGGGTAAAAAGAATTTTGAAATATATTTATCATAATTCTAGTTATCAAATTCAAATAATATTAAATAATTTAGATCAACTTACAAATTACAAAACTGAAAAAAATACTATTATACCTTATTATTATAAAGTAAATTCATGATTTATAAATGTATTGAGTTTATTTCCAGTAAATTTTTAAAAAAGTTTGCACCGCCAATAAATTGAAGTATTCCTATTTTTAAGTATTCTTATATTTAACCTTGTTCTTTAATGAAAAAATAATTAAAAAATTTAGTTATTTAATATAATTTTACTTGAATTAATTAGAATATCCTATTATTAAAATTATCATTAATTAGATGAATATAAATGAAAATAAAATTCCATGACTTTAATAAAATACTTTAAAATAATAAAGAGCTTTATTAAATTGGGGTTTTCATAAAATTATAATGTTTTATGTAACGATCAAGCACTTCTTCTATTGTTCCTTCATCTTCCACCAATTTTATTCCTTTTTGTTCCAATCCAAATTTACCATTCATGCCGGCCTGAACACATATAACTATTTCACAGTCTTCTACAATGTCTAATGATTTTTTCCACTGGTGTTTCTGGCCTTCATCTATAGAAACACTTCTTCTCTCGATGAAAATGGTCTTTTTTTCGTCAAATTCATATATGGAAAAATGCTTTGCTTTTCCAAAGTGTAAGTCTGCATTTATCCCCTCTGAAGATGCTACTGCTATTTTCATAATTATTTCTCCATTAAATTTAATTTATGCTTCTATTAAAATAAATTAAATGAACTAAATAAATGTATAATGAATTCTGGAATAGTCTGTGAATTCAATTATTCACTAATTTTATTAATTAGTTTAGCTACATTTTCTCCAAACAAGCGTATGGTTTCCATTCCCTCGGTATCTTCTTCCACTTCGCCAGGAGCCCATCCAAAAACCATGTTCCAGTATGTGGATCCCGGCACAATCATTTCATTAATGAAATAAAACATTAATAATTCCTGTATAGTGGCAGTATGTCCGCCCCTACGTGCTACAGCAATAGGACCTCCTACTTTCCAGCTCAAAAAGTTGTCTGTAGCCCGGGATACCATTCCTATTCTCTGCAATGCGGCCATGAGTGATCCCCTGGCAGTACCAAAGTAAACTGGGCTTCCTACAATGAAACCTTCAGATTCTCTTATTTGGTCTATAATCTCATTTAATCCATCGTCCAGCTTGCATTTCTTGATTTTTTTGCATTTACCACAAGCATGACAAGAATCGATATTCATCTTTCTAAGGGACACTATTTCAGTTTCCAGACTGTTTTTCTCTATTTCTTCGGCACATTTTTCCATTACTTGCATGGTGTTGCTTTTTTTTCTTGGACTGGCACATAATAATAGAACTTTTTTCATTATAGGATCTCCTAAGGGTTATTTCATTAATTTATTAATTCATTAAAAGCTATTTCTAATGAAATTAAGATTTGATTTATGTAATCTTTTTAGAATCTTATTAAACAAATATTTATCTCAGAACTTATTTTTAAAATAAAAAATTTTATTTAATAATTAATTTAATCAGCACTCATTTATTTTTTAATTTTTAAGATATTTTAGGCAATTCTTCTTTTTTTACTAATATTATAAACCCCTAACGATTTTTAGATAATCTCTAAATTTCTTTTGATTTTTAATGTGAATAACAATTGACATATAGTAAACTTTATATGACATAATGTAATCTATAGTTTACATAGTGAATGTATAAAGGTGAATTTATCATGAATTTTAAAAAACAAGGAATGATCTTAAAAATAGTTTCGGCTTTTGTAACTGGTTTATGGGTGGCCGGTTTGATTATTGGAAGTATTTATTTAGTTTTACTGGCTATTCTAATAGTTATTATAGAAATCCCGATTATCTATATTAAAAGAGACAATATAAAAGAGATGTTTCAAGGCGATGGTGATGTGGTAGAGGATGAAAGAACTCAATTAATTAATGAAAAAGCATCCTCCATGACACTGGGAATTTTTTTAGCAGTTATAATTTACGTGGGTATAATCATTTTGGCCCTTAGAAATAGCTTTCCTGAATGGTTTCTGACGGGTTATATTTTAATAGGATCTGCGGTTGTATGTCTGGTCATTTATGGGATTTCTCGTATTTACTACAGTCGAAAATATTAAAATATTAAATAAATTTTATAAAACCAATGGATAAATGAGTGTTGATAAAATGAATATAAATCGGAAATTATTTTTAATTTTATGGATGGCAAGTATTTTTGGAGTAATAGCCATTCTACCGTATGTTTTTACGCTTCAGGGAGGCATACCTGGAAATTTACAGGTTTCGCTTTACGTGTTACTTGCAGGACAAATTATTCAGAATGCTATTATTTTCGCGATTATCATTTTTATAGGACTTAAACTAGCAAAAAAAGCTGGTTTTGGACTTCCTATATTGGAAGGTTGGTTTGAAGGTAGAAAAATAAAAAATGATTTAAAACCAATTCTGGGGATATCTATTGGCCTGGGATTATTGGCCGGCATTTTGATTGTGGGTATGGATTATTTATTTTCCCTTCTGGGTGTGACCATTAATGTAGCTCAAGTCAGTTCCATAAATCCTCCGGCTTGGCAAGGATTTTTGGCATCATTTTACGGTGGAATAAATGAGGAAATCATGCTAAGACTATTCTTAATGACACTAATTGTGTGGATTTTCTATAAAATAAAACAATCAAAAGATGGAAATCCAACTAAAATCAGTATATGGTTGGCCATTTTCTTGGCAGCGATCATATTTGGAGCGGCCCATTTGCCGGCTTTAATGAGCATAACTACTTTAACTCCATTACTAATTACTCGCACAATTATTTTAAATGCTGTAGGGGGAGTCATATTTGGATGGCTTTACTGGAAAAAAGGCTTGGAGTCCGCTATGATATCTCATTTTTCCGCAGATATTGTACTTCACGTAATAGTTCCATTACTCATATTTATTTAAAATTTATAAGGGGTTTAACCATGGAAAATAAATTAAAAGTCTTCAGGGCCATGCAAGACATTACTCAAGAGGATCTGGCCCGTGAGTTGAATGTGACTCGCCAGACAATTATTGCCATAGAAAAAAACAAGTATGATCCTTCCATAAATCTTGCTTTTAAGATGGCTAAATTTTTTAATGTGACAATTGAGGATATTTTCGTTTATAATGAATAATGAATAATAAATGTTAAATTATTAATTTAATATTAATGGGTGACGTTATGGTAAATGGAATACTGAATATTCAATTGGAAAAACAATTTTGCAACTTTTTAAGACAGTTAATGGTCGAAATAATTTTTTAAAGTTAATATTAAAAATATTCTGGCCTTATTTTTGGTACAACTCTTAAGGATAGGAATCATGTTCTCTTGGTGGTGTTTAGTGGCCCCAGGAGACAATACAACTATTTTTCAGTTGATCAATGGTTTGAGCATTACTATAACTGCTTTAATTCTGTTATTATATTTTAAACCATCCTTCAAAGAATTTCCATGGGCTATGGAACGTTTTTGTCCCTTAATAACTATATTTCTTAAATTTTTATTTAAAAGGCCTTAATTAATTTTTAAAATAGAAATAATGAATAAAAAGAAAAAATAAAGAATTAAAATAGGATATACTTAAAGAAAATTATAGAAAGTACTTTCTAGTTTTTTTTTAAAAAAATATGTGACTAATTATATTTTACTATTAAACTTCGTCTACTTCAGCACCCTCTAAGGCTATTTGGCAATCACAATCATCTTTTGATGGCAGGGTTTTGATGGCATGATCTATTAAGTTCACAAGATCGTGTTTTCTTTTTTCCATTATCTCAAAAACTTCATCAATGGTTAACTTGTCTGGAGAAATGGAAGCAGCATAATTAGAAACTAGACATATACTACCATAACATATTTCAACTTCTCTTGCTAACACTGCTTCAGGAATACCAGTCATACCTACTAGTGTACCTCCTAATATCTGAAACATTTTAATTTCAGCAGCAGTCTCAAAACGGGGCCCTTCAGTACAAACATAAATCCCATTATCAACAACATCTCCGACAGAAACCAAGGTATTTCTAATTTTATCACAATATGGATTGGTAATGTCTATATGGACTGTACGCTGATCATAGAATGTTCCAGGCCGTAGTTTAGTAAAATCAAGAAAATCATGAGGTATAACAATTTCACCGGGTTCAATCGCTTTTTGAAGAGACCCCACGGCGTTGGTAGCAATTATCTGTGTTACTCCCATCTTTTTAAGGGCCCAGATATTCGCCCTGTAGTTTATCATGTGTGGAGGGTAGTCATGGCCTTCTGCATGGCGGGGAATGAAGGCAATTTCTCTCCCATGCAGCTTAAAAAGTGAAATTTCGGGTGAATCGCCATAAGGTGTTTTTAAAACCTTTTTTTTCATGGTATGGGCTTGATCAGTAATTTCATAGACTCCAGTACCGCCAATTATTCCTATCATTGATTTGCACCTGTAATATTTTAAAATAATTAATTAATATAAATTATTTAATTTTAAATTAATTTTTATTTCTGCAATTTAAAAAATAATTAATAAATATTTAAAAAGGTTTGTGGATTGGAACTTATTAACCCTTGGCAACACCTAAAGGCACCATTTTGGCCACTAATTTAGATATTTTTGCATCATGGGCTGTTTTAACCACTTCATCCACGTCTTTATATGCTCCTGGAGATTCTTCGGCAACTATGGGCATTGAAGTAGCTTTAACTATGATTCCTATGCTGGCAAGATATTTTTGAACTTCTTCGCCCTTAAATTCTCTTTTAGCACCTGCACGACTCATTTTACGTCCTGCCCCGTGGGCGGTTGAACCAAAAGTTTCTTCCATAGCAGTTTGAGTTCCATGTAATAAATAAGATGCAGTTCCCATTGTCCCGGGAATAATTACTGGTTGACCAATTTTTTTGTAGGCAGATGGGATTTCTTTTCTTCCTGGACCAAATGCTCTAGTGGCTCCTTTCCGGTGAACATAAACTTCTGTATTGCGACCTTTTATTTCGTGTATCTCTTTTTTTGCTATGTTATGGGCAACGTCGTAAATGATATTCATTTCCATATCTTCTGCACTTTTTCGGAATATCTGCTCAAAAGATTCACGAACCCAATGAACAATCATTTGTCGATTAGCCCAAGCATAGTTGGCTGCCGCCGCCATTGCTTGGAAATAATCCTGAGCTTCATCAGAATCTACAGGAGCACATGCCAGCTGACGATCGGGAATATTTATTTTGTGTCTTTTATATGCTTTATCCATAGTTCTAAGATAATCAGAACATACTTGGTGGCCGCATCCTCGAGAACCAGAATGTATTAATACTGCCACTTCACCCTTTTTGACTCCAAAAGTTCTGGCAGCATCTTTGTCAATTATTTCTTCTATTTTTTGTACTTCTAAAAAGTGATTTCCAGATCCAAGAGAACCTAATTGAGGTATTCCTCGTTTTTTAGCCTTTTCAGATACCTTTTCTGAATTGGCTTCTTCCATTTTCCCACTTTCTTCTAAGTATTTTAGATCATGGTCCCATCCATATCCGTTTTCCACAGCCCATTCTGCTCCATTATTCAGTACTTCATCAATCTGACCTTTTTGAAGTTTGATTTGACCTTTACTTCCTACTCCTGATGGAACATTTTTAAAGAGAGTATCAATGAGTTCTTTCATTTTTGGCCTTACTTCTTCTTCAGTGAGATTTGTACGCAGCATCCTCACTCCACAATTTATATCAAAACCCACACCACCAGGACTTATAATACCCGTACGGGCACTAAAAGCCCCTACTCCTCCGATACTGAACCCATAACCAAAATGAATATCTGGAAGCCCAATGGAAAATTTTTGGATGCCCGGTAAACATGCTACATTAGCTACTTGATCCACAGCACCTGCCTCTAATTCTTTTATAGATTTATCATTCAGAAAAATCCTTCCAGGGACTCTCATGCCCTTTTTATAACTTGTGGGTAATTCCCAGACACATTCTCTAACTTTGGTTAATGTTTCTTCCATACTCATACAAACCCTCTATTTTTTTGACCCTTCAATACTATTTAAGCTATTTTAAATAAATATTTTTACAGAATATTCTATTTTAAAAAGTAAAAATTAAAAATACATTTTCAAATGTCTAATATAATTTGTATATTAACTCTAATTTATTCTAATTTTAATTTGTATATTTTGACATTTATATCTATATTTGATAAATTATACAATAAAATGTGATAACAGACTTTATATTTAATTCATCATGTGTTGAAGGATAAATATACATTATAAAAAAATTTAATCATATTTTTAATGTTTTAATTCTCTATATATGATTCAATGACAAATTACAATAGAAATACATTATAATTAACTTTAAATCATACTATAAATCCAATATAACTCTAACACTATACCCGCTTTCATCATTTACTTCCATCAAGTGAAAAGTCACGGCTTTTACTTCATTCAATCTTTCATGAAATTTTGAATTGATTTCTTCTCCCCATACTTCAGCATCTAATTTATATCCTTTATTAATAGGACTTATATTCACATTGAACGATGAAAAATACATAAAATCCACATCATGTCGGAATAATAGTTCTTCCAACCAGTCATAAAGTAGGGATACTTTATCCTCCGACTCAATCGTGAATTGTTTTTTTATAATGTTAGAGACATTAAGGGTATCTGTCATCACATTAAACATGGCTAATCCTGCATTTTCAAAAGATTCATCCAGAGTAGAACCATATGCCCAGTAACCAGTATCTGCGGTCACATCGAAAAATTCAAATTTGGGCTTTTCTTCAGATTTTTCAGGATTTAAATCACTATTATTCAAAATATGCGCTCCTGAGTTTCACGGGTATTAATATAGAATGATTTTGTTTTTTAGTAAATATATTTTAAATTTATTTTTTATTAATTATTTTTACTATTTAAAAAAATTTCCTAAAGGATTACTTTTCATATGCTCTCTATCTCTTTTCTTAAATACTCTTCACGTTAATGATAGTAATGTGGAAGTGATAAAATGTTTAAAGTTGGTAAGTCCAATTCAATCCCCAATTTAAGAAAAAAAACCCCTTTATTTGACATAAAGGCAATTGATGTTCAATCATGCATGGTGATACTCTTTATCACAGGGGTACTTATTTGCAGCATACTTTTGGCGGCTGGTGCCCCAAACTCTAATTATCCTGCCGGTTTTTAATGTTATTATAAAATATTGTATAATACGATTTGCCTCTTCAGCACTCTACTGGCAGATAATTAGATCCCTTATCATCAATCTGTTGATTTAGGGTTGAACCATGCATTTATTGATTTCATCCTGGCTGAACCTTAAAATAATCAGCCGGGAATTTCCCCTCATCCCTTTTCCAGTAAATTTAGTATCAATTAAACGCAAGAATTCCAGTTTATCGAGAGTTCGGTTAAAGGAAGAGTAACTAGTATTTGTTTTTTTGAGGAATAATTCATATAAGATACCTGCAGTCAAATTTTCATCTTTATAATTGATTATTAACTCCAAAAGATTATTTTCCAGTTTTGAAAGTGAATTAAGTGTATGGGATAGACTCACAGGCCCAGTACGTTTTAAAGCTTCATCTAGGTGTTTTTCATTTATGGTTCGTGAGGCTTCTGATTCAGCCAGATTTCCACAAACTCTTAAAAGATCAATACCAACTCTTAGATCCCCACTTTGTGAAGTTTTATCCACTATTTCTTCTAGTATTTTATCTGAAATTACTTCTGGATAAAATCCAAGCAGAGTTCTCTCTTTTAGAATATTAAATATTTCTTCACGGAGGTATGGTTGAAAAATAATTTCTTGTGGAATAAAAATAGAATTAACGTTTTTATCTAAAGCATGTCGAAATTCTATATCTGATAATATTCCAAAAACACCTGTTCGTGCTCCTTGAAATACTTCATGTGCTCTTAATATGTCATAAAATATTTTGTTGGCATTTTTACTATGAAATAGATAATTAACATCGTCTAAAGCCACAACTAAAGCTTTTTTTTCAGATACAATGTGCTGCATAATTTTTTGATAAATTCGTGAAAATGGAACTCCTGTTTCTGGAGGATAATGTCCGAAAATCCGTTGATAAATTTGTGAAAATATTCCAAATCTAGTGGTATGGAGCTGGCAGTTTATATAACAGCAAATTACGCTTTCTGAACTACGCTCTACCATTTCAAAGATTTTTTTCATGGCAGTAGTTTTCCCGGTGGCACAAGAACCTAAAACAACAGCATTACTAGGCCTTCCTTTTTTTAAAGCAGGTCTTATGCATACTGCAAGGGCTTCCATCTGAGAATCACGGTACTGATAATTTTCTGGCAAGTAATCTGGGTCAAAAGCATTTATATTTTTGAAGATTGTTTCATCGTGTAATAAAATATCCTCAATTTCCCTTTTGCGTCGTGGAGTACTTTTCTCTTTTAATGTCATTAATATATCACTATGAATATAGAAGATGATTTTGGTATAAAAGATTTTTTAAGTTAAATCATAAAAAATAATATAATTCCATATTTTTCTAAAACAAAAATAATCAACAAAAATAATCACATAATACATTTCAAGAATTTAAATAGTATATATTTTATAATAAATTATTTAAAATAAAATCCGGATCTTTAATTTCACTTAAATTATAAATCATAACGTCTTCATTTTCTTTGATCCATTCGACTAGCTTACTGGCATATTCCAATTTGGTTTTTTTCACATCATCGGCGGGACCTGTTTGATCAATCATATCCGGTCTGGAATATTGAGTAACCACTTCTCCAAAGTCCATTCCACCCATTATTATTTTTTTAGCCCCTAACTGCACTGCTAAAAAGACAGACCTATCACCATCGGTAAAACCTCCGAAGTTATGGACATATTCCAGAGGAATATTTTGTGTAGTTCCTAAAATATTTTTAAAGTTTTTTAAATTAGATTTTAAAACATTTATATTGTTTCCATGGGCATGAATAACCATAAAAGCACCATAGTCATTGGCCTTAATCAAATCATCAATTTTACCATCTAAGTCTGTTACAATTATGTCTGGAATGATATTTTCCTCTATTAAAGCGGTGGTGGCCCCATCAGCGGATATTATAATAAATATGGGCGATTTTTTGGATAAAATTGAATTTTTGATCATTTTAATATGTTGCTTAAGTGAGGGCCCTGCTCCAAAAACAATAATATTTTCTGAAAATGGAAGATCATTAAATGAAATTGATTTATGAGCTGTATGGTTATTATCAAAGTCACATTTTAAAAAATCATTTAAATACTTTGCAGATTGTTCATCATCATCTTTTTTAAATCCAAGAGTATAAATTATTTCTTTATACCATTCCATCCAAGTTTTAATGTCCATAAGTAAAGTTAGAAGAATACTTAAAATAAATATTTGCAATTTAATTAATTAGTCAAAATTAATTAAATATCATGAGAGTATCTATACATAAATTTACTTTTTTTTTTACGTAGATTGTATATTAAATATATTTAAAATAAAAAATATTACTTTGATATAAATTGATGTTAAATAAGGTTTTTAAGTTAAATAAGTGAGATATAACATAGGGAATATGAAGTCCTCATGTGAGATTATACATTCAAGCTATATATAAGATGCAAAAAATTGGAGGTTTTTTAATATGGATGAAACATTGCTGATGATCCCCGGGCCGACACGGGTGGCTCCCCGCGTCTTGAAAGCCATGTCCGAGAACATTGTTAATCACAGAAGTGCTATATTCGGTAAAATTCTGAGTGAAGCCACTGAAATGATGTCTGACGTCTTCAAAACAAATAATAAATCTTACCTTATCACAGGGTCTGGTACTGCTGCCATGGAAGCATCTATGGCCAATATTCTCACTCCTGGTGATAAAATACTCAACATTGTTGGCGGAAAATTTGGTCAAAGATTTTCACAGATTGTAGAATCTTTTGGAGGCCAGCCACAAGTTATTGATGTGGAATGGGGAAAAGCTGTAAACCCTGATAAAATTGGATATGCTTTGGAAGAGGATGAAAACATAAAAGCAGTCACCGTAGTACACAATGAAACATCTACGGGAGTGGCAAATCCGATTAAAGAAATCGGAAAAATAATGAGTGATTACAATGCACTTTATGTGGTAGACACTGTTTCTTCTCTTGCGGGTGATGATGTGGATGTGGATGGATATGGAATTGACATATGTGTTACTGGGTCTCAGAAATGTATGGCTGCACCCCCAGGTATGGCTGCTATTACTTTAAGTGATGATGCTTGGAAAGTGGTTGAGCAGACCAATCCTAAAAGCTATTACCTCAACATGAAAAAATATAGAAAAAGTGGAAATGCTGAACCACCTGAAACACCATATACTCCATCTGTATCTTTAATGTACGCTATGCACGAAGCATTAGATATTATAATGGAAGAAGGTTTGGTCAAAAGAGTTAAAAGGCATCAAATCGCTGCTCAAGCTACCAGAAATGCTATTAAAGCACTGAATCTAGAACTTTTCCCTGATGAATCTGTATCTTCCACTACAGTTACTGCAATTAAAATGCCTGAAGGAGTAACTGATGGAGAACTTCGAGGTACCATGAGAAACAAATACCGGGTGGAACTGGCAGGTGGACAAGATCATCTCAAAGGAAACATTTTCAGAATAGGCCACATGGGTAATATTACTCATAGGGAAATTATTACTACTATATCTGCACTAGAAATGACTCTAAGGGAGTTAGGTTTTGATATATCTATGGGTGAAGGTGTAGCTGCTGTAGCAGACACTTATTTACCAGAAAACATTTGAAAATAAATCATTTTTTATTAATTAATTATTTTCAATATTTTATTTTCTTAAATTAAGTAATAGAATTTTTCATTTCAATACTAATGAAACTAAATAAATATTTGGTTTATTTTTTAAGATGGTCGGGAAAAAATTAAAAAAATTTTTTTATATTTATTTTTTTATGGGAGCGGGATATTTTCTTTTTGCACTAAGATATCAATTAAAAAAGGCTTTTTAAGCTTAATTCCTTTTTCAACAGCATTAAAAACACTGTCTGGGGAATCACATCTTGTTGAGTCTATTCCATATGACTGGCCCAGTTTTACAAAGTCTGGATTTTCTAGTTCTACCTCATAGGTTTTTCCGTAGTATACTTCCTGCCATTGACGAATTATGCCCAGCGAATGATTATTAATAACACATATAACAATGGGCAGCTTGTTTTGATGGATGGTGGCCAGCTCTTGAAGTGTCATTTGAAAACCACCATCTCCTACAATGACTAATATGCTCTCACCGGGGTTAGCAAAAGAAGCTCCGATGGCTGCAGGTAAACCATAGCCCATAGGGCCAAATCCACCGGAAAAAAGCAGTGAAGATGGCCTTAAAACCTTTTTATATAAAGTAACCCAAGTAGTGTGAGTCCCTGCATCATTGACAATGATAGAGTCACTTGATGCATCTAAAATCTCTTTTATAGCTTGCTGTGGCATCAATGGCCGTTCAAAATAATTAAATTTCACATCATAAGGGGCAGGATGTTTTTCTCGGTATTTATTTAGTTCCAACCACCAACTTTGCATATATTGATCATCTTCAGAATATATTAACTCTTTAAATTTTAAAATTTCGTTTAAAAATTCTTTAACATCCATCTGAATATTAATATCTCCTTTCAATGTTCCGGGATCAATATTAACATGAATAATTTTAGTTTTCCCTATGCCTGATAAAGTTCGTTCTGAAAATCGACAACCTAACCCAATAATTAAATCACAGTTTTTACCTGCATAATTACTAACTGGTGTGCCTCTGTTTCCTATAAGGCCTAGACATAATTGATTATTCTCTGGAATAACACCTCTACTAGGATAAGTTGTAGACAATGGTATTTGAAGAGTTTCTACTAGCTCGTTGATTTCTTTTAAAGCCCCACCCCATATCAGACCCGCTCCAGCAACAATTAATGGTTTTTTAGCTGAATTAATCAATTTTAAAACTTTATTTATTTTTAAAACATCAATTTTATTCAAATAATTGTTTTTGGAAGAATTTGAAAGTAAAGGTAACTTAACCATATCTTCCAAAATATTTTTAGGTAAATTGACATGCACTGGTCCAGTAATTCCTTTTTTAAGTATTTCAATGGCATTTGTAATGTTTTCAATGGCTTCTGTGGCGTCGTGACAGTAAAAACTTTTCAGGGTGACTGCATTAAATACTGAACATAGGTCAATATCTTGAAAGGTACCAGTACCTCTTTGAGATGTGGGAACGTCTCCAGTGATAACCAAAATGGGGACTGAGTCTTTATATGCTGTTGCAATACCCATAATTAAATTCAAGGCGCCTGGACCCGCGGTAGCAACACAAACACCCAATTTTCCAGAAGCACGTGCATATCCATCTGCAGCATGAGCTGCTGACTGTTCATGCCGAGTTAGTATATGTTTAATATTAGAAAGTCTCAATGCATCATAAAAAGATAATATTTGTTCTCCAGGGTGGCCAAAAACTAACTTAACGCCTTCTTTTTCTAGCACATTGACCAGGGCTAGGGCACACTTAATTTTTTTCTGTTCAATATTTGGCTGCGTTTTCATTGACTAGTACTATGTACAAATAAATATTTAATATATGCTTGGATCGAATGAATGAATTATAATAAATAATAATATTCTTTAATATTTTTAAAATTGATATTTTCTTTAATTTGAAAATATCATTAATTAAAATATCAAGTTTTTTATTATTTTAATCTTTATTTTTTGTAAAATAACTAAATACAGTTAACTATTCAAATATTAAAATACATATTTAATATAATAAATTTTGTTAATCTAGGATAAGATATTTAGTTCATTTCTTCAAGAAGGGGATAAAATGTCCAAAGATTTAGATACACTACTAAAAGAAGAGCGTGAATTTAAAGCAGACCAGAATTTAATAGATCAAAGTAATATTAAACAGTGGATGAATTCTCATGATATAAATGATTATGATGAACTTCTAGAAAAGTCTAATGAGAATATTGAATGGTTTTGGAATGAAATGGCCATGGAAATGGAATGGTTTAAACCATACAAACAGATTTTAGAATGGGAACATCCCCATGCTAAATGGTTTCTCGATGGAAAGTTCAATATAGTACACAATGCATTGGACCGCCATATAAAAACTTGGAGAAAAAACAAAGTGGCTTATATATGGGAAGGTGAGGATGGTAGTGTAAAAAAACTAACCTACTTTGAATTATATCGGGAAGTAAATCGGTTGGCAAATGCTTTGAAAAATATGGGTGTTAAAAAAGGTGACAGGGTTAGTATATACCTTCCAATGATCCTGGAATTACCAATTGCAATGTTGGCTTGCGCAAAAATTGGAGCAATACATAGTGTAGTCTTTTCGGGGTTTTGGGCTAAAGCATTTCAAGAAAGGGCTAATGATGCTAAGGTCAAAGTGGCTATAACTGCTGATGGATTTAATCGGCGGGGAAAAACTATAGAACTTAAAAAAACTGTGGACATGGTTATTGATAATATACCTAGTATTGAAAAGATTTTAGTAGTGGAAAACATAGGCCTGGAAGTGAATATGGAAGAAGGAAGGGATTTATTCTGGAGTGATGTTCTCAAAAAGGAAATTGCCATATGTGAAACTGAAGAATTGGACAGTGAAGATCCATTATTTATTTTATACACTTCCGGAACCACAGGAAAACCAAAAGGGGTACTTCATACTCATGCAGGATATGCTGTTGGCACATATACTACTCTTAAATTTGTTTTTGATCTTAATGATCAAGACATTTGGTGGTGTGCAGCAGATGTGGGATGGATCACTGGTCACAGTTATATTGTATACGCTCCTCTTTTAATGGGGGCCACATCATTCATTTTTGAAGGCACACCAGATTACCCAGATCCCGGAAGGTTTTGGAAAATGGTTGAGGAATATGGTGTAAGTGTTTTTTACACGGCACCAACTACAATCAGAATGTTCATGAAACATGGAGAAAAATGGCCTCAAAAATATGATTTAACTACTTTACGAATTTTAGGTTCAGTGGGTGAACCTATAAATCCTGAAGCATGGGTTTGGTACCATAAAAATATTGGAAACCATAAATGTCCAATTATGGACACTTGGTGGCAGACCGAAACTGGAATGCATATTATAACACCTCTTCCTTTATCTGATTTAAAACCCGGATCAACTTGTAAACCATTTCCCACCATTCAAGCGGACGTGGTTGATGACGATGGAAATTCGATTGTGGGGGATGGAGGCCATCTTGTTCTTAAAAATCCATGGCCTTCTATGTTTCGTACTTTATATGGAGACCCTGAAAGATATGTGGAAGCATATTGGAGTAAATTTCCTGGAATGTATCTGAGCGGAGACGTGGCCCGAAAAGATGAAGATGGGTATTTCTGGATTCAAGGAAGAGAAGATGATGTTTTGAACGTGGCAGGTCATAGAATAAGCACAGCTGAGGTTGAATCTGCTTTGGTAAGTCATCCGACTGTTGCAGAATCTGCAGTTGTAGGAAGACCCGATATTCTTAAAGGAGAAGAAATTGCGGCATTTGTAGTTCTTAAAAATGAATTTCAAGCTTCACCTAAATTAAAACATCAGCTCAGAGAACATGTTCGAGAATTTATAGGTCCTATTGCAAGCCCTGCATTCATTGGATTTGTAGATGACCTTCCTAAAACTAGATCTGGAAAGATTATGAGAAGGGTTATAAAAGCGCGGGTTAAAAAAGAAGATGTTGGAGATATAAGCACACTTTCCAATCCGGAATCAGTTGATGGTTTGGATAAGGCGGTTTAATTGGGGTTATTAAATTATCCATTATTTTATTAATGTGTAATTTAAGTTAATGTATTGATTAAAAAGAAGAATATTAATATTATTCTTCTTGATAACTCCCATTATATTTCCCAGAGCCTTTAACATCGAAAACAACGCCTTGAACGATACGTTCGCCCTGTTTTATTGTGTATTCAAATTCCCCATAATTATATAACATGAAATTAAGGGTTCCATAAAAATTAGGATCTCCTACTGCTGTTTGGACTGAAACAAAAGATCTTAATAAAGTTGATCTGGGAAGATACAACATAGAAAAGCCTTTTGGTATTTTTATTTTTCTATCTATTGTTGCTAAGTAAGCTGTCTTCGGTTGAAGATTGTAGATCGGGGGTTCCATTTTTTGCAATGGGGGTAAATTTTTTTCATTATCAATTAAAGAACCAGGTCCAGTTTGTATGAAAATTTCATCCAGCCTTAAATCGATTCCAGAGGGTTCCACCAATTCTTTAAATTCTGGAAATAATTTTATAAGTTCTTTTTCTCCAAGCATTTTTCTTATTCTCCTATATTTCAAATTTATTTACATATTAATTAATATTTTATCTACAATTTATTCTATTTTTGACAAATTTATTATAGTTTTCAATAGAAAATAATTTATTATTATTAATCATAATTTTATAAAAAGGTGACTTAAAAATGCCAGTAATAAAAATAGATTGCAACAAACTGACACAAGAACAAAAAAGAGAACTCATAAAATCGGTAACTGAAGTTTCTAGTAGAATTATGCAACTTCCAGAAAGCACCATTACTATCATACTTAGAGAAGTCGATGCAGATGATGTAGGAGTGGGCGGAAAATTACTTTGTGATATTCATTAAATTATATTTTTAATAGGTTATCATAATGACTCCAGAAAATAATAATTTAAACAATAATAAAAACATGAAAAATATCCAAGAACATTTTGACAATGAAGCTCAAATTTATGATCAATTAATTCTTTCACTAATTCCAAATTATGAAATGATTTTGGATACTCTTATTAGTTCTATACCTTTTGATGAACTTAAACCAATAAAAATTCTTGACTTAGGATGTGGAACTGGAAACATATCTAAAAAAATTAAAAATAGATTTCCCAATGCTAAAATAACATGTGTAGATTTAGCAGAGAATATGATAAAAATTGCCAGGGATAAACTTTCTAATTATTCTGATATTTTGTTTGTGCTGGATGATTTTCAGAATATGTCGGGGAATGGTGATTATGATGTGATTATCTCCGCACTAGCTCTTCACCATCTGGAAACAGATAATGATAAGAAAAAAATTTATAATAAAATTTTCACTGCACTGGTTGATGGTGGTGTATTTTACAACGCTGATGTGGTTTTAGGATCTACAGATTATCTTCAGGATATGTATATTAAAAAGTGGAAGAAATTCCTTCTAAATAATTATTCTGAAAAAGAGATAGAAACTAAGTGGATTCCTATTCATCTTAAGGAAGATAAACCTGCCAAAACTATTGATCACATTAAATGGTTAGAAGAATCTGGGTTTAAACAAATAGATGTGGTTTGGAAGTGCTATAATTATGTGGTCTATGGTGGAGCAAAATAACATTAGATTTAAAAGCAAATTTCCTTTTTTTGTAAAAAAAATGATTTTAAAGTGAATTATTAAAAATAAATTTTTTTATTAATTAAAATAGTATATTAACTTTAAAATTATTATTACTCAAAATCATTAAAATAATGCATAAAATAAAAAATACTATTAAAAATTAAAGAAGTTGTTCTACCATCCATTCTGGTTTAAATTCTACTAAATCTTCGTAACCCTGGCCAACTCCTAAAAAAAGGATTGGTTTATTTATTACGTAACCTATGGATAATGCAGCACCGCCTTTAGCATCAGCATCTGCTTTAGTAAGGATTATCCCATCTAAACCTACTGAATCATTGAATTTGTTAGCTTGATCTACAGCATCGTTACCGGTTAAAGAATCACCAACAAAAATAATTAAATCTGGAGAAACTACTCTTTTAATTTTGGCCATTTCATCCATAAGATTTATATTTGTCTGCATTCTCCCAGCAGTATCTACCAAAACGATTTCTTTATTCTGTGCACGGGCATGAGAAACGGCATCATAAGCCACTGCTGCGGGGTCGGCCCCTTTTTTGTGTTTAATAATTTTAACACCAATAGTTTCTGCATGGTGGCTTATCTGTTCTATTGCTCCTGCTCTGAATGTGTCAGAGGCAGCTATAACTGGAGTATGACCTTTATTAATAAAATAAGTGGAAATTTTTGCAATTGTGGTTGTTTTTCCAGTACCATTTATACCAACAAACATGATTATTAATGGTTCGCCGATAGCTTTTTTTTCTTCAAGGATATGGTCTATATTTTTACTTTCCACATCCAAAATTTCTGAAACAGCTTTTTTTAAAGCGTTTAGGGTGTAATCCGAAATATCACTGCTTCTTTTTATTTTCTTACCTACCAAATCATTTTTAACCGAGTTAATGATTTTTTCAGCTACTTCTAAAGCTACGTCGCTTTCTAAAAGAGACATTTCAAGTTCCCATAATAACTCATCAATATCATTTTTCGAAATAGTTTTTTCTCTAATAAAAGAAAAAACGCCGGATTTAGATTTTTCTTTTGTTTCTTCTACTTCTTCGGAAACTAATTTTTTATTATCTTCTTTAGAATCAGAATCTTTAGTGGAATATTCTTCATAAGGTTTAACTTTCTCAGTAGAAGCTTGATCTTGGCACTTATTTTTAGATGTTATTGCTGAAGAAGATTTTTTATCTTTTAAATCTCCTTCTGCTTTTTTAACTTTTTCTTCCTGAGAAACTTTTTCAGCTAGTTTACTAACAGTACCGCTGAATTTCTTTTTTAAAGAATCAAACAATTACTGTCCACTTCCCTTAACTTTTTGGAGGAGTTCCTCAGCTTGAGGGGACAGCTTAACAATTATATCGCTTAATTGTTGTAAATTTTGAGCCATTTTTTCCATTGTTTGTTTCATTTCGTTTTTCTGGTTGGAAACAGTTTCCTGGGCTTCTTCAACTTTTTTGGTTATGGCTACACCAGCACCGACACTCATAATCACTTCCTCAGTGTTTTTGATTTCTGCATTGATGAAAGAACCAGCACCTAATGGCACCAATGTTTCCAAATCTTTTCCTTCTTTTATAGCTTCCAGAGTATTATCTAAAATTTCTAATTCTCCCAGGGATGCTTTAACAGTTTCCATTTGCTGCTGAATTAGATCTGCTTGACTTTGGTATTGGTTTAATTCGTTTACTAATGCTTCTAATCTCTGCTGGTCTTCCATAGAATCACCTTGTTATAGATTTTACTATGGGATCTTGTATATCTTCTGCAGATATTTCCTCAATTTTTTCGATTTTTATTTGATATCTACTAAGGTGATGTTTGCTTCCAATTTCGGAATAAATTCTTTCATAGATATCTTCTTCTTTAACGGCTTTTAGTTCTTTGGTGAATGGTTTTAAACTTTCACCCAATACAAATTTGCCTTGAATCTTAAATATTTTTGTTTTCATAAATATCCCTCGAGAAAACCTAATGCTTCCTCTATTCTCGCCATTTCTGGTCCGGTTGTTATTTCTCCAACCAGAACTCCATTAGAATTAGCCGCGGAACATGCTCCCACAAGACCAATCCCTCTGTTAACTGTTCCCACATCTGTTGGAACTTTTAGAACATCTTCAACTATTTTTAACTCAGATTGAGTAGTTTGGGGGTGTAATAAAGCTCCTTTGTTAGTTACTATGCCTACTGAACCAATAATATTAAATTTGGCTATTGTGGTTTGGTAAACATCAACCTCAAGAACTTTATTTATGATATCTACAGATTTATCTGAGATATCTGGACTAACCAGTGCTCCATTATCATTTACTAGTATGATATTTCCTACTGCAGTGTGCCTGTCTGGCATTTTTTCTACATTAATACCTGCTTTTTGCATAGCTTCCATTTCCCGATCCATGGTGTGTCTGGAAACTAAAAAACCATTTGAATTACCTACAGCAAGTGCGCCTGCCAGACTACTTCCACTAATAGATGTTCTTAAAACATCAATTTCCAAGGCTTCTTTAATGTTTTTTTCCATAACCTCTGGAAGGTTCAAGGGAACCAATGCTACATTGTCAGTAACAGATATGTAAACTCCCAGATTGGGATTTCCACTGAGGTTGATTCTCCGTATCATGTTTCACCAATAAATGCTAATTAACTGAATTATTCGACTAAAGTCACAGCTACGCTACCATCTTCTTCTTTAACGGCTTTCACTTTTATTTTTGGGGGAATTTTTTGAATTCCTCTTTCCCATAGTTTTTCATTAACAGAAGCGTCTAATTTTATTTCTTCTGATTTCATATGTTTTTGTAAGAATGCTCTAACAACTCGCACTGCTTTGGGAGTCCTGATTGTTCTTGGTGCATCTTTAACTTTTCTAAGGGGTATAACATAAATTCTTTCCATAAAAAGGCCTCCTAAACTTTTAGATTGCTTCTTCTCCAGTGTCTCATCTTAGGGTGACTACGTACTTTACGGTTAGTTTTCATTGTAGCCCATAAAGGCACTCTTCGGTTTTGTTTGTTTGCTTTAGCAAGTCTTAATTTTTTAGCTAATGGTTTATTTCTGCTCATTTTTTTCTCCACCAATAACTTAATGACAATCCATTTTCATCATCTAAAGTTTAATTAAACTTCTATCAATAAATGGTTATTTTATTTGGCAATTCAACATGAAATTAACATTAAGTTTATTATTTAAAATCTATTAAATTATTTAAGTTGGTTTACTTCCAGCCGGTAACTCTGGTCTGGTAATGTTTAGGAAAGATTGTTTTTGATTTTCCTTCTCCCATTAATTTATCTATCAGGTATCGAATTTCTATTTCATAATCCGAATTGTTTTTTGGGCTGCTTTCTTCATTTTTTACTTTAAACAACATTGAAGAAAATCGACTTATGGTATTATAACCAAAACTCTGTAAATTTATGTATTCTACGCTATTTCGATCCTCAAAACTTCTGATCTGATTTTCTTTTAATTTGGGAATTCTATCATCACGACGGGTACCATCAGCAACAATGGAATATTGATTAGCCATTACTTCCAGCACTTGGTTATGGATATAATCAATACCTTTGTTAGGGAAACCATCATCAAGTATTTTTTCAACTGCTTTTTCTAAAATTTCCTTGTTGAGCTTTAAAATTCGATGATTGAAACCTAAAGCAGAAGCAGATTTTGATGCGGGCATCCATGAGTCATAAACTCCAAAATTGGCTGTAACCAGTTCTATTTCAAGCCCTATTCTTTGTAGAATTACGGCGATTAATGAACTGTCTTTGCCTCCACTGTATAATACTCCTGCCTTCATAGTTTTATTGGTTAATCCTGATCTGGAGTTATCTCCAACTTATATTAATCTCTCTTTTTTGCCCAGAAACTTTTTTAAGCAATTCTTTAAGTTGCTCATCAGTTATTTTCGACTGAATTCTACCCATTTGGGCTAATTGAATCAATTGAAGTTCTATTTGATCCACAAACTCAGATTTGGTTAGTCTTATATTGGCTAATCTACTTCGAGCTTCAGGTGTTAGTATCTGCATCATGGCCTGTTTTTTTTGCATTTCCATTTCTTGGTGCATTCTTTCCTGAGATTCAGCATCAACATTCTGTTGTTGTGCTTGTTGTTGTAACTGTTGCATTCGTTTACGACGAATTTCTTCTATATCGCTCAATTATAAGCCTCCAAACCTTTTTTTTTGGGAATATAATAGTATTGAGATTAAAATTATTAAAATTTAATCAGTATTTTGATAATTCTGGAATTTCTGCTTTGACCCCAACCGAAACATTATCGAGGAAAGATCTTCCTTTAGGGGTAACAATTCTTCCACCTTCCATTTTTTCTATTAAGCCTGCGGCTTCTAATTGGTGTAATGCACCTCTTATGATAGCTCCACTGCCTCTTCTGAATTTTTCAGGATCAACGCCGCGATCTTTTTTTCCACCATAATGGGTTCTAAGGCTACTTACACCCACAGGACCATCAATATAAACTCTTCTGAGAAGAGCAGCTGTTCTAACGAACCACCAGTCACTATTTTCTGGTCTTCGCTCTTTGTGGACACCTGTTTTAACAAAATTTGCCCATTCAGGGGATTCTACTTTATCTTCTTTGGTTAATTCTTTTGCAACTTGATTTATAAGTAAATCTGCAGGCACATCATAAACTGTACTCATATTCGGGCCTCCTAATTATCTATTTTTCTTGAATATTACCGCGACATTTCCTCTTAAATCTATGAGTTTAGAGTTAGTTTTCTCCACAATCTGGGTAATATAAAATTCTTTTTCAGATGAAATATTTTTAGCAAATCTTAGTTTTACCAGTTCCTGGGATTTAAGATGCCTTTTTATTTCATCTATAACACTATCATTGATTCCTGCTTTCCCAATATTTATGGTAATTGCAGAAAGAGCTCTATTCATCAGCTCTTTTTTGGATAAGATAAGACTCAATTTTTTTTCTCCTTTTTTGATTTTTTTCCTTCTCATAAGGCACTCTAATCACTTTACCACATTCCATGCATTTAAAGTGTACCTTTCCTTTAGACAATCTCACTTTACAGTTCATATTTGGCTTCAAGAATTTATAACAATTTTTACAGAATCTACGCTTCCATTCAGGCGGCATAGGAATATTGTATTTGGTTGATATATTTCTGGCCAGCTTAACATAACGGTGAGATCTTTCAGGAAATCTGGAGAATTCATTATCTGCCAATTTAAATAGGATGTCTATTCGTTCTTTACCAATATTAATCATCCATTTTGGTCTTCGTCCTCTTCTCAAAGTTGAACCTCTTTATCAGGGTTTATAAACCATAAATAGAGAATACGACATCCAAAATCTTCTAATTAATCAGATTTAATATACCATATTATGGTGAGTTAGTACTGACTTAAGGGCACAAGAAGAATATTATAAATCTTTTGTATTTCTCTATTTAAAAAGGTTTTCTATATAACACATTTTTTATAAATCTATTATTTATAAAAAATTTAAAAAAACTAGATATCACTAACTTTTTCTATTATTCTGTTTTATTTTATTGAGTATGTTTTTATATAATTCCATGTTAATAAATGGAACAGAAAAAAAACTTTAAAAAGTTTATCGTGTTTTTATTTAACTAACTATCCAGTCAAGAAAATCCACATCTCCAACAGGGAACTGTTTTTTTCCACCAATAACATCTATAATTATTTTTAAACCATCTTCTGGAGATAATTTGCCTACATCAATCTCATGAACTTTATTTCCATGTAATTCATGAGATTCTATAGAGCATACTCCTATTGCCTCAGCTTCTAGATTCTCAAGGATCTTAGAATCAGAATAACCTCTTTTTAATAACCGTTTTTTAAGAATAGAAGGATGTGTTCTTAGAACAATTACCATATCTGCTTCTTGGCAAAAATGGGATAAATGTCCGTCTACAATTATAATTTCGGATTTTTTATTTTTAATGGAAAATATTTCATCGGATGCTTTTTTGATTGCACGACAGAGAATATCTAAATCAACAATTTTATATTTTTTTTCTCTATCTATCCCTGAAAAAAGATTTTTATCCTCTACTAATTTACTAATTTTTATCAAATGGGCGGGAAGTTTTTTTTCTAGAAGTTTACTAAATGTACTTTTTCCAACTCCGGGGGTTCCGGTTATAAAAATTATTCTGCTGGAAGTTTTCATGGGACAACGTAAATGAATTTTAGTCATTCAATATCAGTCAAATAATTATTTTAGTTTTTCAATGAGCATATTGGCAATTTTTTCTCCGGATAAAAGCATTCCCCCAAAAACGGGCCCCATTCTGGGAGCTCCATAAACTGCATTGGATGCCATACCTGCCACATAGAGATTAGGATATACTTCTCTTGTATTTTCCATAATGGCGGGCTCGCCTACTTCGGCCCACATTGGTTTTTCTCCCATTATTTTACCCGTTGGAGTGTTAAGGTTAGGCCCAATTTTATTTTGGACAACATTAACTACTTCACAAGCATGTCCTGTAGCGTCAATAACTGCTTTTGATCTGATGGTTAATGGATCCACATGTAATCCTCCCATTTCTACAGAACTCCAGTTTAAAACCAAGCCACTGACATCTTCACCTCTTATCATTACATCTTCTATGCTCATTAAATTAAAAATTTTAAGACCTGCTTGAGTTGCTTTTGAACATAGGGTGGAAGTTGTTTCTACTGAATCAGATACATGGTAATTTTCTTGGTATTTTTTGGATTTTATTCCAAATTCGTCCAATATTCGTTTTCCCTCTTCTTGAACAACTATTTTATTGAACATCATTCCACCTCCCCACATTCCTCCACCTATGGAAAGTTTTCGTTCATATAACGCTACTTTAAGACCGGCTTTTGCTAGGTAATAACCCGCGGTTATTCCTGCAGGGCCTCCTCCACCGATTGCCACATCCACATCCATATAATCCATGAAATCATTCATAAATTCTTCTACTATTGCTCGAGATACAGTTATGTCGTCTAATTCCATTTTTACACCCTTAAACTTGATATTATATTTAATTTTTTATAATTAACTATAGTTATTATTGTTTTAAGACAGATAAAAGCAATTTTATCTATCACTTCTTTTTAATTATTCTTAAAACATCTTTATCATTTAAAATATGATCGGGACCAACTTTTTGACCTTCAAACTTTACAGAACTCCCCCAAACTTTAGCGTGACGAAAATTGCGTACAAAATCCCGGTGGAGTTTTGCACAAACATTTTTAACATTAGATCCCTCTTTTATAATTAAAGGATCTTCATAGTCTGCTTTTTCTCCTTGTGGTTTTAAATAAATTCGTATTAATTTTAAATAGTTAAAAATTTCGTCTTGAAGTATATCTATATTAATTTTTTTATCCGCTGAAATAAAAACAGCTTCTGGGAACTTTTTCATAACTTCTTCTAGATATTTATCATCAACTAGGTCTATCTTATTCAAAACTACAATTGTGGGGATATAAGTTCTGTTGGATTCTAAAGCATCAATAAACTGATCAATGGTTACATCATCTCTTAAGAGAACATCTGCATTATGCATTCCATATTCATTGATAATAGAACGAATAGTTTTTTCATCAAGATGAGTTAATTCAGTAGTAGATGAAAGGTGCAATCCTCCTAACTTTTTTCTTTTTACAGTAACATCTGGTTGTTTTTGATTTGGTCGGATACCCACATCACTTAACTCTTTAAAAATAATTTCCTGATGATTAGGATTGAACACATCCATTACTATTACTATAAGATCCGCACTTCGAGCTACAGATAAAATTTCACGCCCACGCCCTTTTCCGCCGGCGGCTCCAGTTATTATCCCCGGAATATCAAAAATTTGAATTTTAGCACCTTTGTATTCCATTACACCCGGAACGATATCAAGAGTAGTAAACTGATATGCACCTACTTTTGATTCAGCATTGGTTATTTCATTAAGTAAAGTTGATTTTCCCACCGATGGAAATCCTACTAAAACTACAGTAGAGTCACCGGCTTTTTTCACATGGAATCCTTTTCCTTTAGTTCCAGAACTCTTTCTTTGGATTGACTCCTCTTTTAACTTTGAAATTTTTGCCTTAAGCTTACCTATGTGATGTGAAGTAGCCTTGTTATATGGTGTTTTTTGAATTTCATCTTCAATCTTTTTAATTTTGTCATCGATATCCATAGAACTCACGTGAAAATAATAAACTTAAAAACAGGATTAAATGTTATAATTATAGACATATTAATTTTTAGAAATAATCGTTATTAACCTTTTCCTATACCAATTAAAATGAATAATTTTTATATTCAAGAAGAATCATAATTATATAGGGTGATTTTATGAAGGTTAAGGATGTTATGATTACTGAAATGGACATCATAGATGAAAATGAAAGTCTGGCAGAAGTTCTTAAAAACTCAGTAGAGAAAGGAAAGGGTAGCTTTGTGGTGACCAGTGATAAAATTAAAGTTGGCATCGTAACTACATGGGATGTTTTAGAAGCCATTGCTGAAGGTGATGACATTAGTGAAGTTAAGGCTTGGGAAGTCATGGAAAGAGATTTGGTTACAATAGATCCTACAGTTAGTCTTAAAGAAGCAGCAAAGCAGATGGTTAATCATGTTGTATGGCGCCTTTTGGTTGAAGAAGATGATAATATCATTGGTATGGTGAGTGCTACTGATATTTTTCAAGCTAAAATGGATAAAAGATACTAATATTTCATTATTTGAGATTTTATTCATTATAATACTTATTTGAGTTTATTTTATATGTTGTCCTATTTTGATCAATTAATTGGAATGTACGTTTCATCTTATTTTTTTATAAATTTATACAAGAAGTTTGAATTTAAAAGAAATCACAGCAGTGAAAATTTTATTCACTGCTTTTTAATTTAGGTGGTTGCATTAATTTTTGAGTTTGTAGATGTCCATAAAACCACACCGGGTTCTTGATGTATGAATTTGAACGAAGTTTGATTGAACCCACCCATCAAGAATAATTTGGTGAACATAGAATCCTCCAAAGCCTTATCCATAATAACGGTGGTATATGTGCCGTTCTCACCAATAACTAGTAAACTTAGTGTGCTGTTTTCTTCCACTATTTCATTTACAGCTAGCCTGTTTCCTTGAATAATAATTAATTTGTGAGGGTTTATACTCTGGAATGTAGTATTCTCTCCTACTATAATACTGGCATTGATTTGATTAGTTCCATTAATTCCTTCTTGGACTAGCACTCCAATCATCTGGTTTCCTACCTGAGTATTAACTGTTTGTACCATTGTTGTATTGTTGATTACTTGAGGTTTAGAACTGCCTACGGAAGGGAAATAACTCGCACGACTTGCGTTTTGTTTTTGGAAATCCCAATTTCCAAAGTAACTCCACCAACCGGCTTTTCCTAACATGTCCGAGCTTGCTACAAATACAAATGGTGTTTCGTTGGAGGGGTGAGTGTAGTTAAGTATTTTTTGTGCCTGATCCGGGGTTAATTTATAATTATTCACCATCACGTTCTGAGCATTATCTTTAGAAAGCCCTAAAGTTCCAATTAAAATTTCTGATGTTTTTCCACTATCATTTGTATAATTATCAAGTGTTAAGTATGCTTGATCTCCACTGGAGGATAACATTCTAAATATTCCCAAAGAAAGAGTTTCATTATTTGTTAACATGGCCTTACCTATCCAGTATGCGCGGGGTGTGTTTTGAGAACCTCCATCAAATGTCACGGGCCTATCTGCCGCTGCAGTGAAAAGGTGGCCAAAATCCCACCATGACATTACCACTGTATTGTTGGGTGTGTTGTTCTGTATCCATTGCATGGAATTCCACATTCCATCGTCAGTACCAGGAACCACGGAATTTGACATAATATTTGCTGCACTGACTGATGGGGCTATTACGGCTAGTACTACTAAAGACATCACTATTGGGGCCCGTATTTCTGGTTTTTTGATAACCATAACTACTAAAGCGGCCAATAATCCTGCTAATAGAGTTATAATTATAGAAAAGCCAAAAGGATACAATGTTAATGCGCCTCCAATAAATGCCAGTAAAGCTAAGGTAGAATTTGTTTTTAAATTTTCTCTAATATATTCCACGACAAAACCTAAAAATATTCCTGCACAGAGACTTATTGGCAGTGAAAATGTTGATACGAACCTGAAACCTTTAGTTACGGCATAACCAGTCATCAGTATCCATACTATAAATAAAACTACATATATCAGATTCTGGCGCTTGGCTACAAATAATTCTTCTTTACTTAATTTAATGCCTTTATCCGATGATTCTTTAATATTTTTACTTTTACCTGCATATTTTCCTTTTCTATTTGATTTTGATGGGTTTTTAATGGATTTGGAACTTTTAGCCTTGTACTTTTTGATTTGATATAATGACTTTATTTTCCAGATTAATACACCAATTCCCATTATGCCTGAAAGGAATACAAGTAATCCTCCCACACCTCCAATAATGGAGGATTGGTTCGGTAAAAATATTCCTGAAATTCCGTTTGCAGTATTAATTAAGGTAGGTATTTGCAATTCAGATACAGATATATATACGTTGGGATATGAAGTGGCATGTGATAGGGCTTGTATCTGGTTTACCCCAATTAATCCATATATTGAGTCAACTATTGATCCAAATCCATTGAATATTCCTACGAATAATCCTCCTAATACTAGAACTATGATCAAAGAAAATAGTTCTTTTTGATCTAAAAACCACTTTAATTTATTAGAATATTCTTTTACAGGCTTTTTATCTTTTAAAATTAAATTTTCAATTATAATGTAGGCTAAGACAAACACGATCAGCAGGGATAAATAAAATATGTATCCGACCCAGGCTAAAGAAAACACTATCAATGATATTGCAGATAATGTTGCAAATATTACACTTTTTCTTACATCTTCTGCTTGAATGCTCTCTACAAAGAACCATATTGCAAGCAGTGGAAGTAATATATTGAACATATCTGTATCAAAGAAACCTGCGTAAGTGTGTGCAAAATAAGTTGGAGCTGTTCCTACCAAAATACCTGCGGCTATTCCACCATAATCATTGGTAATTCTACGTACAAATAAATATGCGGGAATTACGCACAAAGAACCTATAATGGCTCCAGTCCAAAATGCAACGGCAGTTAAAGGTATTTTTCCAAATAAATTGACTAAATGGTAAAAAAATGAGGTTACGTATACAATTAATGGGGGATAATCCACAACTCTCCCTGGGGGAGAATATGAAAGGCTGTCCCAATCGGTTCCATTTATTTTTGTATCTCCCATCATCCCTGTTTCAATATAATTTAGGGTTAAACGATAGTTATAATATGAATCCATCTCACTGAAATATGGAAGCCCCGAATCATATTTATAAAAATCCTGAGACTCAGCAGGAACGCCCGAAATATTGTATGCTTCTGCCCTAAGGAAGAATACTACTGAGAATAATAAAATGATTATTATTAATGGCTTTAACTTTGATAATGTTTTTTTATAATCCATTGAATCCCTCTTGACTCTTAAATCATTGAATTGTGATTATAGCTAGTAAATCTTTATCTTGAATTTTTATTATTTTTATTCATGAATATTACATTTTTCTATTATTTATTTTATGTGTATTATGATGTTTTTATTATAATAAAAAACTGGAAATATATAAATTTAAATAAAAATGTTAATTATAAATAATATAAGATCGTCAAATTTGCTTAGAATGAAAAATAGATTATTATAATAAATAAAATGACAAATAAAGGTTTTATGGGTATTTAATAATGAGATTGATGTGTGGATAGAAATCATAATTTTAATTTTAGAGTCTTTAATGATTATTATCAAATAGTTGATTTGACTATTTCTGCGGTGGCTATAGTATTGTGTTTCAAAATTGAGATTTATTTATTTTCAAGAAGGTGATTTAAAATAATTAAAAAGATAACAATTTAAAAAAGAAATAATGTGATTTTTTTATTTAACTCTCTGCTTTTTCTTCTACAGACTGTGTAAATCTACATTTAGGAAAACCAGAACATCCAATAAACTCCCCATATCTACCAGATCGTTTAACTAGTTCTTTTCCACAGTCTGGACATTTCCCTACTATTTCTGGGGGCGTTTCTTTCCCTTCTTTACCACATTTAGAATCTAAACATGCACGTTGTCGTGGTTTTCCATATGATATAAGGGGCAGTTCACATTTTTCGCACTGGGTTTTAAGTATGATGGCACCTCGAGGTAAAGAATAAGTAGATTTACAGTCTGGATATTTGGAACATCCTACAAAAGTACTTTTATTTCTTGGTGAATATTTGAGAACTAAATCACCACCACACTTACATAATCCAACGATTCTGCTTTCTTGATAAGCTTCATAGATCTGTTTACCAATTTTTAGCTTATTTTTTTCCACATCTTCTAGAATGGATAGAACCTCTTTTTTAGCATCATCAATAACCTTATCTTTCGTTATATTGTCTTCCATTATTTCTTGTAGCTCATTTTCAAACTGACGGGTGAGTTCTTCACTAGTTATTTGTTTACAGTATTCTCTGAGAGTATCAATAATATGCTCTCCCAGTTGATTCACGGTAATTTGTTTCCCTTCAATATATTTTCGATTATAAAGTATTGATATTATATCTGCTCTGGTTGATTTAGTACCTAAACCTCTTTTTTCCAGCTCTCGAATTAAAGATGCTTCATTATATCTAGCAGGTGGTTTTGTTTCTTTTTCTTCTGATACCACTTTATCTACTTGAAGTGTGTCACCTTTTTCAATATCTGGAAACTCTTCATTTTCAACTTTACGGAAGGGATAATGTTCTAACCACCCAGAATATGCCACTTTTTTTCTACGAAAACTGAAATCTTCATTTCCAATTTTTAATTCAGTTTTCATACTTTCTATGATTGCATTTTCACCAAATATACTTATAAATCTGTATACAATAAGTTCATAGATTTTAAGATCATCGGTATTGAGATTATTTGGCAGAACACCGGTAGGATGGATTGAAGGATGTGCTTCATCAGTTTTTTTACCTTCATTGGGTTTTAAAGGTTTAGGAAGTTTGCTGATTTGCTTTTTGAACGATGAATCTCCAGAAAGTTGTTTAAATATTTTTTCATAACCAATACTTTTTGGAAGTTTTTGAGAGGATGTACGTGGATAAGAAGTGTAACCTTCAGTATAAAGACTTTGAGCAATTTGTTGTGTCTTTTTTGGACTAAAACTGAATATGCTGTAAGCTTCTGATTGTAAACTTCCCAAATCAAATGGAAATGGTGGTTGTTTAGTGGTTTGTTTTATTTCAACATTATCTACTAATGCATCATTGCCATCACAATTTGATAATATGGCTTCAGCTTTTTCTTTATCAAATATCTTGCCTTTTTTGCTATCAGCAATTATGTCTCCTTCTAAAAATGCTTTGATAATCCAGTAAGGAACAGGAACAAATTTACGAATTTCTTTTTCCCTGTCTACCAATATAGAAAGAGTAGGGGTCTGCACTCTTCCAGCGGATAGTTTAATGAATCTTTTTGTTGATTCTTTAACAGATTTCATTAATGATTTTGATATATTGACTCCAAAAATAAAATCAAGTATATGTCGGGCAATACCGCTGTCTACTTGATGAATATCCAAATCAATTGGATTTTCATATGCATTAATTACGTCTTCTTTAGTTAATGTGGAAAATTTCATTCTTAATGCACTATCAACTGCTTTATCACCACATCCATATTTTAAAGCATTATATCCAATAAGAGTGCCCTCTATATCATAATCACAAGCGTGAATAAATTTATTAGCGCCTTTTGAAAATTTCTTTATAGCATTAACATAATCTTTAACATATGCTTTTTTTTTATCCACATCGTAAAGAGGCACCCAATCTAGATCAAAAAATTGTTCCTCTTTAGGATTTAATGGTACTAATGAGTAAAGGTGACCTACTGCGGATAAAATGGTAGTTTTTTTCCCATTTTTTTCAAATTCCCAGTAAGCCACCTTTTTATATTTTTTTTTCTCAGCATTTGAAGATAGGGCCTGTGCTATTTTTTCAGAGGACTTAGGTTTTTCACAGATAATGACCTCATGCATGGTATCACTCAGTTTCAGTGTTTTAATAATATTTTTAATTAAATGTTATAATAAATCAGTTATCAATAATTATAACTTAAATTAATGTCTTTGGAAATATAATTGTTGTTATTTAATTTTTACAAGCATAAAAAAAAAATCTAACCAACTATTAAATAAAAAAATGTAGTAAAAAATAACAAATATAATAATTAAATTAATATTTTTTATAAAAACCGTAAAATTCACTGCAATAATTACACATTGGAAACTTTCCATAGTGATAATGGCATAAATCGCCTTCATTCATATCGAATTTTTCGAGACACATATAGCAGGTTTCTATTTTTTCAGGAATTTCTTTTTTTTCTTTTTTATTTTCTTCCATTTAGATATCACCATGGAATTAATTAACTAAAGACTGAAATTCTTATTTAAGAAATGAGAAAAATAAAAAGTTAAAATAGTTTTTTATAATAACTTAATATTCCAGTTATTTACTAAAAAGTTATAGGGAAGGTTTAATAAGACATATTTAATTATTTAAACAATATTATGTTTTTGCAATAGCATAATATCTTCTGTACTGACTTTTTTACCCTCTTTGAACCTACGGTATATTTCTTCTGCTTTTTCTTTTTCTTCTCGATCTTTTTTCCGTGAAGCTCGATTTTCAATATCTTTTCGTTTAGATCTCATTCCGCCTAATTGTTTGTTGACCTTATGGATTTCTCCCAACACAGATTTGAAATCCTCATGTTTTGCGGAGGCACTGTTTTTGTATTCTAAAAATTTTTGGTGCGCTTCATCTGCATTAGTCCGTATTTCATCTGTTTTCCGGAAGTATTCGAGCATACTTTCGTGATTTTCTTGTGCCTGTTCAGACAATTCAACAACTTTTGCGTGGTAAGATTCAGATGTTTCTTTAAGCTTTTGAGCTTCTTCATGAACTCCTTCGTCTTCTTGAATTTCCATGAGTTTTTTACGAAGATCGTTTGCATCTTTTACTAACTTGTTCTCTTTTTTAATGTCCAGAACACGGGTTTCTATGATTTTATCGATCTTTTTAATTTCATTTTCAATCTTCATTCGGTCTCTTCTTCCAGAAGACCATTCCATTTTCTTAAGTTCTTCATTAGCTTTATCACGAAGCTTTTTGTTTTTTTCAACTTCTTCGTTAATTTTATTTCGTTTATCCCGGAACTCAATGGCTACATTTAAATTTTCTTTAAGACTGTTGTTGAGTTCGTCCCTTATCTCACGGTGTTTTTTAGCCTTTTGATTAAACTGCTCCCGTTCTTCTGAGATTTTAGAAAGTTTTTTCTCATACTCGTCTTTTTTATCCATAGCATTGTCCAGGTTTCCTTCAATCTTGGTAGATTGCTTTTTATCTTTTTCCAAGTTGGGTTTGTTTTCTAATAGAGAAATAATATCAGTTAAATCACGGGTTTCGATTACTTCGTCAGCTATTTCTTTAAGCGCTGGCTTAGCATTGAATGCTATTCCAATTTTGACCGCTTCGATCATGGATATATCGTTAGCACCGTCTCCTACTGCTACACACTCTTCTAATGAAATTTTTTCATCTTCCACCAGTTTAGATAAAACATCGAATTTGGAACCTTCAACCAGCGGGCCGATAACCTCTCCGGTTAAAATTCCATCTTCTTCAAGCAATGTATTAGAGAATGTGTAATCAAAGCCCAATTTTTCCTTAATAGAATTGGCAATCAAGTCGAAACTACCACTAATAGTGGCTACTTTGTATCCTTTCTCTTTTAAGGCTGCAATGGTTTCTTCAGCACCTTTCATTAGAGGCATTTCGTCAGATATTTTTTTAATATCTTCTATTGAAGCGCCTTTGAGCAATTTAACTCTTTCTTTAATGGCTGTTTCAAAATCCATATTGCCTTGCATGGCTTTTTCTGTAATCTCTATAATCTGGTCTTGGACGCCCATTAACTTTCCTATTTCGTCTATGGCTTCGCCGTCTATAATAACATTATCAAGGTCAAAAACTACAAGTTTAATCAAATTATCACCAATTAAATCAAATCCAACTCGCCGAGTCGGTCTCGAGTTTTGGCGACACCAAGTTTGGCATCTCCAAAACTCTTTGCTCCGGTACAAACTACTTTTCCGGATCCAAATAATAAAAGAACCACTTTAGGGTCTTCTAATCGATACACCAGTCCAGGAAACTGTTCTGGTTCATATTCAGTATTTTCTAATCCTAAAGCTACTGCTTCGAGATTTAAAGTTTTCTGCAAATTAGCCGAAGCAACTATGTTTTGTATTTTTATTTCAAATTCTTCTGGAATGTCCGGGTCCATGGTTCTCATCTGATCCACAGTTATTTTTATGGCCAGTTTTGAGTCATCAATGGACTTCGCACCTGTACAAACCAACTTTCCAGAACCAAATATCAAAGCTGCAGTTTTGGGTTCTTTAAGCTTATATACTAAACCCGGAAACTGTTCGCGATTAAAATCAACGCCTTCAAGTGCTTTAGCAACTGTAGGAAGATCAATGGATTTCCCAAGAGTTGCAGAGGCTACAATGTTTTCAATCTTAATATCCACATCGGTCAAGTGATATACCTCCCAGTATAAATTAGAAGAATTTTATTATTTTATAAATGTATAAATCGTTATTTATATAATGCACTTAAAAAAGTAGTGGTTAATAACTTTAATTACATATACATAATATCATTCACCTGTGCCATTTATCGATATGATATAAAATAATTCATAACACAGTTTCTAAATCCAATATATTAATAATGATATTTAAAAGCACCTATTAAAAATTATAATTTATTTTTTATAACGAAACAATAATAAATTAAATATCTATTTATAATAAATAACTTTATGGATATATACTTATATAAATTTATAGCAAATAAAAAATTAGCAATTGATTTATAGGGAACTTAATATTGTAAATATGAATTCATATTCCACTGGGGGGCGGATAAAAATGAATATTAAATTGTATAAACAGCAAATATCTGAATTAGGAGTTGAAGGATTTCAATTAGAGCCAAAATCTTTAATGGAAGCCACATCACTTCTCACAAAATTAAAAGAGTATCAAAAGGTACTAAAACAGATAAAATTCAATATTCGAATTGATGCTAGAAAAATTCGCAAAGAGTATATAAATAACATCGAAAAAATTAATGAATCCTTAAAAAATAACAAAAAAACAGATAAAGAAGTTAGAATGGCCATTAAATTATTAAAAATAGAAAAGGATGAGAAAATAGCTCCTTATGATGTTCTTGACAATTTAATTGATAATTATATCGTTCAAATAGAGGATTCAAAAATATTCTTAAGGGAATATATAAAAAATCAAATGAAATAGTTAATACTATTCACATTTTTTTAACTATTTAATTTTCAAATACATATTTAATATATAAATACTAGAGAATTTTGGTGATTTTTTGATTGAAGTAGAAGTTAAAGCAAGGGTAAAAGAATTTGACCCTATACGAAAAAAGCTTAAGCAACTAAATGCATTTAAGATAAAAACTGAACGTCAGGAAGATACTTATTTTAATGCACCTCATAGAGATTTTGCTGTAACAGATGAAGCATTAAGAATAAGAAAAATACCGGAAAATAATGATTTAAAAGTTTTTATTACTTATAAAGGTGCTAAGATCGATAAATCAAGCAAAACTCGCAAAGAATTTGAAGTCTGTGTAGAAGATGCTGAAATAACCCAAAATATCTTTGAAAGCTTAGGATTTAAACCTGTAGAAACTGTCATAAAAGATAGAGAAATTTATCATCTTCAAGAATTTGTTATTACTCTGGACACAGTTAAAAAAGCTGGAATATTTATGGAAATCGAAAAAGATCTAAATGATGACGAAGATTTTGAACAATCAATTCATCAAATTTTTGACATTTTTAAAAAGCTGGGAATAACTGAAGGCTTTGAAAGAAAATCTTATCTGGAATTAATGGGTATTTAATGAGTTATTAAAATGTTTATTAATGAATTATCAATTATCCACCGGAAGACTTCTTCAGTGGTACTTTTTTATACTTCAACAAATAAAAATTTCCTAATTGAATCTAATTAAGTATTGGTTGGATTTGAAAAATATAAAATTTATATCTATAAACTATTTAGAAACTTGAAATAACTAATTTAATATTCTTAGCAGATTATTATAGCAAAAAAACCAAATTTTATTAAATACAAGGTGGGAATCTTTTGAAGTATTTTGTAAGTCCTTTTAATAAGGAAGTAAAGCTCGAATTTCCTAAAAAAATCACAATATATGATACTACTCTTAGAGATGGTGAACAGACTCCGGGTGTATGTTTGGGAGCACAAGAAAAACTTGAAATTGCCAGAAAGCTAGATGAATTGAAAATACATCAAATTGAGACGGGTTTTCCTGTTGTTTCTGAACAAGAAAAGGCTTCTGTAAAAAAAGTCGTTCAAGAAGATCTTAACGCAGAAATAATTGTACTCTCACGTACAAAAAAAGAAGATATTGATGTAGCTCTTGATTGTGATGTGGATGGTATAATAACTTTCATGGGAACTTCAGACATTCACCTAAAACATAAACTAAAACTAAGCCGTGAACAGGCTTTAAATGTTTGTATGAAATCCATTGAATATGCCAAAGACCATGGAATTTTTGTAGCATTTTCTGCAGAAGATGCTACCAGAACAGATCTTGATTTTCTAAAAAGAATTTACTTAAAAGCACAAGAGTATGGGGTTGATCGAGTACATATTGCAGATACTGTGGGTGCAATCAATCCTCAAGGAATGGATTTTTTGGTCAGAGAACTAAGATCCGAATTAAGTGCGGATATTGCTCTTCATTGTCATAACGATTTTGGTATGGCTTTAACAAATTCTATATCTGGTCTTTTAGCGGGAGGAAATGCAGTATCTACTACAGTAAATGGAATTGGTGAAAGGGCGGGAAATACTTCTTTAGAAGAACTGGTTATGAACTTATTAATCATGTATGGTGTAGATCTTGGTTTTAACACTAAAATATTCCAGGAATTATCTTTATTGGTAGAAAAGCACACTAAGGTCTCTGTACCTAAAAATAAGCCAATTGTGGGGAAAAATGTATTCAGACATGAATCAGGTATTCATGTCGATGCGGTAATCGAAGAACCTCTAACATATGAGCCTTTTTTACCAGAATTAGTAGGTCAAAATCGCCAAATTGTTTTAGGCAAACATTCTGGATGTCGAGCGGTTAAAGCTAAGCTTGAGGGGTGTGGAATAGAAGTAACCACTGATGAATTATGTAAAATTCTAAAAAAGGTTAAAAAAAGCCGTGAAGAAGGTACATACATCAATGATGATCTTTTTAAGAAGATTGTGAAATCTGTTACGGGTCCTGTTGATATTTAAATTCAGCAATTAGGTTTACCTAGAATTATTTTAATCTCCTGAAACATAATTTGATTTTAATAATTAAAATCTAATTATTTTATATAAATAAAAATCCTATACTTGATAAATAATATTTTATTTGAGGATTATATATGAATATAACTGAAAAAATTCTTGCCAGTGCAGCTGGAAAAAAAGAAGTTGTGCCTGGAGAAATTATAGAGGTTAACGTTGACATGGCTATGAGTCATGATGGAACATCGCCTCCAGCAATTAAAACATTCTATAAAGTGTCTAAAAGTGTTTGGGATCCTGAAAAAATCGTTATAGTTTTTGATCATAATTTTCCAGCCAATAATATTGGATCTGCAGAGTTTCAAAAGGTAACCCGAAATTTTGCTAGAGAACAAGGAATAAAAAATATTTACATGCATGGTGAAGGAATATGTCATCAAGTACTTCCTGAAAAAGGATTTATACACCCTGGAAAAGTAATTGTTGGCGCGGATTCTCACACATGTACTTATGGTGCATTTGGTGCATTTGCCACAGGAATGGGTTCCACGGATTTGGCTTTGGTATATGCTACTGGAAAAACGTGGTTCATGGTTCCGGAATCTATTAAAATAAATGTCAATGGATGTTTGTCGGAAAATGTAACTTCAAAAGATGTTATATTGAATATTATTGGTAAAATTGGCGCGGATGGGGCAACTTATAATGCCGTTGAATATTGTGGTGAAACCATTGATAATATGGGAGTTTCTCAAAGGATGACTATTGCCAATATGTCAGTTGAGATGGGGGCCAAAAATGGGATCATGAAACCTAACCCTCCAACTATTGATTACTTAAAAAAGAGAAGCAGATCTAAGTTTCAAATTTATGAGTCTGATGAAGATTATTCTTATTATAAAGAATTTAATTTTGATGTAAATGATATGGAGCCTCAAATTGCTTGCCCTCATGATGTGGATAATGTAAAACCAATTAGTAAAGTAGAAGGAACTCATATTGATCAGGTTTTCATAGGATCGTGTACCAATGGTAGATACGAGGATTTAAAACTAGCCTCCGATGTATTAAAGAACCAAAAAGTTCATGAAGATGTTAGAATGGTAATCGTTCCTGCTTCTGCGGAAATTTATGCTAGATCATTGGCTGATGGTATTATTCAAACATTTATTGATGCGGGGGCAATGGTTTGCAGTCCTGGTTGTGGGCCTTGTTTGGGTGGCCATATGGGTGTTATTGGCAAAGGTGAGGTGAGCCTTGCAACCACTAATCGCAATTTCAAGGGCCGCATGGGGGACCCTGATTCTGAAGTATATCTTTCTAATGCTGCGGTTGCTGCATTTTCTGCCATAAATGGGGAAATTAGGGGTCATTAATATTTCATTATTTAAATCTTTAACAAATATCCAATTAATTACTAATTTAGAATAATAGAAAGGGGCAAATAAATGGATATAAACGTAATTGATGAAATTAAACGGCTAGAAAAAATCATTGGCCAATTATCTAATACTCAAAAAATCTTGTTAGCCACGGATGGTTCGGTTACAAGAATTTTAGATGTTTTGAAAGGTCGAGTTGATATTGAAACTCTCGTGCAAGAATTTCAGTTGGCAGATGTAGGTATTGCTAAAAAATTGGATATAAATCCGGGTGATACAATCAATTATCGTGCTGTTATTATAGGGACCGAAAAACCTTTAATCCATGCAATTTCTTATATTCCTATTGATAAACTAAATAATAAATTCAAAGAAGACCTTATTCGTGCAGATATTCCTATAGGGCGAATTCTTAAAAAACATGGTATTGAATCTCGAAGAGAAGTAGAATCCGTAGATATAGAAGAACCCAGCCCTCAACTTAAAGATATTTTTAATACAGATTCAATGATGCTTACACGAACTTATAATATAATACGAAATGGGGAAATTTTAATAAGAATTAAAGAAACATTTCCCATAACTTCTTTTAATAACTAAGGGGAAAATTTGGGAGCACTTTCTATGGGAGTCAAATTTAAAGATATTGTTTCACCTAAAACAATCAATTTTAAGGATTTAAATGGCCGTGTGATTGCAATTGACGCAGCCAACACAATTTATCAATTTTTATCTAGTATTCGGCAGAGGGATGGGACTCCACTTATGGATGAACATGGAAGGGTCACATCTCATTTTAGCGGCATACTTTACCGTACTTCATCACTAATGGAAAAAGGGATCAAACCCATTTATGTTTTTGATGGTAAATCTCATAATTTAAAGGGAGAAACAGTTAGTAAAAGAATTCAAATCCGTAAAGAATCTGAAAAAAAGTGGAAAGATGCACTTGGCAAAGGAGAAATTGAAGAAGCCAGAAAATACGCTGTTAGATCTTCCCGAATGTCATCAGATGTGGTTAATGGTTCTAAAAAATTGATGGATCTTATGGGAATTCCATATATTCAAGCTTTAGGCGAAGGTGAAGCACAAGCATCTTATCTAGTTCAGCAAGGAGAGGCTTGGGCTGTGGCTTCTCAAGATTATGACTGTTTACTTTTTGGAGCTCCAAAAATTGTACGTAATCTGACTATAAGTGGAAATTTGGCAAGCCTGGAACTCATGGAACTAGAATCAGTTCTTAAAACTCTGAAAATCACAAGAAAACAGCTGGTTGATGTGGCATTACTTGTGGGCACTGATTTTAACTCAGGAATTAAAGGAATAGGATCCAAAACAGGTCTTAAATTAATTAAAAAGGAAAAAGAAATATATAATGCAATTAAAAAAACAGGAACTTCTTTTGAGGAATTTGGGCCCGATCCTAAATTACTGCGCAATATATTTTTAGATCCTGAAATAACAACAGATTATGAAATAAAATGGAAAAGTCCAGATCAAAAAGGAATAATAGAATTTTTATGTGGGGAACATGGATTTTCAGAGGAAAGAGTAGCTAGTGCTATTAAAAAAATTAAAAAAATGGATTCTACTCAAAAAAATTTAGAGGATTGGTTTTAACTCAATAAATATTAAAAATGGATATTCATTAAACAACCATTTTCTTCTGCATTTTTTATCAGATTATGGTAAGTTTGATCAATTTTAAGCGTACTAGTATCGCCAATTATAATTAATTTTCTCCTAGCCCTAGTAAGGGACACATTTAGGCGTCTTAAGTCCTTTAAAAATCCTATTTCTCTATTTTCATTACTTCTAACAGTGGATATGATAATTATATCTTTTTCTCGCCCTTGATAACCGTCAACTGTTTTCACTTCTATGTTGGTCCGTGAACTTATAAGATTGACTTGATCATGGTATGGGCTTATAATACCCATCTCTTTTTGTGAAAATCCTGATTTCAAAAATATATGAATTATAATGTTCACAATATCTGCTTCTAATGGATTTTGAATTGAATTAGAATCTTTAATTCTCTTTTCAAATCTTTTTTCTATTTGGGATGTATCTAAAAATAAGAAAGGAATGTCTGGATTATCTAAATTTTTTTGAATTTTTTGAAATTGGGGATATAACTTTTCATATGTTCCACTAACTTTTTTTAAGTCTTTTTGAGGTAGTATATCATTATTCTGCTTTTTGAAAATGATATCTTGAAGTGATATGTTTTTGACTGCTTCTCCTGTTTTTAATTTCCCGCCATAAAATTCTTTATTGGGGAATCTCATTAAAAAATGGTTCATTCTGTACTGAACATTTAAAATGGTGGATTTTTGAGGATAATAATTAATTAACTCTTCAAATAATGTTTTTTCTAATTTTCGAGCTTTTTGACTGATTATGGTGGGTGGAAGCTGCCGATGATCCCCAGCTAGCACAAAACGTTTGGCTTTAGAAATTGGTATGAGAATACTGGGTATTGTGGCTTGCGATGATTCATCTATCACCGCAATATTAAATTTAATACCCTTTAAATATTCTAAAGCTGCAGAAGAATTAGTACATAATATTACCTGGCTTTTTTTGAGAATATCATTTATTATATCGTTCTCAATATCTTGGATAATTTGATGAGCATGATCAACTTTTTGCTTATTTTCTATCCACCTGGCCATTGACAACATTACATTGGGTGAAATTCCTCTTGAACCTTTTCTTTTAATTGCATTCATCAAGATTTGTGTGTCACTCAAACCCCTACGAAATCCTGGGGACGGTTTAGTATTTTTATCTCTTTCTATAATGATTTTTTTAATAGATTCTTTTAAAGAAATTATTTTAGTATTAAGATGATGATTTTCTACTTTATACGCCAGAGTATGATGAATATTTTTACGCGAAACCCTCTGAGGATGACCTAATCTAACGCAATTTATTGAATTTATATTATCTGGACCATTAATGTTGTGATTATCTGTAAATAAACCTTCCAAAAGATTATCTACTGCCGTATTACTTTCAGCTGTGGCCAGTACTTTATACCCATCCTTCGCTTCTTGATAAATTAATTCTACTAAAGTTCGGGTTTTACCAGTTCCAAATGGTCCATGAATTAAAAAAAAATCTTTTACAGACACAGATCTAGAAATAGCTTTTTTTTGGGAGTTATTTAGTTTTTTATCTTTGAAAATATGAATTGGCTTAAAATCACCAAAATTATGAGGATAATCTTTTTTGATTAAAAGTTTTAGGGCATTTTGCCCAGAAGGAGTTAAATTTTCTAAATTTTCTTTCATTCTTCGAAAAGTTATGTCATTAGCATATAAATCAATTCTAACATTTTTTAAAGCCCATGAAGGAACATTTTCTAGTGCTATCACTATAAATTTTTTCCCCTTTTCAGTTACAGTGCCTGTAAGTTTGCTATTCAATGGATTACCTTTACTGATGAGGATAAGATCTCCTGTATTAATTTCACTTTCAAAAGAATTTTTTCTACCGTATTTAACCAGGTTAAATCCTAATTCTTTTCCTATTATTTTCCCACTGAGGTTATTTATGGCCCTACCAATATTTTCTCTTTTTTCAGGGGATAATCTTCTTATTTCATTAATCATGGAATTAATTTCTGCGTTTCTTTCCATTTCTACAAGTTTAAGAAGATTAGAAATATTTTTAGATATTATTGAATTCCTCCCGATTAAATATTAATTAGTTCGATAAATATCTTAAAAATGATTTTTTAGATACTATATCTTTAAAAAAATTCAAAATATTAAAATGGCGGATATTTTCCAAAAAATTCTTTTGCATAATTTCTTGCAGTTTCGAACTGTTTAGGATAATCTTCTGAAATTTTTTTTTCTAGATCAGATCTGCTTTCAGAACCAGCAACTATTTTTAGAATTTTCAGATAAATTTCAAAAGATTCTTTTTGCTTTTGAAAATTATTTCTTTTTTTATCGGATTTTTGATGAAAACAAGGCATTTCCAGTGTTAAACAAACATTTTCCCTTTTAAACTCATTGGTTCTAATATGGGGCGAAACAGAACCAATCAAAACTCCTTTTTCAAGTTCAATAAGTGGTGGAACTCCTACTTTTTCTTTGCGATGTTCATCAATCAAATTTTTATAGTTTTTTGGATTATAACAATGAGTTTCTATGTACATATCTGGATGGTAATATTTAATTAATCTCAAAATTTCTATTCCTGTTTTAGTATTGTAATAACGTTTATCAAGTGTGCTGATGTACTTGCTCTGGTCACAGTTATAAATAATAAGTTTCCCGTTTTTCACATTAAAGCTTTGTATTTTTTTTAATGCATTTATAGTACTGAAACTCTCTTTACCATGCATTCCACCAACAAAAAGTCGCTGGGGATAGTTTCCTTTGTCTATAAGTCTAAAAAAACTCATTTATTTTCCTTTATAATTAATATTCTAAAGCTATGACATGTAATAAATGAAAAATTAATAAAAATGAATTTAAAAAGAAGGTTTAAGTTCCTTCTTCCCAGTTATCTAAATATTCAATCTGACGAGTACTCAGTTCATCTATTTCTATGTTCATGGCAGAAAGTTTGAGTCTGGCTACGTTTAAATCTAGATCGTCCGGAGCTCGATGCACGCCTGGTTTTAAATTTTCAGTTAATATATGCTGGGCTGAAAGGGCTTGCATGGCGAAACTAAGATCCATAATTTCTGCAGGATGGCCTTGTCCTCTTTCTGAAGCCAGGTTAACTAATCTACCATCAGCTAATAAGAATAATGAACGCCCATCTTCCATTTTAAATTCATCTATATCTTCTTTCACTTTTTTCTCAGACATCGATAAATTTCTAAGGTCTGTTTGGTTTATTTCAACGTTGAAATGTCCAGAATTAGCCATAACACAGCCGTCTTTCATGTATTTAAAATCATCTCCGGAAACTACATCAATATTTCCGGTGACTGTTAGGAGAATATCTGCATGTTTAACTGCTTCACGAATAGTCATTACTCTAAAACCATCCATTTTGGCTTCGAGAGCCCTTATAGGATCTATTTCAGTAACAATAACATTGCCTCCAAGCCCCAGTGCTCTCATTGAGATTCCTCTTCCACACCAGCCGTAACCACATACTACTATGGTTTTACCGGCAATTAACATATTCGTTGCTCCCATTATCGAATCAAAGGTGGATTGCCCAGTCCCGTATCGATTATCAAACATATATTTGGTATAAGCGTCATTAACAGCCATGACTGGAAATTTTAATGCTTTATCGGCAGCCATTGACTTTAAACGATGAATTCCAGTAGTTGTTTCCTCACAAGCTCCTTTAATTTTAGTCAATAACTCTTTCCGCTCCCTATGAACTAAAAAAATCATATCTGCGCCATCATCAATAAGGATGTCAGGGTTGTGATCAAGCACCTTATGGATATTTTGATAGTATTCTTCATTGTTTTCACCTCTCCATCCGTACATGTTAAGTCCCATGGCTGCACCTGCAGCGGTGGCATCATCATGTGTTGAAAGAGGGTTACACCCAGTCATAGCTACTTCTGCCCCGCCTGCTTGTAATGTAAGTCCTAAATTGATTGTTTTTGGCTCTAAATGCAAACATGAAGCAATTGTAATTCCTTCAAATGGTTTGGTTTTTTCAAATTCTTTTTTAATGTGTTCTAGAACTGGCATGTGTTTTTGTACCCATTCTATTTTTTTTTTACCTTGAGGGGCTAATGAAATATCTTTTACGTCATAAGGCATGCTATCACCAATATTATTTTGCAATTAATTATTCAAAAAATTAACCTATTCAAAAGAATTAGATATATTAAAATTTTTTTAATTATAAAATATTATTTTCTTATTTCTATTAATGAAATTAATTTCTTTTATTAATTATAAACTTACCCTTCATTCTATTAAAGATTATTAAATAAATTAAAAATAAGGATTATATCATTTATTTACTGTATTCAATATAAAATTGCAAAATCAATATTGGTATAAGCTAAAAATTAAAAAAAATTTAAAAGAAGAGATTTAATCTCTTCTTCAAAGGATTTAATGGTACTGAACAAGCTCTTCTTCATTTTGGGTAGGTTTTACTTTTTCCATTGCATCTTTGAAGTACTTCATGGATACAGTATCTGCTTTTAAGTCATTTCGAAGAGTTAACATGGCAGCTTCCCTACAAACAGATTCTATATCTGCACCAACGTATCCTTTACTGTTTTTAGCCAGTTTTTCAATATTTACATCATCAGCCAATGGCATTTTTTTGGTGTGAACTTTGAAAATCGCTAGTCTGGCTTTTTCATCAGGTTCACCAACTTTAACATGTCTGTCAAACCGTCCTGGTCTTAAAAGTGCGGAATCTAGCATATCTACACGATTAGTTGCAGCGATTACTGAAACATCCTGTAATTCTTCAAGCCCATCAATTTCTGTAAGAAGTTGATTCACAACCCTTTGAGTAACTCCGGAATCAGATGCAGAGCCACTTCTTGTGGAGGCTATGGAATCTATTTCATCAAAAAAGATCACGGTTGGTGCTGTTTGCCTAGCTTTCTTGAAAATTTCTCTAACTCCTTTTTCTGACTCTCCAACCCATTTTGATAGTAATTCAGGACCTTTAACAGCTATAAAATTTGCATTACTTTCATTGGCGACAGCTTTGGCTAGTAATGTTTTTCCAGTTCCTGGTGGACCATGAATTAAAACCCCTTTAGGTGGTTTTACTCCAAATTTATCAAAACTTTCAGGATATTTTATAGGCCATTCTACAGCTTCTTCAAGTTCTTCTTTGGCACTTTCTAATCCACCTATATCGTCCCATTTAATGTCAGGAACTTGCACTAAAACTTCTCTAAGTGCAGATGGTTGAATTTCTTTTAAAGCCTCTTTAAAATCTGATTTTTTAACAATCATCTTTTTCAAGGTCTCTTTAGGAATTTCTTCATCTGATTTTATATCTGGAAGTACGCGCCTTAAAACTCTCATGGCAGATTCTTTACACAGTGATTCTAAATCTGCTCCGACAAATCCATGTGTTATTTCTGATATTTCATCAAGATCCACATTTTCATCTAGAGGCATACCTCTAGTGTGGATTTCCAGAACTTCTTTTCGTTCTTCTTTATCAGGGACTCCTATTATAATTTCTCGGTCGAATCTACCCGGCCGCCTTAAAGCAGTATCCAATGCATCAGGACGATTGGTTGCACCAATAACTACTACTTGTCCTCTAGATTTTAAACCATCCATCAATGTCAGAAGTTGGGCTACAATTCTACGCTCTACTTCTCCACTTGCTTCTTCTCTTTTTGGTGCAATGGCATCTAGTTCATCAATGAATACTATGGATGGTGCATTCTCTTCAGCTTCTTCAAAAAACTCTCGAAGTCTTTCCTCTGATCCACCCACATATTTACTCATTATTTCAGGGCCATTAATGGCTATAAAATGCGCATCACTCTCATTAGCGACGGCTTTGGCCAGTAATGTTTTTCCAGTTCCAGGTGGGCCATGCATGAGCACACCTTTAGGTGGAGATATTCCCAACCTTTCAAATAATTCTGGCCTTTTTAAGGGAATTTCTATCATTTCCCTTACTTTTTTTACTTCCTCTTTAAGTCCACCAATATCTTCGTATGTCACATCAACTAAATTTTTAACACCTTCAATTTTGGATAAGTCCACTGGGCTAGTTTGAATTTCCACTTCAGTCATGGGAGTTACTTTTACAACTCCTGCGGGCTTACTTGATACTACGGCGAGTTTAATTTCTCCCAGAGGGGACACGTCCATCATATCCCTAAAAAATTCATCGAATAGATTGCTTCGTCCTTGTGTTCTGCTGGGAGGTTGCTGTTGCCTTATTCCAGAAACTATTATGTCTCCAGCAACCAGTATTCGATTGAGAAATGCAGACCTTACATCACCTCTTACTATTATTTCTTGTTCTACAGGCGCCAAAACTACTTTTTGGGCATCGTTTACATTGGCTCTTCGCACAACTACTTCTTCACCAATTGAAGCCCCGGCATTTTTACGTAAGTATCCGTCTATTCTGAGAATTCCTAAACCAATATCTGACTGAGAAGATGCAATTATGGCTGCAGAAAGTTTTTTTCCTTCTATTTCTACTATGTCTCCATCAAGAAGATCCATTTTTGCCATACATGCTGGATCCATTCTTGCTACTGATCTACCAACATCTGATTGGGATAATGCTTCAGCAACTTTTAGATTCATTTCTTTTTTATTCATTAAAAACACCCCACTTTTTTATTTTTCCTGTTATATCTTTTGTTAAAAGTTAAGAATAAATTTTTCGCAACCAAAATTCTTTTAGTAAACTTTGGTTACTATAATACAATACTATTTCATTACTTATAAATATTTCGGTAGGATTATATGATAAGTAACCTTTTTCACATAAATAATCTTTAAAAAAATATGAAATAATATCAAAATTAGAAAAAATTAAAAATTAAAAAAAATATTATATATTTATTATTATCTTATAATGGCTCCAAATCCTTTAAGAAGAGCTTCAACTTCCTTTAAAAGAGATTCTTCAATTACTTCCAAACTAAAAGTTATGCTTACACTTTTTACTTTCACTTGATTACCATGATAAATATCAATTACTGAAGTTTTAATTACTCCTTTTATATTGGCAATGGTGTTGGCAATAAGCTGGGGGTCACAATTGGATGGAAAAATAGCCGAAACATGGTACTCATGTCTTGGATAATTGTTTAATTTCCATTTCCATACTTCTGATGAACTTAAAACTTCAATATTGGCAATTTTTAATTTTAACGCTTTTCTACCAGATATTATAGTAACAAAATCTGGAGAAACTTCTTTTAAAATTCCCATATGCACATTACCTGAATAAATATGTTTCAGGCCCACTTCTTTATCAATAGAATCTTTAAGAATATTAATCTCCTGATTAAGGGCAGATATTATTTTATCGGATCTTCCTAGGGCAGCCTCAATATCATCCATATTTTTAGCTGCATAATTCATAGCAGTAACAAATTTAGTTTGATTATCATCATTTATCATTTCATTCAATTCTTGAACGGTTTCTATGAACATTTTTCGAGCCTTAAACGCATAATTTGTCTGTGTCTGAATCGAATAAATTAAGTATGGATTTTGGGCCACTATTCTGGATATGGTATCAATCATCAAGTTGTAAATTGGGCTAGCAAATTTTCTGGATTCTTTAATGTCAACATCAAGTTTTTTTATGGCGTAAGATATACTGATATAAGCAAAATGTGTCAGTACTTGAACTACACTCATCATTTCGTCATGTTTTTCGGGAGTCGTAATTAAAACGTGGGTCTTATGTTTTTCCAAAAATTTAGAAACTTTTTCAAACCATTCAGACTTTTTTAAAGGTGTAAGAACTACTACTTGCCCTTCAAGAGATATTAAACGTGGACCAAACATGGGGTGCGTGGGTAAAAAATAAGCGCCTTCTGCAAGGTATGTTTCCATTAGGTGGGCGGGAGTTTCTTTTATGGATGTAACATCCATTAAAAGAGAACCTTTACTCATACAAGGAGCTACTTCTTTGATAACGGACGATGTAACTTCAATGGGTACTGATATTATTACAATATCACTACCACGCGCTGTTTTTTTGTTATCAGAACTGTATTTCACTCCCAATTTTTTGGAAATATTTTGGCCACTGATTTCATCCCGGGATGTTATGGTAATATCAAAGCCATGATTTTTTAAAAATTGTGCTATCCATTTTCCCAATCCCCTGGTACCGCCTATTATGGCAATTTTCATTTTACATCAAAACCTTTTTTTAATTATTAGTTTTATAAATAATTTTAAATCATATAGCAATTAAATTTGATTAAAAGTCCTTGTTTTTTGCAGTTTTGCTGGCAATATATCCACTTAAAGCTCCAAGAGCAACACTGAATAGACATATTAGTGTGAATCCTATAATAAAGCTCCCTGGATCAACTTCTACTAATGAACTTATTCGATAAGGCATTTCTGGTCCATTAATCATGCCATATAAAAAGATAAAAACTCCTACTATAAGAGAAGTAATAATGCCTATTATGGTGTGCCTTTCTTCAGGGCGGGTTATGTAAGTTGCCATAAATCCCGCAACCATAATTGCAAAAATGCTGTCAAAAAATATTGAAAGGATTAATCCCACAATAATGCTCATAAATATGGCAGAACCTGCCGAGTAATCACTCATTTTTAAGCGCTCCTTAATACAAAAATCTTGTAATTTATTTATTAATATTAAATGTACCTAAATCTTCTGATTTTAATATTTTCTGCCGGAATACATTATTCTGATTGTTTATTAAACTTATTAATTAATATAAATTAATACATAAATAATTATTTTTGAGGTCATTATATGTAGTGATGTTAACCAAAATCTCTATTTGCCACATCATATCATTGATATTGCACAATTAATTTTTATAAACCTTAATTGTTTTATCTTAAAAATTCAATTTAGTGGATGCAAATAAATCAGTTATTAAAAATATATGATTGTTATAGATATCTTATATAAATTAAATTTTCTAATGAGGTTTGAATAATGCGAGTAGTATATCAGGACATGAAAAATAGCGCTATAGAGTTGGTTCCTGAAACTTTGGATGATTTATGGCATTTGTCTCACATAATTGAAAAAAATGATCTAATATTCTCCAGAACCACTCGAAGGATTCAAGATACTTCTGGAGAAAAAATAAGAAGTGACAGAGGAATCAAAAAAACTTTTTATCTGGGAATAATTGTAGAAAGTCTGAATTTTCACATTTACACAGGAAAACTGCGGGCCACCGGAACCATTGAAAAAGGGCCTGAGGATTTGATTCCTTTAGGATCGCATCACACTCTGGAAATTAAATTGAATATCCCTATACGTATAAAAAAGGAAAAATGGTCCCGATGGACTTTAAAGAGATTAAAACAAGCTATTGAAGCTTCAAAAAAATTATCTGCAATAGTACTTGTTTTAGAAGACGACACTGCTGACATGGGCCTTATAAGGCAGTTTGGAGTAGAATATTACGGGCCTTTAATTGGACACATATCGGGGAAACGTATTGAACAGAAAGATCGGCGAAAAAATGTAGTTTTATTTTATGAAACTGTAGTTGATGCTTTAAAAAAGTTTAAAGAAGTTCAAACCATTGTTATTGCCGGCCCTGGATTTGTAAAAGGTGATTTTCATTCATATTTATCTCAAAAACACCCTGAAATTGCTAAAAAAACTATTTTAGAAAGTACGGGCACGGGTGGTAGAGTAGGAATAGGGGAGGTTTTAAAAAAAGGTACTGTTGAGCGAATAACTGCTGAAAACAGGGTGGCCTGGGAAATGCGATCGGTTAACAAGGTTCTGGAGGAAATATCCAAATCTTCCTCTGCGGTAGCTTATGGTAAAAAAAAGGTTATAAGTGCAGTTAATGCGGGTGCAGCTGAACAATTGCTGGTTCTAGATAAAATGGTTCGCCAAGAAGATTTAGAAAAAGTCATGGACCTGGTTGAACAAATGAACGGGGAAGTTATCATGGTAAGCAGTGAACACGAGGGTGGAAAACAATTAGAAGCCTTAGGCGGACTAGCTGCACTTTTAAGATATAATTTCACGGATTAATTTAGATGAATTTAAAATTTAATAAACAGAAAAATTCAGATACATATTTATTAACCATATTGTTGGAGTTTTTATTAATTAATTTGGGCTGAGGTAAGAATATGTCTAATAATTTTAAGGTTAATGTAAACGAACAGGAAGTAGAGTCTTCAGGAATGGTTAAAGATGCCATTCTCAAGTCTGGAGTAACTATTTCTAAATTCCTTTGTGAGGATAATGGGCAATCAGGAGCATCACTCTCAAAACAAGATTGTTTATTCGTTCCCTGTGAGTGTGGTGGATGCTGGGCCTGTGTTGTTGAAGTAAATGGTAGAATGACTCTAGCCTGTAACACTCCACTAGATAATGGTATGCAAATAAATACTTTTAAAGAATTTAGATCACCTTTAAGGGTTATAAGTGGATTTGGTGTCCATAGGATAGGTGGTGTAGGCACCCCTTACTATTTAAAGAAAAATTTAGAACCTGCAGAAGTTATTGGATTTACACACGGTTGTAATCTCAGATGTCCGCAATGTCAAAATGATTTGGTGGCATTCACTAATAGGGGTAATTTAATTGAACCTGAAGAAGCGGCTCAAATTTTATTGGGGCTCCAGGATTTACATGGATTAGATACTATTACTTTTTCTGGAGGAGAAAGTACTTTAAACCGTCCATGGATTATCAAAGCTTTAAAATACATAAAGGAAGCTAATAAGAGTGTTAATATCCATATTGATACTAATGGGACTATTTTAAATTCTAAATACATTGACAAGCTTATAAAATCTGGGATGAATCGTATTGGAATTGATCTAAAGGGAATTAGCCTCAAAACCTTTCAAAATATCACGGGTATAAATGATAAACAAATGGCAGCAAAATATCTTGAAAATTCGTGGAATGCTGTTAAATACATTGCAGATAATTATAAAATGGACTATGGGCTTGAAGAAAAAATATTTAAAGATTCTGATAAATACAAGATTGATCAGAACTACGATTTTGATGATAAAAAAATAGATAATTCTAATGCTCCTGGAATTTTTATGGGTATTGGAATCCCGTATAATAGTTCTTTAATTTCTAAAAAAGAAATAATGGAAATGGGTAATGTTCTAAATAGCATAAACCCTTATCTTCAAGTATGCGTTCTTGATTATAGGCCAGAATTCAAAAGAATGGATTTAAAAAAACCTGATTTCAATGAGATGAAGGAAATAAAAGATATTCTCAATGAAATTGGTCTTAAAAGAGTCATTATTCAGACAGAAAAAGGTCATTTTGGTCCTTAATAGATAAAATGCTTAATTATGTGCATTATAAGAATATTTTAGAATATTTAAAGATCTATTTGATTATTAAATCACTATTTCATTATATTTTATAATAAAGATAATAAGATCCAAATTAAATCGGTGCAATAATGCTAATTGAAATTTTAGAAGCAGGAATTTTATCCGCAGTATTAACCCTTATTCTTTATTTAATAATCCGGAAAATAGGTAAGGAGGGAAAATTTAAAAATCTTTATACCTCAGTAAGGGGGGGCACTCCGCGAGCAGTGGGATTAGCACCATTTTTAGTTTTAATAATTTTTTTAAATCCTGATTATTCTTATATCGTGGCCGCTATGGGTATAATGGCATTACTTGATGATTTAATAGGAAGAAAAAATTTAAAAATTATTCCTGTAGAATTAGGACACCTATTCCGGGGATTAGGAATTTTACTGGTTGTAATTCTGGGATATCCTTTTTTTGGGCCTTCTTCTATTTTAGTTGCATTAATGATCCAGCCATTAAATATTGCTGATATGCAACCGGGATCGGCCTGTAGCACAATATTATCCATGTCCGGATTTGTAATTTTACTTTATTTGCTTTCTGGAAACTTTAATACTTCTTTATACTTTATTCCACTAATAATATTGGCTGTCTGTGCCGGCTATGCTCCTTTAGATTATAAAGGAAATATAATGATGGGTGAAGTGGGAAATCACTCTTTTGCCGTTGCACTTGGAATAATTTTCTTTTTGTTTGGTGGATTTTGGGGATTAATAAGCCTTTTTTTAGGGACTGTTTTCTTAATAGCATTTATTAGAAGAAAAAATCTCCAAATTTTCCTCGAAACTAAATTAAGAATAGAAAATCCAACTTTTGGGGATTATTTCATGGACGTTTTAACTGGTGGGGGATTAGGTGATTTATTCCGAAAAATAATCCTTAAAAAAAGGGAAATTCCTGTGAAAAACGGAATCCTAATTAGATTAGGATTTAGAAGACTTCTTTATAATCCATTTTTATAATAATGCTTCAGAAGTAATGTAAACATTGTATAATCCTTTTATTAATTAATATTTACTATTATTATTACTACATCTACTATCTAAATTTGAATATCTAACTGTAAAATCCCCGTATTTCTTGGCTAAGGATTCACATTCAATCATATAGCTCATTAAAAGCCCCCAAATTAATCATAGGTCTTTTTATAAAATTTATATAGTATATTTCGTTTTTAATAGATAATATTTGACAAAATTGTTCATTAAGTTTCTGAATTCTCCTTAAATTAATTATATTATAATTTCATTAAATCTTTAATTTTCTAAATTATTTTAATAAGATAATCATAAAATACTAAATAATAAACTAATTAATGAAATAATCAAACAGTCAAAATCTAGAGCGATTTAGAAAACTATTGCTTATTAAAAAAGAAGGCTAAAAGTTTAATTATAGGTTTAAATAATAAAGAATTTAGAATAATTTTAATATTTCTGTTTAGAATTGTAGTTATATGGTGATTTAAGTTACTGGTGATTTTATGAAAGCTTTATTAATTATTACAGGTCGTGGAATGGGTGGTGACGCAGTAACTGCTCTAAACATTGCCAGAGCACTATCAAAAAAAGGAGTTGAATGTGAATTCGCCCTTGATCATACAGCCCCTGGATTATTATTAAAAAAAGAGAGTATTGAATGGCACAAAATAAGTATTCCTCAAGCAGGAGGCCACGCTGCAACAAAATCAAAACTTGTCCGTGCAGGATTTAAAACTACTAAAGCTTCCTTAGAGGCAGTAATACTAATTAAAAAAGTAAAACCTGATGTGGTAGTTGGTATAATTGGGGGTGGGGCTATAATTGGCTGTTTATCTGCTAAAATGGCTCGGGTGCCAGCAGTAGGAATTTTAATAACTCCTACTGATGCCCAGGTATGTACCCGTCTTAATGCAAACATAGTTCTTCCAGAATCAAACCTTTTTCAGACTAATATGTTGGAAAAAAATATTTACAAAGCTTATTCTCCAATTAATCCTGATGTAATTGATGGTAATAAAGAAAAAGCTCTGGAAAAGATGCCTGAATCATTTGACCCAAAAAAACCAACTTTATTATTTTCTTCAGGATCTTCTCTTTTCGAAATGACTGCCCAGGCAGCTCAAAAGATTTCTTGGAGTGATATTGAAGCTAATATTTTGGTAGTGGGCCATCCTCTTGAAGATGAGTACCTGAAATACCTTAATGGAGGTAATATTATTTATCTGGGGTATGTTGACTGGATACAAGATCTTTACAATCTGGCTGACGTTTCTGTACTATCTGACGATGGAGTGATGATTCATGAGGCCATTGCCTGTAAAGTACCAATTGTGGCTTTAACTGGGGTCAAATACGGTCGTTATCATAATATGGCTGCAGTTTTTCCAGGTGCAGTGGCTGAAAGTTCTATTGATGAACTTGAACAGAATATTAAGACTGCTCTGGATAATATTGATGAAATGAAAAATGAAGCCCAGAGATATGGAGAAGATGTTTTAGATTCTGGGAACAAGATATCCGATATAATCATAACTGAATCTAAAAAATAACATCTGAAATTCAAAATTAAAGAAAACTATCTTTGAATCTCAAAACACAATATTCATAATTAAATATTATAAATTTTTTTTATTAATTAATTTTTATTGGAACAAGGAATACAAACATTACCATTTAATTCTTTATTTTCATGTTCTGAAACTGATTCACCGTGTTTTGAGCAAATTTAATGGACTTGAAAAGTGAAGCTTTAGGAAGTATGGTCATTTTGACGTATTCTGATAGAAATATATCTTCTTCATCCATTTGAAGTATTTTTTCCGCCACGGAAATGATTTTTCATTTATAATCGCTTTTTCCTGTGAATTGGCTGCTTTTGAAGAAATTTTTGCCTTAAATGCTTAATTTCGGGTCCAGTTTATCCATTTCAAAGGAATCCTTAAGAAAAATCATCACACCCTCTTCAGATGATCCATTAAGAAAATTATAACTTTTTTTTCAAAAATAATTAAAAATAAGGTTTTTTTTACCAAAAGTAGATTCACATAATACTTGTACAGCATCCAAGGTGCAGCTATCAGTTTCTACAATGGCTACTATTTATTCGTCCTGAGATTTAGATGATTTAAGTTTTTAAGGCCGAAAGTCGCAGCTTTAAATCCCAGCGCAGAACCAGGACACACATGCCCGTGGAAAGCAGTTAAGTCACCAAAGTCTTTTAAATAATTGTTATGAAGACTATTTTCATTGGAATTAGTATTGTTGGAACTTGTCATATTTTACCTCTTTTCAGGATTTAAAATTATTTTTAACTAATGTTTTTAACTTAAGTTATTAATATTTTGAAAAAAATCGCATTAATTTATAAATAGAATCTGTGGAAGGGTGTGATTCTATAAAATTATCGAAATCATAGGTTTTATGACCCAATTTTGATAACATAGAGATATAAGTCATATTATGGCGGGCAGAGGGGGTTATGGAGTACAATTTCTCCGGGGATCCAGAATCGAGATCAACTTCCATGTGCGTAAATCCGGTCTGGCCGGATAAGACTTTCCAGAACGATCCCGGTCCAGCAGTACCTGGAATTTTCCCGGTTACTATATTTTTCTTTTCTTTTTCATTCTCTTTTTTGTTATTTTCAGTTTTTTGAAGTTTATTCTTTTCAGAATTTTCTTTGGAATCTGAAAGGACGTTTTCAGGTCCTAAAAAGGCCACATCATAGTCTAATGATATGGAGTGAGGAATATATCTGTAATCTGCTTGGGTGGGGATACCTAAAACGTTCCTAGCAGCTACCACGCCTTCCATACGGGCTATGGGGGTGCTTCCTACTCCGCCCACCACATCACCGGCAGCATATATGTGGGGGGTACTTGTTTCCATTTTATTATTTACTAAAATTTCCCCCCGATGGCCTTTTTTCACTATAGCTCCTACAAATTCCGAGTTAGGAATCATTCCGGTGGCCATCAAAACTTTACCACTAATTGTACCCTCATTGGTCACAACACCGTCTTTATTTATTTCCTTAACATTTACATTGCGGTGAATATTCACATTTTCCAGAAGGCTGTTAGCCACAAATTTACTTATTTCTGGATCTAAAACATTTAAAAACTGATTTCTACATAAAATATGTACTTCTGATCCCATTGAAGAAAAAACACCCGCAAATTCAGCGGCAATTACTCCACTCCCTACAATTATTAGCCTTTTGGGGACTTCTTCCAGATCCAGTATATCTGAGTAGTTTATGGCATTTTTGGCACCATTAATAGGAGGATAAAAAGAACGGGCCCCAGTGGCTATAATTAACTTATCATACTTAATTTCCTGTTTATTAACTTTAACCAATCCCTCATAAGGAATCCCTTTACCATAAATCAATTTTACATTTGCTTCCAAGATTTCCTTTTCACTAACGTGCCTTAACTTATTAAGGGTCTCTTTAACACCATTTGCCACCTTTTTATAGGTGAAATCTGATTTAATATTAATTATACCCATTTCATTAAACCTTTTAGCGTCATTTAAAAATCGGGCCACGTCTACCAGTCCACAAACCATCATACAGCCTTCATTCAGGCAGGTACCGCCCATGTGGGTTTTTTCAATCAAGGTAACTTCCTGATCTAATCTTGATAATTCAAGTGCCGCAGCCCGCCCGGCGGGCCCTCCTCCAATTATAACCACTTTCATTTTAAATGACTCCTAATTTAACATAATTATTGGGGCATGAATTTTATTTTTGATGCCTTTTAAGATTTCTACTATTACTTTAAAAATCCTATCCTACAAATCTTTATATGTAATGTTCTTTACTAAATTTATTAATTAATACTAACTTAAATTTTGAGGATTAGTAAAGTGAATTTTTCATATTTTTAATTCAATAAATTGAGGATATAAAAAAAATAATTTCTGAAAAAGGTCTAATCTTTAAATTAATAATATAAATTTTGTAAAATTAAAAATGGAGAGTATCTTATGTGTATTGCAGCACCTGCTCAAATAATAGAAATTAATGATAGTGACAAAATGGCTGTTGTAGACTTTGGTGGTGTAAGACAGCAAGTAAAATTAGATTTAGTTGAAGGAGTAGAAGAAGGACGATATGTTCTGGTTCACTCAGGATATGCTATTGAAGTTATGACTGATCAAGCTGCTAAAGAATCTTTAGAAGCATGGGATGAACTTTTAAAAGTGATGGATGAAGAAGATCAGCAAAATTTATAAAAAAAGTTATTAATTTTTTTTCATTTTTTTTTTTTTAATCAATTTTATTCTATTTTCAATATATTAATATATAGAAACTTTTTGAACTCCTTTTATTTCCAAAAATTTGCTTAAAAGTTCGCCTGGAATTGATTTTTCAGTTATTATGGTTAATTTAGGAACTTCTTCCAGTTCGGGATCCCCAGCATGGGCTTGTCTGATACTTATATTATAAGAAGATATCAATTCTGCGGCTTGGGAAAGTATTCCGGGATTGTCAGCGTAGGCTTCAATTTCCACCATACCAAATTCTAAATTTTTAGCAATATTTTTTAAAAGTGCTCCTGCGGGAGATATATTACCAAAAATTTCAAAAAGTTCTTCATCTGCTAGAATAACCTCAACAGTGGATTTAATACTTCTACGATCAACATTAATTGCTCTAGCTAGCGCCACATCACTAATTTCCACATCTTCACAGTAAACTTTACCATTTGGATCTACCCTAAGCCCTAATTTAACTATTTTTCGGGCCACACTTATTCTGGCGGGGTATTTATCAAATTTGTGCATAATTTTTTCCCACATACTGTCTCCTATATTTATTTAATGATAATCACTATTCCCTATTACTTACACTAATATATAAACTTGAGTATGGATGTATATTTTTGTACAAAAAAGATTTAAATAGTACTTTATAGTATAAAAAATTTAGTTATGAAAACCAATCATTAACTAAAAATTATAAATAACTATCTAAAAGCTGTTTAAAATCATTAAATATTACTAAAAGAAAAAATAAGGTGCAAAAATGAATAGAAGTGAATGTTTTTGGCGATATAAAACTAAAACCTCTTAAAACAATACCATTAAATTTTAAAGATCCTTTTGAATTATTTAAGAAGATTTATTCTAAATATTCTAATACTTTTCTACTTGAATCAATGGAAAGTGACAGTGGTCTTTCCAGATATTCTTTTCTAGGGTTTGACCCTATTTTGACTTTAACTGCAAGAGATAATTTTCTGGAAATAAAAAAAAATGATTTTTATGAAGAAGTCGATACTTCAAATCCTTTTAACGAGATAAGAACATTAATTGGGAAGGGTAATAATAAAAAAGGATTTTGTGGAGGATTGGTGGGATACGTTTCGTATCAAGCAGCTAGATTTTTTCATCCAGTAGATTTAAGTCCTGGAAATTTTCCTGATTACGAATTTGGTCTTTTTTTAGACGGTATAATATTTGATAAACTTTCAAGTCGTTGTAAATACGTTACTCTTGCCCAAAACAGAGTTGAAGAAGTTTTACAGGTTGCAAAAGATGAGTATTCTTTGGAAGATAAAATGTCATTTCGACATGATGGCCAGTATTTTTCACAAGAAAAATATGAAAAAATGGTTAGGGAAACAAAAGAAAGGATCATTGAAGGTGAAATATTTCAAGGGGTTATTTCAAATTCTCAAAAATATAAAATTTCTGGAAACAAGCTTTGTTTTTATAATACTTTACGAAAAATGAATCCATCTCCATATATGTATCATTTAAAGCTGGATGAGAGAGAAATAATTGGTTCAAGCCCTGAAATGTTGGTAAGGGTTGAAAACAGGGAAATTGAAACATTTCCAATTGCAGGCACCCGCCCCCGTGGTGAAAATAAAAATCATGATAATCAACTGGCCAGTGAACTATTAGCAGATAAAAAAGAAAAGGCAGAACATTTAATGCTGGTTGACCTGGCCCGTAATGATGTTGGTCGGGTTAGTGAATATGGTACGGTAAATGTGCCGGAATATATGAATATTAAAAAGTTTTCGCACGTTCAACATATTCTATCTCGAGTCACTGGAACATTAAAGTGTGAAAAAACATCTGTTGATGCATTTTCTTCTATATTTCCTGCTGGAACAGTTAGTGGAGCTCCTAAAATAAGAGCAATGCAAATAATAGAAGAACTGGAAAAACAACCCAGAGATGCATATGCTGGTGCATTGGGATATTTTTCACTAAATGGAAATGCTAATTTTGCCATAACTATAAGATCAATGGTTTGTAATGGTAAGAACGCAAAAATACAGGCGGGAGCAGGAATAGTTCATGATTCAATTCCTGAAAATGAATTCATGGAATGTGAAAATAAAGCTCGTGCACTGATAAATTCATTAAAAATTTCTGGTGATTCTAATGATACTGATTATTGATAATTATGATTCATTTACCTATAACCTTTTCCAGATGGTTGGTGAAATTGTGCAGGGATTAAATCATGATTTAAATAATTCCCCATCTAAAGATAAATTTAATAGAAATGATTTAAATTTAGGTGAAAAATCCAATTTAAGTGAACAAGGTAGATTATCAGATATAAATGTTATAAAAAATGATGAGATGAACTTATCTCAAATAATGGAATTAAATCCAGATAGAATTATTATATCTCCTGGCCCTGGAAATCCGAATAATGAACGAGATTTTGGGGTTTGTAAGTCAGTTATAAGGTCATTGGGCAAAAAAATTCCTATTTTAGGAGTTTGTTTGGGACATCAAGGTATTTTTTCAACTTTTGGAGGAAAAATAATAAAAGGAGAACCTGTACATGGAAAGCAGAGTGAAATATTCCACAAGAATGATGGAATATTTGAAGGTGTTTCTAATCCCCTTGTTACCACCAGATATCATTCCTTAATTTGTGATGTTCAAAGTATACCTAAAAATATTCAAATAACCTCTAAGACTGTAGATAATATAATAATGTCTTTAAGACACATAAATTACCCAATTTTTGGTCTTCAGTTTCACCCAGAATCCATAGGAACTAAAGAAGGCCAAATTATTATAAAGAATTTTCTGGTGAGGAATTATGAGTAATTTTAAACCATCATTTGATCAGATCATGGAATTGAAAAAAAAAGATTTAAGGAAATCCATGCAAAAAAGGCCACTTTCTGATATTAAAAATACTTTAAAAGATGCAGAATCTCCTCAAAATTTTAAAAAAGCTCTTCAAAATAAAAAAAAATTTCCTTTAATTTGTGAATATAAACCAGCATCCCCCTCCATGGGAGAGATATCTCAAATGGGATTAGAAGAGGCAGTGGATATTTTTAAAGAGGGAGGTGCCAGTGCTTTATCCATATTAACAGAAAAAAACTTTTTTAAAGGGGATATAGAATACTTGGCACTGGCCAGCGAATTAACTGATATTCCTATTATGAGAAAGGATTTTATTTTGGATGAATATCATATTTTTGAAGCACGAGCATTCGGAGCTAGTTCAGTCCTTTTAATGAGCGAAATCTATCCTAATATTGCAACAGGCATAGAAACTTGCAGATCTTTAGGGATGGAGCCATTAATTGAATGTAAAAACTCTATAGATGTATATAATGCTTTGGACGCTGATGCGGAAATCGTGGGAATTAATAACAGAAGCTTTAAAGACTTTAGTATAGATTTAGATAGGACAAAAGCATTGGCTCCTTTAATTTCTGAAGATATAATCCTAGTCTCAGAAAGTGGTGTTAAAAATAAAGAAGATGTTAAAAAATTATGTGAATATGGTGCGGATGCTTTACTGATAGGAACCAGCCTTATGTTGGCGGAAAATATTGTGGAAACTATTTATGAATATATAAATGCAGCAGATAATTCATTAAAATCAATATATGGCTCAAATTCTTCACGTAGAAATAGAAAATCGGGGGCTGAATCGTTTGAACAATTTGCATAAACCCGCCATAATCACAGATTTAAACATACCTAATAGTAAAAAATCTTCTCAAAAATATGTTTTAAAAACCAAAATATGTGGAATTACAGACGAAAAAGCCTTAAAATATGCTGATTATTATGGGGCCGATTTTATAGGCTTTATTAATGTGAAAAGATCTCCTAGATTTCAAAGCATGAACAAGATTAAATATTTGGCGGGATTATTAAATAATCCTGAAAAGGCAGTTTTGGTTCTGGAACCTGAAAATGCAGAAGAAGCATTTACAAAAATAAAAAAATCTGGAATAAAAAACATACAACTCCACAGCCTTGATTTAGATAATTTAGGGACTTTAAAAAAACTTATTCATCAAGAAGTTAACAGCGGTGTTTCTAAAAATAATTATGGGGACAATAATTCGCATAATAAGAAATATCATTATATAAATATTATCCGAGCAGTAGGTCTTAATGATAATATAAATCCTGCTAAAAAAGAAGAAATTAAATCTTTTTCTAAGAAATGTGATGGTATATTATTTGATTATCACTTTAAAGGAATTACTGGGGGCGCGGGAAAACAAATACCTCTAAAAATTGCTATTGGGGCTGCGGAAATTGCTAAAAGTACTAATACTAATATTAAAATCTTTTTGGCAGGAGGAATGGATTACAATCAAATAAAAACTGAAGGAAAGACCATATCTAAATATTTTGATGTGGTTGATTTTAATTCTTCTTTAGAAGATTCCCCTGGTATTAAAAATGAAAATAAAATAAAAGATCTGCTGGAATTAACTAAAAACCTGAACTGGCGATGTTAGTGGCATTTTAATTATTAAAAATATTAAATTTAATAGAAATTAAATTAAAAAAACATCAAAAATTAGTTTAAATTAATTTATTCACTTCAATAAACTTTTAAATTAAAATAATCAAAAGTTGAGCTTTTGGTGGTGAGAAAATGATCATGAATGGAAAGTTTGGGAAGTATGGGGGAATTTTTGTCCCTGAACTCTTGATAACTGCTTTAGAAGAGCTTGAAAATGCCTTTTTAAAATATAAAGATGACAATAAATTTAACAAGGAATTAGAATTTTACTTAAAAGAATTCGCGGGTCGTCCAACTGGACTTTATTTAGCTAAAAACATTTCCAAAAAATTAGGATGCAAAATATATCTAAAACGGGAAGACATGCTCCATACGGGGGCCCATAAAATAAATAATACGCTGGGTCAAGGATTATTGGCCAAATATATGGGTAAAGATAGGATAATAGCTGAAACTGGCGCAGGTCAACATGGAATAGCAACTGCTGCGGTAGGTGCAATGTTGGATATTCCAGTAGAGGTTTACATGGGGAGTGAAGATGTTGATCGTCAGCGACTTAACGTTTTTAGAATGGAAATATCGGGTGCAAATGTTATTCCCGTTGAAAATGGTGCCCGCACACTTAAAGATGCTATAAATCAAGCTATTCGGGATTGGATTACTAATGTCGAAAATACGCATTACCTTATAGGTTCTACCATGGGCCCTCATCCGTATCCTACGATGGTAAAACATTTTCAGACTATAATTGGAAAAGAGTGTAGAACACAAATCTTGGAAATAGAAAATAAATTACCTGATGCAGTTATTGCTTGTGTAGGTGGTGGAAGTAACTCTATTGGTATATTTTCTGAGTTTATTTCTGATAAAGATGTGGAGCTAATTGGTGTAGAAGGTGGAGGAGAGGGCATTGCTAGCGGAAGACATGGGGCCACTCTTAGTGCTGGAAGAGAGGGTATTCTTCATGGTTCGTTATCTTACGTACTTCAAGACAATGATGGCCAAATAGCAGAAGCACACTCAGTATCAGCGGGATTGGATTATCCTGGTGTTGGACCTGAACATTCCCATCTTAAAACAACTGGAAGAGCTAAATATGAGCCTATAACTGATTCAGAGGCCCTTAGAGGATTTAATCTCCTATCAAGATATGAGGGTATAATGCCTGCTCTGGAAAGTTCTCATGCTGTGGCGTTTGCTGAAAAATATAGTAGCGTGCCTGAAAATAAAGGAAAAACTATCATAATAAATCTTTCAGGAAGAGGAGATAAAGACATGTTTTTAGCTGCAAAACTTTTAGGGGTGAAAGTATGAGTCTTGAAAACATATCTTTAGAAAGTTATTCTGAAATGTTTAAAAGAGTTTCAAAGAAATTTGAAGGGGTTTTTGTGCCTTTTGTTGTGGCAGGAGATCCTGATTTTGATACTTCGCTGGCAATTGTAAAAGAACTTGTTAAAAATGGTGCTGATGCTTTGGAAATAGGCTTTGCATTTTCAGACCCCATAGCGGATGGTCCAACTGTTCAGGAGGCGAATTTGAGGGCTCTTAACTCTGGAATAAACATTGATAAAAACTTTGAATTTATTAAAAAGATACGAGAGTTTACATCTATTCCGGTAGGGATTTTAATTTACTACAACCTAATTTATCAAAGAGGTATTGATTTGTTTTATCAACAAGCCAGTGAAAATGGTATTAATTCGATTTTATCTGCTGATTTGCCGCCTGAAGAGGCATCAGAAGTTATAAAAGTTGCTAAAAAATATGGTGTTAATCAAATTTTCCTGGCTGCCCAGACCACCACCAACGAACGTTTAAAAGTAATATCTGAGTTTTCATCAGGATTTACTTACTTAGTTTCGGTAATGGGAGTTACTGGGGCAAGAAATGAGGTTAAAAACAGTACGGTAGATCTTATAAAAAGATTAAGAAAACATAATGATCTTCCATTATTGGTAGGTTTTGGTATTTCACATCCTAATCATGTAAAAGAAGTCATTGAGGCTGGAGCAGAAGGTGCCATTGTGGGTAGTGCCCTAATTGAAATTATTTCTCAAAATTTAAATGATAAAGAAAGAATGCTCCAAAAAATTGGTGAAAGCACACTTAAACTAAAAGAAGCTACCAAGAATTGTTATAACTATCGGTGATTGTATGATTAATTATATTAAAAAAGTAGTTTCTGGAGATAATCTTAGTGAAGAAGAATCATTTGAATGTATGGAAAAGATTATTTCCGGTGAATTTAGCGATCTTCATATTGGAGCATTTTTAACGGCTCTTGCTACTAAAGGAGAAACTACTGGAGAAATAACGGGGTTTGCTAGGGCAATGAGACAAGTCTGTGTCCCAATTAATATTTCAACAGATTTAAATCTTGTTGATGCATGTGGTACTGGAGGAGATGCTCTTAAAACTTTCAATGTCAGTACTGCAGCGTCTATAATTGCATCTTCGGCAGGTGTTAATGTCGCTAAACATGGGAATAGGGCGGTTACCAGTTCTTGTGGGGGTGCGGATATTTTAGAATATGCTGGTGTAAAAATAGATAATGATCCAAAAATGGTCGTCAGATGTCTCAAAGAGATAGGAATAGGATTCATGTTTGCCCCAAACTTTCACAGAGCAATTCATAATGTGATGAGTGTGAGACAGGCTCTGGGCATAAGAACAGTTTTTAATATTTTAGGACCATTAACATCTCCTGTTGGTGCCAAAATACAACTTTTAGGAGTATTTGATCCTAAATATGTGAATATAATGGCCAAAGTACTAATGAATCTTGGGGTCGAAAGGGCCATGGTGGTTCATGGATTTGATGAAGAAGGAAATCCTGGAATGGATGAAATTTCCAATGTAGGGACAACTTTGGTAGCATTTGTTGAAAAAGGAAATATTAAAATCGCCAGATTAAATCCTGAGGATTTCGGTATTAAAAAAACTAAAAGTGAATTTATTAAATCCCCGGACACAATTGAAGAAAGCTTTGATATTTTAATGAAAGTTTTAAATGGTAAAAATGAATCTAATCTAGAAAAAGCTAGTTTGGATATTGCTTTGGCCAATGCAGGAGCCATTATATATCTAGCAGGAAAGTCTAATACTATTTCTCAAGGCACTAGAATTGCTTATAATGCAATAAAATCAGGGAAGTCTCAAGAAAAATTGAATGAATTCATTGAAATAAGTAATATGATATAATTTATTTAATTTTCATATTTTGACTTTTTATTGTAAAAAACACATCAATAAATCAAATAATACTAAAAATAATTGATTTTTTATTAAAATAAATTATATATTATACTTTATACATAATATTGGGCTGGAGCAAGGTAATTTTATATTCTTTAATTACCTTATTTTTTTGATAAATTATAAATTTCCCAGATATCAAATACTTGAATTTAAAATATTTATTTTTCTCTCATTTTTATTAATAAAAGCTTTTTAGCAACATTTTTTATTAATTATCAATTTATATACTTATAATAAAAAAGTTTAGAGTATAATACAATTATTATAAAAATAAATAATCAACATAAAATTAATCTAAAAATAAATGGGCCCGCTGGGATTCGAACCCAGGGCCTCACGGTTATCAGCCGTGCGCTCTACCACCTGAGCCACGGGCCCCTGATAAACAGGTGTTTAAAATGTTTAAGAAACATTATTTCTATTTAACTTCATTATTACAGAAGAAGGGGGTATTCTCAACCTTTGGCTTTTCTCCTATATATCCTTTACGCTTTTGAAACTATTAATTTACAATTAAAGGATGTGGAATTAAAATTACTCTCTACTTTTTTAAAAACTTAATAAATCAATTAATTCTTTTTCAGATACTTTAAAATCATTATTTTGAATTAAATAAACTGCTGAACCCAAAAAAACTGAACTTACAGTCATAGAAATTCTTAATAATTGCATATGTTCGATCAAACTTTTAAAATTGTCTTTTATTCTTTCTTTAGAAAAATTATTTTTCCTGCGAAATAGAATGTTTTCGGGATATGATTCAACAATAATAATTAGTGATGGGCGAATGATTTCTAAAGGTAGTGAAATAAGGTATCCTTTAGGAGATTGATCAATCCCATGCAAATCAACAACTACATTTTCTTTCTTACTTATTTCGTGTGCGGCTTCTTTCCATATATGGTATTGTAAATCCATATTTAATGAAAACATTTCTTTATCAGTTTGTGCAAGTTGTTGATCTTGGGAAATTTCCAGCATTAAATCCCCATAATTGATATAGTTACATTCTATTTTTTTCACAGCACTTTTGCACAACGATGTTTTACCCACTCCTGGAACACCTACGACTACTGCCATGTCCCATGAAAACATGTTCTCACCATATTAGAAAAAAGATAATTAAAAAAAAATAATGGTCTGAAAATATCAGATTTTAGTTAAATAAATTAATTAATTTTACTTGTTAACCATTTCATTAATGGCATCTGCCATCATGTGGCCTGCCACCGAAACTTCTGCTTTGTCGATACCATCAATTTTTTCAGCTTCGGTCCTTGCATCCATGGCCATACGGGCAGCGCTCATACAACCAGGATTAGTTGGTTTAATAGTGATTTTAGCGATGGTCTGATCTTTTTCTTCAATTTCTATGCTTTCAACCAGTCCCATTTCTACTATGCTTATACCCATGTGGGGATCAGCAACTTTAGTCAATGCTTGTTTTACTTTTTCATTAAGTTCTTCTGACATTATTATACCTCGATATAATAGTTTATAATATATTTATTCTTTAAACTTAAATTATAATTTTTATTATAATTTACATTTTTATTATCATGCTTTATGTAAATTAACTCAAAAATCAACATTTAATAAAAAATTTAATTATTTTCAGAGTGAACTTTGAGCTTTTATAGTTTATTTATATTAAAGTAATTTTCAATGTCTGCATTAATATATTTAAAATTTTTGATAAAATTTTATAAAAATAAATAGAGCATATGGTTTGCATAAGATTTTTATTTGACTCTATGTCTTACACGTACAGCTACTCCATTGGATGCTTTTACCATTTCTTCACCACTTAAAATAGCTTTTCCAACACCGACCAAATTGCCTTGATTTAAAATTACTACTTCATCTTTAGGTATTATATTTGGATCTGCTTCTTGAACTCCAGGGGCAAATAGTGTATTTGTTTTAAGATCAAATTCTATATTAACCCACTTACTTCCAATCTGGGATAAAATCTGCCCACCTTTGAGACTAAGTGAGTAAACTCCGTTGTCCATCAATAACGCAGCAATCTGTTCACCTTCGTGGAATATTCTTTTATGATAACGTCCTTTCACATGGCAATCATGTGGTATGAGAGATTCCCCCCCGGGACCAAATTGGTATATTGCCAAAGATCGAAGGCCATTAATTAGCTTTGCTCGGGCAGGAATTTTTTTATATTTTTTTATATTATCCTTAAGATTTTGCATAGATTCATAAGATATAGGTCGACCATCATCGCAGGTAAAAGTACAATCATTAAGATATTCTTCACAAACTTGCCTATATCCTCCAGCAACATGTGCTAAAACTTCTTTATCGCCGATATAATCTCTTAAAACTTCTCCAACAACTTTTATTTCTTCTTTAGACCATTCTCCAGTTGTAGAAACATCATAAGATTGTATTGGATAAGTTTTTTCCATTTCACGGGGACATATTCCAAAGGGAGATGTTAATATTACTTCCTGGATACGTTTACTAACTTTCATAAAAACTTGATGAGATTTGGAGTTAGAATATGGCTTTCTCATACTACAAGGAAGAATAACCACAGCATCTCCTATTGGGTTTAACAAACCCATTCGATTTCTCCACCGGATAGCTTCTGGCCGGTAAAGTGACTCTTCACTTGAACATAGAACTTTCATTTTAAATCCTCTTTTAGAATGAACTTGATTTAATTAATTCAAATATATCTACTTTTAATAATTATTTTAATTTTATTTCTAATTTTTGTAAAATTTTAAATTGTTTGGGTTGCTGAGATTTAGTGTTAAAAACTAAATGGATTAAATAAATCTCTTAGGATCAGTATGGATATCTACAATCACTGGTTTATTTATGGAAAGTGCTTTTTCCACTTCATCCGATAAATCTGACGGATTGGTAACTTTTAAGCCCACGCCCCCACAAATTTCTGCAAATGAAGCAAAATTGCAGTTTAATAAATCTGTTTGCCAATTTGGATAACCCTCTACTTTCTGTTCTTGTTGAATCATGCCTAATTGGTTGTTATTAAATACAAATACGGTTATGGGTAAATTATACTTGACGGCAGTTAAAAAATCACCCATTACCATTGAAAAACCCCCATCTCCGGTAATACAGACCACTTGTTTTTCAGGGTATGTAATTTGAGCAGCCATTGCTGCAGGCAGACCAAAGCCCATTGAGGCCAGGGAACCTGACATAACCATCTTTTGCGTTTTTTTCATCTGGAAATTACGCCCAAACCACCACCCATTTTCTCCTACATCCAATGCAATCACAGCATTATGGCTTATTTTGTCATTTAAAACATCTATAATATGTTGTGGCCTTAAAGGGGTTTTGGAAGAATCAATTTCTTCTTCAATAAGTGCAAACCACTGTTTTTTTAATAATCTTATTTCATTTAAATATCCTAATTTTTTAGATGAATGGACTTTATTAATTAATGATGATAATATAACCGAAATATCTCCTAATAAACCAACATCCACGGCATAACGCCTACCTATCATCATTGGATCTATGTCTATTTGCACGGTGGACTTGGATGGAATTTGAGTCATATCTGAATATGAAGAACCTAAAACAATTAATAAATCTGTTTCCTGAACTAATTTGGATGCAGAAGTAGATCCAATGGTTCCATGGCTTCCAGCATATAGTTCTTCTGTTTCATCAACCACTCCCTTTCCTCTAAAAGTCGTTACTATGGGTGATGAAATTTTCTCTGCCAGTTCTAAAACTAAATCTCCCTGCCCCATTGATCCAAAACCAGCTATTATGACTGGCCTATGTGAAGAATCTATTTTTTGAGCAGCTTCATCAATTAATTGTTTTGATGCAGATACATTTGTGCTTGGAATCTTACCTGTTCGAGGCACGGGTTCGGCATAATAACTCTGTTTTTGAACATCATTAGGAACGGAAACATGGGAAACTCCTTTTTTTAACAAAGCTTCTTTAATTGCTAAAGTTATTAACTGAGTGGTTTGTTCTTTATGGATTATTGGCTTGTTAAATACAGAAACTGGTTCAAAAAAAGAATGTTGATCTATTTCCTGAAATGAACCTGGCCCAATAAGAAGACGCTTTACCTGCCCGGTTATAGCCAGAACTGGAGAATGATCTAACTTGGCATCATAAAGTCCTGTTGATAAATTAGTAGCTCCAGGCCCTGCCACGGTAAGACATGCTGCTACTTCTCCTGTTAATTTCCCATAGGCAGATGCCATAAAAGCAGCAGTTTGTTCATGGCGTACTTGGAAATATTTTATATCCTTACAATTTTTTATTCCTTGTAATATTCCTAAGGATGAGGTGCCGGGTATTCCAAAAACATATTTTACACCCCATTCTGCCATTTGTTTTATTATTACATCAGAAACAGTTGATTTCCCAGTATCAATGTCTCTTGAATTTTCTTCTTCAGTATTGTTATTATTAGATAATAATTCAAATGACTCTGAAAAAGCATTGCATACTGGGCATCTCCATTTATTTGGAAGATCTGAAAATGAAGTTCCTCCTATTTCCTCGTCGTATATATAATTACAAATAGTACAGCGATATTTACTCATAAAATTTCCACCCTATTATATATCCTATTAGTTTTTGGCCTTATATTATTATATATTATTGATTAATGGATTTAGAAAAAATCTTAAAAATGTATTTAGTTTAAAAATAATAATGAGCTTTTTAATAAGATTAATTATAATTAATATACTAGATTTAGCATTTATTCTAATAATGATCTAAAACGATATTTTTATGCATTTCTCTCAAACGAGCAATGGAGGGATGGTCAAAACCCATTCGAGCGGACCATTTGTCCACCACAAAATCAATATTCACTTCTTTAATTCCATGTAAAAGATTATCTGCATGGGCAACAATTTTTTCTTCTAATGTTAATGGCATAAAATCTTTAGCTGGAAGACCCAGTGATATGGCCTCTTTTTTCGGAATTCCCGCACCTATATGTCTTTCCACGATCTTAATAATTTCTGGAGGATAATTTTCTAATTTTAGAAGATGAGCGCCCACAACAGCATGGTATATTCCATCGGTCATGCATCGACCAATATCATGCAAAATAGCTCCTTTTTCTACTATTTCAAGATTCAAATTATAATTCTCGGATAAATTTGTGGATATGTCCATTGCTTTTAAAGCAACGGCTTCGGAATGATTAATTACCCATTCTGGACAATTGTATTCTTTAAGGGATTTAAGGGCAGATAAATTCAAATATTCACCTTTTTTTATAATATTTATTATTTCACATAATTTAATTTGAAGCGGGATACGATATTTTATTTTGTATCAATTATCCTATTTTATAATGTAATTTTAAATAAAAATAATTTTTTAATATAATTCAAATAATTATCTCATAATTAAAATTAAGAAAAAAAGGCATAAATGAAAATTAAATTAAAAATAAATAAAATTTCTTCAAGAATTAGATAGGGCAACTTTAATTAATATTTATAAAAAATTTAAGTAAAATTCGATATTTAATTTTTTTATATTATTAATGATTTAGGAGTTTTTATTTGCTCCAAAATCTATTTCATCATAAATGACAAGATCTTCTTTTATCTGTTCAATGATGGGAGCATTATCCATATATTCCATTACTCCATCACATTTAGGACATATGAATCCATTTTCAGATGCTTCATCAAAAGTACATCTACAATCATTTGATTTACAAGCAAAAAACATGTTATTTTCTTCATAATCTAAAATTGATTTTAAATTAGATACGATTTCTTGATTTTTGCGATTTATCATTTCTTCCACGTGTTCTACTTCAAATTTCCAAGTGTAAGTATACCACTGTGTTTCGGGATCTTTACTTCTTTTATAACTGGCTAGCCCTGCATCATAGAGTTTATAAAGGACTCTTCTAACTATATTTAGTCTTAATTCAGTTGCTTCTGCAATCTCTTCGTCTGTAACCTTGCCCTTAATTAAGCATTCGACAATTTTTATGCTTCCGTCTTCTTCCTCATTGATAACTTCATAAAGTAAATCTTGAACTAGTGGATCTTTAATCATTGTTTTCCTCCTAATGGAATTTTTCAAAAATCGAATCCAAATATGATTTTTTAGATTTTTTTGAATTCCATAACCTCTTTTATATTGAAATTTTGAGATTTTACGGCCATGTAAGTTTAATACTTCCAATGAAAATTATAATGGAAATAAAATTAACATTAATTTAACATAGCCAGGAACAAAAAATATTCACAATTAAAAGTGCAATTTTATTTCTTATGATATCATTTATATCTTGATATTATTTATAATACTTATAATATTTATATTTTATTAGTAGACAATATTGTCATATACAAACAATTATTCTGATACGTTTTTAAGAATTGCACTTTTGTTTTCAGATTCTTTAACAACTATAGCTGGTGTATGAGTAATGGAATTTAACATATCCATAGTGATGTGGGATTCATCTTTTCCAAATTTATTTTTCATATGATAAACAGTTGATAAGTGATCTTCCATTGATTTTTGATAATCCTCAGCAATATTTGCTATTTCTATGGCTTTTTCAACTGAAATTTTGGATGATGTTCCCAGTGGAGTTGGCCCGGCAATTTTTCCTAATCTTCCCAAAATATATCCAAAAATTCCAGTATTTGATTTAATTCCATCTATGGCAATGGGCAAACAAGTAAATTTTTTCCCAGCCAGTTGATATGTTACGTCGGTATCAATAATTAAAACGGTTACATTTTTCCCAAAGACTTCATGAATTTGCCCGGAAAGATTAAATGCGACTTTATTGGGTTCATTTGGCAATAAAGAAACCATAGTGCCGGGGACATTACTCAAATCTATTCCGGCTTCTGATGCAGGCTTTAATGCATGTTTAAGCCCATAATATTGTAAAACTACTTCTTTATGGGCCCTTGACTCGGGAGGCAGCTTTCTGAGATTGTTAATGGTTCGTTTTTTAATTCTAAACAAAGGTCCTAACAGATATCCCCAAATATATTTAGACCATACATCTGCCAAGATTATTGCCGATATAGAAGCTTTAAATTGAGATTCATCAACTAATCTTCCCTGAGAAACTGAAACAGGAGTTTCAGATATTATCAAATAATCTCCATCCTCTAAAAGAGGACCCGCAGTTTCAATAATAATATTAAGGCTTTCATTAGGTTTTATATATTTTGTATTGACTGGTTTTATGGAATAACAAGTAAATTGTGAATATTTTTTTGCTTGGATTTTCATAAGACTGCCATACTCTTTATATAATTTCTAATTTAAGCTATATATTAAAATAAAAATATAATCGTGTTTCATTTTAAATAAAACTCATCTTCCACAATTATTATTTTCTTCTTTTAAAGTTGACTTTAATATTGTCAAGTTTTCGGCATATATTTCTTGTAATAGAAAACAACATTTTTCAAGAGTGATATACTTTTTAAGAATGGCTCCTGCGAATTCCTCACAACGTGCATATCCACAAATTCCGCAATTGTAACCTGGAATCAATTCAGATACTTCATGATTATTAATATATTTAAAATTTGTCATTTAGAGGGCCTCAGAATTCTCAAACTTTAGTATTTAATTCTAATTTGGTTTATTTGATTTTTATTGAAATATTTTTGATAATGAAATTTAAAAAATGTTCTAATCACATTCAATAGATTCATTGGAAATGTGTATCATTATTAAGTTTATGTCAAATATAACATTTTCAATCACTAATCGCAATTTTTTCTTTTGATTACAGATTTATCTTTCCTAATGTGTCTCCCCTAAGACCTCTACGTATGGTTTCTAATGAAGTTGTTTCTTCAGGGGGAATGTTGCCTAAATTAACATCATATCCGATTTTAAGTATTAAATAAACTTGCTGACTTTTTTTTGGAGCTTCCCATATAATTTTATCTGAAGGCAATTTATTCAGTAGATAATCCACTTCATCTTCTTTCACATTTCCATTTTTATCAAATATGCCGATGTTTTGTCCACTTTCTCTCGCTTCAATTAGTACTTTATATGCGCCTGCATCTAGGTCTTTTTTTATTAAATTAACACGATTTTCAAGAGTTAATTTCAGATCTTCTTTTGGATCTTTTTTTCCAACTTCAGATATAACTTTAAAACCTTTATTTTTAGCTTCAGAGATATAAGACAATCTTTTTTCAATGGGTAACATTGTTGAACCATCTGATATTTCTAATACTTTAAAGCCCAGAGCACTAGCTTCTTCAAAATATTCTGGAATTTTATTTTGTAAGTAAGCTATTTCGAAGAGAGTGCCTCCAGGATAAGCATCTACTCCATAAGAACGGCACATTTCAATTTTTTCTTCTATAATTTTTTTATTGTGAATTGTGATAGTTCCCCAACCGAACTTTAAAAAATCTACATAATCGCCAGATATGTTCATAATATCTTCTGCAGTTTTTAAACCCAGCCCTTTATCCAGTATCATGGTAATTCCATTAGAGCGAGGCTTAAATGACCTTTCAGGTGCTAAAAAATCGAATGCATTCATCATATCCCTTTTTTAAATTTTTAAATAAAATAAATTCACGAAAATTTTATCTTTATGAATATAATAAATATACTTACTTATACATAATTAGTTTTTGATAAAAATAAATATTATTATTTTAAAATTGTTATTGGAATTCAATTTATAATTATTATAAATTCTTTATAAATAATTTAAGGTGAAAAAATGGAGAAAAAGATTAAATTTTTTGAAAGTTCTGGAGAACAAAATACTGATGAATTAATAGGACTAATTAAAGCCCGGAAGGAAGAATTAGGAATTAAAAATATTGTTGTTGCCTCAGTTTCTGGTAAAACCGCCCTTAAAATAGCAGATGAAATTCCGGATATGAATATTGTGAATGTTACTCATCATGCCGGTTTTAAGGAAAAAGGTAAAATGGAAATTGATTCAGAAAAAAAGAAAACACTTGAAAAAAGAGGCATACCCACATACACCAGTTCACATGCTCTGAGTGGTGTGGGGAGAGGCATATCTAATAAATTTGGGGGTGTTACTCCTGTGGAAGTAATGGCCGAAACATTAAGAATGATTTCCCAAGGATTTAAAGTATGTGTGGAGATAAGTATTATGGCTGCGGATGGAGGATTCATACCCACAGAGCAGGAGATTATCGCGGTTGGAGGAAATGCTCGCGGTGCAGATACTGCTGTGATTCTTACTCCAGCACACATGAATAGCATTTTTGATTTGAGAATACATGAAATAATTGCCATGCCCAGACCATAATAATTTTTAATTTTTATCAAGTGATTTATGGCAAATTTGAACTTATAATTGACTTATGATTAAGTTCTAAACCACAATAAAATTCTATAATCTGGTGGTGACAACCAACATTTGATTACAACCTCAAGGGTCAAAAATGGTAACTAGTCAGGGTAATTGTTAGCAAATAACCGTTGCTTTTAAATATAAGTTAACACCATAACACATTCCATAGATTGATGTGGGGGTAGTAAGTGAAATTCATAAACGATGCCATAAAGGAATCTGAAAAGAAAATAGATAAACCACGTCCTACACGAGTGGACACAAAAATTGACGAAGACCTAAGAGGAATTATTGAACAAAGTAGGGCCAAGATATATGTAGTTGGTGCCGGAGGCGCGGGAAACAATACAATATCTCGATTAACTGAGATTGGTGTTGAAGGTGCCGACACTCTTGCAGTAAATACTGATGCCCAAGACTTGTTTTATAGTGAATCCCATCGTAAGATCCTTCTAGGGAGAAAAACCTGTGGAGGATTAGGTGCAGGCGGTGTCCCCGATGTTGGAGAAGAATGTGCAGAAGAAAGTGAGGATGATATAAGAGAAGAACTAGATGGTGCAGATATGGTATTTGTAACCTGTGGATTGGGCGGAGGAACTGGAACTGGTTCAGCACCAGTTATATCCAAACTTGCTAAAAAAGCAGGAGCTTTAACCATTGCTGTTGCTACCATGCCATTCAGTGCAGAAGGTTTAAGACGAAGGGAAAATGCTGAAAAAGGTTTGGAAAAACTCCAAAGCGCAGCTGATACTGTTATTGTAATTCCTAACGATAAACTTTTAGAGGTAGCACCTAATTTACCTTTAAATAAGGCTTTTATGGTCGCTGATGAGCTTTTGGGTCGCGCAGTAAAGGGAATCACTGAACTGATAACCCGGCCTGGTTTGGTAAGCCTGGACTTTGCTGATATCCGAAGTATAATGAAAGGATCTGGCATGGCCATGATTGGCATGGGTGAGTCAGAATCAGGAGATAGGGCTTTAGAATCTGTTCATGAAGCATTAAACAGTCCATTACTTGATTTGGATATTTCTAATGCTCAAGGTGCACTCATAAATATATCTGGAAGTTCTGATTTGACTCTACAAGAAGCTGAAAAAATCGTGCAAATTGTAGCTGATGAACTGGATCCTGATGCAAACATAATATGGGGTGCACAGATTCAGGAAGATCTGGAAAATGTCATAAGGACCACTATAGTTGTTGCTGGTGTTAAATCTCCTCATATTTTTGGGACTCCAACTGAAAGAGAATTTGTAGAAGAACGTGAACGAGAAACTATTAAAGAATCTGCTCTGGAAGAATTTATTGATGGTGTATTCTAGTCAATTATTTTTTCAGAGATAAATAATTCAGAAGTTCATAATATAGATTTAAAACTTTCTTAATTTAGGTCTGATACATATTATGAAGAAAAAATTTCATGCTTCTTTAAATTGGGCCATCTACAAATTTAAGCATTTCAACGCTTGTTTGTAATATAATTTACTAAATCAAATATTAAAAACAAGTTTTCAGCAATATAGTATGTTTGTATGGAAATTCAATCAGTTAATGGGATTACTACCCCTTCTTTTTTCACTTTAACTGATTAAATATTCTGATTAAATATTCCTCAAAGGAAACATTTATAACTCCTTGAAGGTAAGTACTATATCATCTGTAAAACTAAAGTTTTCATTCCTTATTTTTAAATTTATCAAAGTAGGGATTTTCATGAGTTACAAAGAATCCATTCTCAATTTTATAAAACAATGTAAAAGAGTACTGCATGTTGCAAAAAAGCCAGATAAAGAAGAATACACTAATGTTGCTAAAATAACAGGCCTAGGTATAATTATTATTGGTGTTATTGGTTTTGCAATAAGTATTACTTCTCAATTAATAGGCGGATAATTGGTAAATAATATATAAAAAAAATAAATTATTAATATACTTATTAATAATAAATGATTTAATTAGATTTAATAAATATTTAGAAATATAAATTAAGAAATCTCATAGATTTAATATATTATTATGTGGCAGAAATAATTAATGTATTGATTATGTTTGCTAGAGGTATTATTATTTATATAAGAATACTGATTAATATCTACTTATTGATTTTGTTTAATATCAATATTGATTAACATGATAATCGAATCTATAGAATTATATTTATAAGGTTGTGTGTTTAATGGAAGATAGTATAAACTCCATGTATGCTCTCAAGACCTCTGTAGGTCAAGAGAAAAATGTGGCTAGAATGCTAGCCAGGAAGGTAAAAGATAGTGGTATTGAAATAAACGCTATTTTGATCCCGGAATCATTGAAAGGTTATGTTTTAGTGGAGTCTTCCTCAAAAATAGACATGCAAAATCCTGCAATTAAAGTACCACATTTGCGGGGTATTGTAGAAGGCAAAAATGCCATAACGTTTGATGAGGTAAAAAGATTCTTAAAACCAGAACCAATAATAGCTTCTATACAAAAAGGAAGTATAGTGGAGTTAGTATCTGGCCCTTTCAAAGGAGAAAAGGCAAAAGTGGTTCGTATTGATGAATCTCGGGAGGAGGTAGTGCTTGAACTTATTGAAGCTGCTGTACCTATTCCTGTAACCGTTAAAGGTGATCAAATTAGAATAATACAAAAGGAGGTTGACTAATGGCTAAAGATACCGTTGAAATTCTTATAGAAGGCGGAAAAGCCACTCCAGGTCCACCATTAGGTCCTGCGATTGGTCCGTTAGGAATTAATATGATGCAAGTAGTGGAACAAATAAACAGCAAAACTTCTGATTTTGCAGGAATGAAAGTACCTGTTAAAATCATTGTTGATAGTTCCACTAAAGAATTTGAAATTGAAATAGGAACTCCACCGACCACTGCGTTGATCATGGACGAACTCAAAATTGAAAAAGGTTCCCAGGATCCCGGAATGGATAAGGTGGCTGATTTATCTATTGAACAGGCACTGAAGATTGCCCGAATGAAATTCGATGCTCTTCTGGCCAATGATTACAAAAATGGCGCCAAAGAAGTTATGGGTACTTGTGTAAGTATGGGCATAACTGTAGCTGGCAAAGACCCTCGAGAAACTCAAAAAGAAGTAGAAGAGGGCGTTTACGACGATATTTTATTGGCTTAATATATTTAGTCAAAAATAACGTTTATCATCAATCATATTTATGTGATTAACTTAGGTTGATCACCTAAAACCTGAATATCCCATAATGGTGAACTTTATTTTCAAAGTTCATGGAGGATTAATATGAAACAAGAGATATTGGAAGCGGTGAAGAAGGCTAAAGAACAGACCAAGCCGAGAAACTTCACACAATCCATTGATGTTATTATAAGCATCAAGGATTTGGACGTCAATAAACCAGAAAATAAATTTGACGAAGAAGTCTCTCTACCAAATGGACGCGGAAAAGAGGTTAAAATCGCTTTTATCGCAGATGGTGAACTGGCTGTTCAGGCTCAAAATGCCGGTGCAGATTTAATAATCAGTAAAAATGGATTAGAAGATCTGGGCAAAGACCGGAAAGAGGCCAAGAAACTCGCTAATCGACATAACTTCTTTGTAGCTCAGGCAGATATGATGCCACTGGTAGGTAGATTCATGGGTCCTGTATTAGGACCACGGAAAAAAATGCCTAAACCAGTACCTGCATCAGCAAAACCAGAACCTATTCTGGAAAGGCTACGAAGTACAGTTAAAGTCCGGATCAAAGACCAACCTGTGATTCAAACTATGGTAGGAACTCAGGATATGGATGAAGAAATGATCGCAGGCAATATTGAGGCAGTTCTTAGTATCTTAGACCGTAAATTAGAAAAAGGAAGAAATCAGATAAAATCCATGCATATCAAAACAACCATGGGTCCAGTAGTGAGGGTGATTTAAATGGCTCACGTTGCTGAATGGAAAAAGGAAGAGGTCAATGACCTTAAAGAACTGATCAACAGTTACGAAGTCGTAGGAATTGCCAATTTAACAGATATTCCTGCCCGTCAGCTGCAAAAAATGCGGCAGACTCTTCGGGATAATGCTACTATCCGAATGTCCAAAAAAACTTTAATTAGCTTGGCTCTGGATGATTCTGATAAAAATGAAAGTATTCATGCTCTTGCAGAGCATATGGATGGTCAACCTGCATTAGTATTTACTGACATGAATCCTTTTAAACTATTTAAAATCTTAGAAAGTAATAAAACATCGGCTCCTGCTAAAGCTGGTTCTATTGCTCATGAAGATATAATAGTTCCTAAAGGTGACACTGGTTTTCCACCTGGCCCTATTCTAGGTGAATTACAGCAAATAGGCATACCTGCTAAGATTGAAAAGGGTAAGATTGTAGTGCAAAAGGATCAAGTAGTAGTTAAAGCTGGAGAAGAAGTTTCAGCTAAAGTAGCTGGTATTTTGACCCGTTTGGACATACACCCAATGGAAGTAGGAATAGACCTTCGAGCAGCTTATGAAAATGAAACTGTTTATACTGCTGATCTTCTAACTGTTGACGAAGAGAAAACTCTATCTGACATTCAAAAATCATTTTCCCAAGCATTCAACTTGGCTGTCAATGCAGTAATATACAACCAAAAGTCTACACCGGCCATCATTCAAAAAGCAGCAACTCAGTCAATCAACCTTGCATTCAACGCATCTGTACTCACTTCTAAAACTTCTGACATTTTACTGGCAAAAGCATATGCTCAGATGTTAGCTTTAGCATCTGGAGTATCTGAGAAAGATTCCAGTGCTGTTGATGAAGAACTTCTTGAAAAATTAGCTGCTACTGCAACAAAGGCATCAGCAACTGAAGAAATGAAAGAAGAAAAGTCTGAAGATGATGATGAAGAAGAAGAGGAAGAGGAAGAAGATGCAGCAGCAGGCTTAGGTGCTCTGTTTGGATAGCCTTATTACTGATTCAATTTACAAATTAATTTGCAAAATTAATTTAAAATACCATCTGTATTGTTTAAACTAAAAATGGCTAAAATTAGCATATTTAGTAAATAAATTTGATAAGAGAAATTTGAGGTGATCACATGGAATATATATACGCAGCAATGTTATTGCACACTACTGGTGAGGAAATTAACGAAGGAAACGTAAAAAAGGTCTTAGAATCAGCCGGAGCAGAAGCTGATGATGCTAGAATTAAAGCTTTAATAGCTGCTTTGGAAGATGTCGATATCGAAGAAGCTATGGAAAAAACAGCCGTTGCTGCTGCAGCTCCTGTGGCTGCAGCTCCTGTGGCTGAATCAGTAGAAGAAGAGGAAGAAGAAGAGGAAGATGAAGAAGAACAAGAAGAAGAAGCTGCCGCTGGTTTAGGCGCACTCTTTGGATAAACTTCTTTTCTTTTTATTTTTCAAATCAGAAGTAATCTGAATAAATCCTTTAATTCAAATATCCTCATTTAGAGGATGTACTGTATGGGGGTTTTTTAGCCCTTACTTTTTTTTAATTTTTTTAAGATGAATAA
>Ga0351900_1002_pt1 | contig 138104 bp, 131 predicted proteins | sample BONcelHT113001D3_FD_205827 | JGI IMG/M metagenome (GOLD analysis project Ga0351900, IMG submission 205827) | Enriched cells from coal bed in the Powder River Basin, Montana, United States - BONCAT cells T11 rep1 HSBNCT.T11.300.1.D3 ...
TAAAATGCCTCATCAGGCCAAAGAAGTTTTAGAAAATAATAATGTTCCGGTTATCCAATCATCAACTTTAAAACTTGATTTGGCAGATGAAATTGTGCTGGTGGACTCTGAAAAATTAAAATTACAAATTGAAAAGTGGAAAGATAAAATTAAGAATCAAAGGGATAAACAAGCAAAACAAAGACTATGGGGTGTTATTAGTGAATATAGGGCCAAAAGAAGAAGAGATCCTTTTGAGTAACCAATTAATAATTCTGATTTAGAATATTTGGAATAATCAAAATTTTATAATCTTCACATAACTTAAAATAACAAATTTAATATAAATTGAGAATATTAATGACACTCAATAAATATTTATAAATTAACGGTTGATAATTATGAAAATTGCCATTGTGATAGGTACAAGGCCAGAAATTATAAAAATGGCTCCAGTAATTGATGAAATTAAGAAAAGAAACCTTGATTATATTTTAATACACACTGGACAGCATTATGATCATGAAATGTCTGATCAGTTCTTCCTTGATTTGGAATTACCTATACCCAATTATAATATAGGGGTAGGATCAGGTTCACATGGGGAACAAACTGCAGAAATGATGAAAGGTATTGAAAAAGTTTTTATTGACGAAAAACCGGACCTCGTAATGGTTCAGGGAGATACAAATGCTGTTTTAGCTGGTGCTATTGTTTCATCTAAATTGCACATTCCTGTAGGGCATGTGGAGGCAGGATTGAGGTCTTTTGATAAAACCATGCCTGAGGAGATAAACCGTATGGTGGCTGATGTCTGTTCTCATCTTTACTATGTGCCCACTGAAGAATCTGCATTAAATCTGGTTGCCGAGGGTATAAATCCCAAAAAAGTAATTATAACGGGTAACACTGTGGTTGATGCTTGCTTAAGAAATCTTGCAATTGCTAAAAACAAATCAGATATTTTATCACAGATTGATGGCCATGAAAATATTCTTACTCTGACCATGCACCGTGCGGAAAATGTGGACAATCTGGAAAGATTAACACAAATTACGGATGCTTTGCTTGAATTGGAAGAGCTTACGATTGTTTTTCCAGTACACCCCAGAACATTAAAAAATCTGGAAAAATTTGGTATTTATTCCAAACTAGTGGAAAAGGATCATATAAAAATCATTAAACCAGTAGGATATCTTGATTTCCTGCTTCTATTATCCAGTTCCAGCATGATAATGACGGATTCGGGAGGTCTTCAGGAAGAGGCCATAACTCTCAATGTTCCTTGCATGACATTAAGATACAATACTGAGCGCCCTGAAACAGTCACAGCCGGAGGAAATATTTTGGTAGGCTCTAAAAAAGATAAAATCATTGAAACCGCTCATCTGATCATGAATGATACTAATATTCAGAAAAAAATGAAAGAAGCCAAAAATCCTTATGGTGATGGTAAAGCTTCTAAAAAAATTCTGGATGTAACTTTACGGGAATATGAAAATGGAAATCTGAACATTCAGGCGCCTGATGATTTAATGAATCAGTTTAAAAGAAAAATAGAACTTATTAATCATGATATAACTGTTAAAGAATTTGAAAATAGTCAAAATGCAATTATCAGGACTGTTTATGATAATGGAGAAGCGGTATTTCCTCATGAGATACTTAAATTGAAAAATAAATATATTCTTTTTGATCATTACTCAAAAGGAGAAATTTAATTCATTTTATATTTCTATTTTCAAGTAAAAATTTATAAACTCCTTTTCCCTTTATTTAAATAATTAAATTTAATAAGTTATCATAATGTTTATTTGATATAATGTTTATTTGATGATAAAATCCAAAAGTGTTCAAAAAACTTTTTAGAGGGCTAGTTATATTGTCTAATTAATACACTCAAAAAAATTTAATTATTAATTTTATTTTAAAACAGGAGATAAAATGGCTGAAAAAATTGATAAGATAGCAATATTTGGTTTAGGTCATATTGGGCTTCCTACTGCAGCACTATTTGCAAAAAATGGATTTAATGTTGTTGGAGTTGATATAAATCAAAAAACTGTTGATAAAGTCAATTCCGGCGTATCTTCTATAATGGAGCCTGGAATGGATGAACTGGTTAAAGAAGTTGTTTCTAATGGCAATTTAAGAGCCACCACCCAATCATCAGAAGCAACTAAAAATTCTAATGTCCTTATTGTTATAGTACCAACACCTGTGGATGAAAATAAATGTTCCGATCTTTCTGCCGTTATATCTGCATGTCATATGATTGCTGATGATCTTAAAAAAGGAGATCTAGTTATAATAGAAAGTACAATTCCTCCGGGCACTTGTGAGGATGTAGTTATACCTATATTGGAAAAAAATGGGCTCAAATCATCTATAGATTTTAAGGTGGCTTATACTCCTGAAAGAGCACTTCCAAATAACACATTATTCGAAATGACTCATAACGCAAGGGTAATTGGTGGTATAGATTCAGAAAGCTCAAAAAGAGCTGTTTTGCTATATGAAAAAATAACCGAAGGAAAAGTAATCGCCGTAAAAAACCTGGTAACTGCTGAAATGGTTAAATTAATGGAAAATACTTTTAGGGACACCAATATTGCTCTGGCTAATGAATTGGCCATAGCTTGTGAATCAATGGGAATTGATGCTATTGATGCAATTACTGCAGCTAATTATCATCCTAGGGTAAATATTCATACACCAGGTCCTGGAGTGGGTGGGCACTGTCTATCTATAGATCCTTATTTCATTGTGGAGATTGCTGATAAAAAAGATAATCCTGCCGTACTGATCAAGACTGCCAGGGATATAAATGAGCATATGCCCTTTCATGTGGCTGAGATAATAAAAAAAACACTGGCTGAATTCAATAAACCATTAAATAAATCAACTATAGGTATTTTAGGCGTTGCTTACAAGGCTAATGTCGCAGATGCCAGAGAAACACCTGCAGAACCTTTAATTAGGGCGTTATGTGGCGATGGTTGTGAAGTAATGGCTCATGATCCTCATGTAAGCCGTGAAATAATTGAAAACATGGGAGCTAGCTTTGTAGAATTTGAAAAAGCACTTAAATGTGATTGTGTCGTTTTAATTACGGATCATGAAGAATATTACAACATAACTCCCGAAATGATAGAAAATTCGATTTTTATTTGCAACCGTCCTATTTTAGACCCTGAAGAATTTAGAAAACAAGGGGTTATTTTTAGGGGAGTTGGAAGGCTTTGAAGGTTCTTATTTTTGAATATGCGACTGCTTTAGGACTTGAAGATCCAGAATTTTTATTAGAGGGTCGTGCCATACTGGAAGGGCTTCTGGAAGACTTTAATAAAATAAATAATGATTTTTTGGGCGAATTGAATAATGATAATCTATTGCTTGATAATAAAAGTCAAGAACACAACCGTGAACTTTTAAAAGATTTTGATAGTTTTGAGGTTAGTTATTTAATATCAGAAAAATTTTTAAACCAGAAATACATTGATAAATGGGAATTCTGTCGTCCGGTTATAATGAATAATGACTTGGATGATGATCAATCTTTAGAATACTGGCTGGAAAATAATATTTCTAATTTTGATGCATGTATTTTCATGGCCGCAGAAGAAAATTTGGAACTTTTTAAGCTAACCCAGATAATTGAGAATAATGGTGTATTTGTACTGGCTCCAACTTCAGAAGCTGTATTATTATGTTCTGATAAATTAAAAACTTATCAACATCTTAAAAAGTTTTTTAAAGATGATAGTCCTTTAATAAATACTTACGCTATTAATATGGGCTGTTTTAAAGAAGAATCAGCATATGGGAACGATATAACAGATGAATTTTTTCATAAATATTCTCCATTATTTGATCACCATTCTAAAATGGTAATTAAACCGGCAGATGGTGTGGCTTGCCAAGGTATAAAAATATTAAAATCATTTTTAGAATTGGTTGATGCATTAAAATCTATGAAAACTTCATTACCCTACATTTTACTTCAAAAATTTGTAGAAGGTCAGCCTTGTAGTGTTAGTTTAATTTCAGATGGAGTTAATGCCATTCCTCTTAGTTTAAATTTGCAAAAAATTAAATTTGATGAAGAGGGGTTTGAGTATGGGGGAGGTCAAGTTCCATGGGATCACCCATTAAAAGATGAGGCCATGGAAATTGCTAAAAATGCAGTAGAATCCATTGAGGGAATCAAAGGTTATGTTGGGGTGGATTTAATTCTTTCAGACAGAGTGCATCTTCTGGAAATCAATTCGAGACTCACTACGCCGTATATTGCTCTGAGAAATTTAACCAATCAAAACTTAGCTTTAGTCATTATTAAGTCAGTCCACGGGCAAATTCCTGAAAAATTAGACATTTCGGGGTGTATTGAATTTCAAAAAGGTACTGGTAACATGAATATTGTTCAAAAAAATTAACCATTAAAATTTTATATTTTTATTTTATATTCTAACTTATGAATTTATTATCAGATTTAACTCTAAAATTTATACTAATTAATATTAAAAACTATGCTAAATTTTAATTATTAATTTAAAAGATTATTTAGGTGATTTTTATGAGAATAGCAGGATTTGACATTGGTGGTGCAAACACGGATCTGGCCATCATAAATTTTGATCAGAATGGAGATATGGAAGATATAAAAGTTGATTTTAGATACCTCCCTATGTGGATGAAAAATGAAGAGTTGGGGGACTATTTAATAGATTTGATTGGTGATGAAATAAACCAGATAGATGCAGTTGGTGTTAGTATGACTGCAGAACTGGTTGATGCATATGAAACAAAAAAAGATGGTGTTTTAGATATTGTAAAACGGGTCCAGGATACATTTGATATCCCTACTGCGTATGTGGGTCTTTCTGGAATGATAGATTATTCACAAGTATGTTCTAATCCTCTGCAGGTTGCAGCTGCCAACTGGATTGCCACTTCTCAAATAGCATCTATCATGTCCAGTGATTGTATAATGGTCGATGTTGGAAGTACCACAACCGATATTATTCCTATAAAAAATGGTTCTGAGTGTGCGCGGGGAAGATCTGATCTGGAAAGATTAGGAACTGGAGAACTGGTTTATAGTGGAACGTTGAGAACAAATGTAGCAGCCTTAGTAGATAAGGTACCTTATGATGATGGATGGTTTAGAGTTTCGTCTGAACTTTTTGCTATATCTGCTGATGTTCATCATGTTCTTGATAACATTACCTCTGAAGAATATAGTTGTGATACTCCTGATGGTTCAGGAAAGACTAAAAAAGACTCAATGAGGAGAATATCTCGTGTACTATGTGGTGATCTTGACATATTGAGTTCATCAGATATTGAGTTCATCTGTGATTATATTTATAATCAACAAGCACTAAAAATTTCTGAAGCCATTATAGATGTGGCCGAAAGAAATTCTCTAACTCAAGTAATTACTACTGGATTGGGAATGAATATTATAGCTTCCAAAGCTGCAAAAATAGCGGAGATTGATTTAATTGGAATGGATGAATTTTTAACACATGAAGAATGTGTGGTTGCTCCGGCTGTTGGAACTGCATTGATGATGGGAGATTATTTAAGATATTGAAGATAAATACTGATTAAATTTATCTTATTTTCACAATATTTTTATTATTAGATTATATGGTTGAGGATGGTTTAAATGCGATTTAGAAACTATATTTTTATTGGAATGGCTATTCTAGTTTTTGCGATAGTAATTTCATTTGTAGTCGTAAACCTAAGCACTCATACGGAACTTGGTTCAGATGATCGGGGATATGTTACCAAAGACGTTTATGATCATTACGGTGATTCTAAAATAAAAATTGCTATAGTTACAGGCATACATCCTCGTGAATCAATTTCTATTGTTCCAGAACAGTGGTCTGCAAAAGTATTTGCTCTTTTAACACCTGTAGAAATTATTAATTATAATATAGTAGTACAAAAAAACCCTCAACATTATACAGTGGGTCGAAATAATGGTGAGAGCCTAGCTGCTGCTTATATTCTCCCTGATGTTAAAAAATCAGATTATAATTTGGTTATTATTTCCCATGCTCATCAAGAGGGTTATGGTGATGGTTATTACGTAGCCACACCTCAAATGGATAATCCATCAGTTTCTATTGCCCAAGCCATCAAATCAAGTAGTTATAATTTTAATTATTACCCTGCTTCAAAAAAAGTCAAATATAAAAGTTCTTCTGCGCTACTTTTCTCAAAACCACTAGCTTTGGCGGGCTACCCCACACTGGTTTATGAGATACCGGAGAATATAACTTCTCTGGAATCTTTTTTAAGAACTTACGATCTTTTAAAGTTGTGTTATGAAATATTAAATTCTTAGTACCATACATCTTTCATACCTAGCGCATAACTTATGGCATTGGCTGAAAGGTGTAATATGGGACTTATTATTAATGCGATTATTATTATGGGTAAACCTGGATAAAATACTATTGAAGATAGCACTAATGCACCTATAACAAAGTCTAGTTGGTCAAGAAGGGGTGCTGGTCTTCCTCGACCAATATTAATTCTCCTTTTAATGAAACTACCGGCTGCATCACCAAGTAATGCACCTAATCCTAGTAAAAACCCTAATAAAATGCCAAACAATATATTTCCCACTAAAAGACCCTGTAATAATCCTACAATAGTCCCCATTAATGTCCCAACAACCATACCTTTCCAAGTAACTCCGTCTCCTAGTATGCGTCGGCCATCCTTGAAGTTTTGGCCGAAATCAAGAGGAGTACCTCCTCCAAATGTTAAGGCACTTACATTTGCTATATATGCGGGTAGCATAAAGTATATTACATAGACTAACATATTCAAAACATTGAAAATATCTGGATTCATTATTTACCTCTGGATAATCATTATAATGATATAATTAATAAAGCAATTTATTAATTTTTTAATTTGTTGATATCAATTAGATTAGTTTATAAGATTTATAACTTTATATTAAATATATATGGGTGAAATCATGGTTATTAAAAAAACAAAAAGCCTATGTCCGGAGTGCTCTAAAACTTTAGAAGCAGAAGTATATGAGGAACATGGGAAAGTCATGATCAAAAAAGAATGTCCCGAACATGGTATTTTTGATAATGTTTATTGGAGTAGTGTAGATAGTTATAATAAAGCTGAAGAATGTAATTATGAAGGTGGAGGGTTAGATAATCCTCAAACTTCAAATGATAAAAACTGCCCTATGGATTGTGGTGTCTGTCCCGAACATGAAAGTCACACTATCTTGGGACTGATTGATGTAACCAATAGATGTAATTTAAAGTGTCCGATCTGTTTTGCCAATGCAGCAGTATCCAAAATGCTATACGAACCTTCTTATGAAGAAATTCGAAAAATGCTTCAAAATTTAAGGGCTAATCAACCAGTTTCTACTCCGGCCATACAATATGCTGGTGGAGAACCTACTATTCGCAAAGATATTGTTGATTTAATAAAACTGGCTAAAGAAGAGGGATTTAGTCATACTCAAATTGCTACCAACGGTATAAGGCTTGCAAAAAGACCAGAACTTGCTAAACAACTCAAAGAAGCAGGTTTAAATACTGTTTATCTCCAGTTCGATGGTTTAAGTCCTGAGATATATGAAGAAATTAGGGGCAAAGATTTACTTTCATTTAAGAGGGAAGCAATCGAAAATTGTAGAAAAGCCGAGTTAGGAATAGTATTGGTTCCGACTGTGGTAAAAGGAATAAATGATCATCAAATTGGAGATATTATTAATTTTGCTGTTGAAAATCTTGATATTATCCGGGGTGTGAACTTCCAGCCGGTTTCTTTTGCAGGAAGAACTCCTGCTGATCAAGTGGAAGAGCAACGTATAACCATACCTGATTTCCAAAGATTGGTAGATGAACAAACAGAATCAAAGATAAAAGTAGATGATTTTTATCCAGCTTCATCTGTCAGATCAGTTTCAGATTTTGTGGAAGCCATAGAGAAAGAACCCCAAGTAACATTCACATGTCATCAACACTGTGGTACGGCAACTTACGTATTTGTTGAAAATGAAGATTTAATTCCAATAAATCGATTTGTAGATGTTAATAAATTCTTTGAACTTCTTGATAAAAGTACTATAGACATTAAAGACGGTGGAATAACTGGAAAGGCAAGAACACTAGCCAGGGCAACAGTAAGTTTACCTAAAACTATTGATAAATCTCAGTCACCAAAAGGTGTTGATATTAAACATATATTGACTTCGGTCTTTAAAGATAGATCTTACAGTTCTTTAGGAGATTTTCACCATAAAACTCTCCTGATATCTTGCATGCACTTTATGGACCCCTGGAATTTTGATACTGATAGAATTAAACGATGTGTTATACATTATGCGGTTCCTGACGGAAGAATAATTCCATTTTGTACTATGAACTCGATTTACCGTGAAGAAATCGAGAAAGAGTTTGCAGTACCTTTTAAAAACTAAAAAAGGTAGTTTAATTGATTATCACTACGCCTTCTCGTCTTCATCTTACATTAATAGATTTAAATGGATCATGTGGGCGAATTGATGGTAGTGTTGGAATCACTATTAAAGATCCTGAGTTAGTATTAAGGCTAGAAAAATCGGATAATAATATCAATATTCATTTTAAAGATTTTGAGAATCTTTCTGAAAAGTTAATGCTTGAGTATTCTAATAAAATAAAAAATTCAGCTTTAAATATTTCAAAATATCTAAATATAGATTCTGGTTTTGATTTTTATGTAGAAAATGTCTATCCTACTCACTCGGGATTGGGATCTGGCACTCAACTTTCCATGGCCACGGCTAAACTAATTGCTGATTACTATGATGTGCCGGTTGAAAATTCTACTTTAGGAGTTATAGTAGGTCGTGGTGGTACTTCTGGAATTGGAGTTGGTTCATTTGATCACGGAGGTTTTATTGTTGATGGAGGTCACAGCAGAAAACAAAAATCTGATTTTTTACCATCATCTGTATCTTCTGCATCCCCACCACCACTTCTAGCCAGTTATGACTTTCCAGAGGATTGGGATATTGTATTGGTTATCCCTAATCTAGAGGCAGGAGCTTCCGGTAAAAAAGAAGTAAATATTTTCCAGGAAAACTGCCCTATTCCGCTTCAAGAGGTTCAAATGCTTTCCCATATAATTTTAATGAAAATGATGCCTGCAGTACTTGAAAAAGATTTGGAATCATTTGGTGATGCTTTAAATCAGATTCAAACTACGGGTTTTAAGAAAATTGAAATGGAACTTCAGGATGATTTAATAAACCAGATTCTGAATGACATGAGGCAGGCTGGTGCTGTGGGTGCTGGAATGAGTTCATTTGGACCTACATTATTTGCCGTAACTCAAAATAACTCAAAAGATGTTTTAAAAGCAGCTCAAGAAGCCATGGAATGCCAAGGTGGATTAAGTATGATTACTCGTGCTCAAAATACGGGTGCAAGAGTAGAAAAATAGTAAATCAATAAATCCCTATATACATAAAATACGGAGTAAATATTATGGAAGAAATTCTTGAAGGCAAAGTCTGGAAATTTGGAGACAACATTGATACCGATGTTATTATTCCCGGTCGATATCTTAGAACTTTCAGCCTGGATGATTTAGCAGCCCACGTAATGGAAGGAATAAGTTTCGATTTTGCTAAAAATGTTAATCAAGGTGACATTATTGTGGCCGGCTCAAATTTTGGATGTGGATCTTCAAGAGAACAGGCCCCAGTAGCCTTAAAACACGCGGGGATATCAGTTATAGTTGCTAAATCATTTGCCAGAATATTTTTTAGAAATGCTATAAACATAGGATTACCATTGATAGTGGCTAATATTGAAGCAGATGAAGGTGAAATGTTGGAGATAAACCTGGAAGAAGGAATAATTAATAATCTAAATTCCCAAAAAACATTTAAAATAGAACCCTTCAAAAAATTCATGATGGAAATATTAAAAGACGGTGGCCTGGTTGACCATTATCTTAAAAAAAATACTGATAATGGATAAATAAATGAACTATTAATTGAATTATTTTAAAAATTAGTTTTGGCTATTGATCATAAATATTCCGGTGAGTTTTAGTATTTTAATTAAATAAGATTTATTTTTTTTTGACTATAAATAAAGATAAATTCAAGTAATGATATATTAAATTAATTAATACAGATATGAGGTAACAGAAAATGAGATGTCCCATTTGTGGATCTGATTCTATTGAGATTTTGAAATCAAAAAATGAATCTTCAAAAACTCAAGAAATAGAAAAATTAATTTTAAAGTGTAATGATTGTGAAACTGTTTTTAGAAAAACTTTAACTCATGATAAACCGACTAATTTCAGAGTAATCATAAGTGAACATGAAAAATCCAAAAAAGATTTTATTCAAATTTATCCAGACGAAATGTTATCTGTTGGCGATATACTGAAAGTTGGTGAAGAAAACGTAAAAATAACTTCTCTGGAGAATAAAAGAGGAGCACGTGTAAACAAAACCCAAGCCTTTAATTTAGTTACAATATGGGCTTCCTCTCAGGACATACCTGCCCGTTTTGGAATTTCAATTGACTATCATGGGAGAGTTCTATCAAAAAAAGTCGATGTGGAAAGAGACTTTATAATTACCATAGGTGATGTGGTAAAAATAGAAGATGTTTACTTTAGGATAAACTCTCTTAAAACCATTGAACGTAAAATGAGAAAGGGTTTTGCAGTAGCTTCTGTTATAAAAAGAGTTTATGGAAAACCATTGCCTCATAAAGTTCCTTATAGATATGACTTAACGAGTAATATTGTTAAATCTTCGGATTAGTCATATGATCAGATTTAATATAATTTAATCATTGTTTCGTTAATAGATTATTATTTGGTGAAATATTAATTGAATAAACCGTGATTTGATGAAAAATCGCCATGACAACTTTTTTAATGAACGAATTAAAGAACGCCAAAATCTTATAAAAAATCTTTTTTATAATGGCCATATTAAAACAAAGCCTGTAGAACATGCCATGGTAAAAGTTCCTCGAGAAGAGTTCTTACCAGCACAACAAAAACCTTATGCTTATATTGATAGGCCATTACCTATTGGTGAAGGTCAAACCATTTCTGCACCACACATGGTGGCCATTATATGTGAAGCACTTTCACTTAAAGAGGGAATGAAAGTAATGGAGATCGGAACCGGGTTTGGCTATAATGCTGCTGTTGTTGCGGAAATAATAGGGAAAAAAGGAGAATTATACTCTATAGAACGTGTAAAAAGTTTATATATATTTGCTAATGATAATTTAAAACGTATTGGTTACTCTAATGTGCATCTTACTTTAGGTGATGGAACTTTGGGCCTGCCAGATGATGCTCCGTTTGATAGGATTTATCTTACTGCTGCTGCGCCTTCTATACCTGAGACACTTAAAATTCAGCTTAAAGTGGGTGGAAAGATATTAGCTCCAGTTGGAACAGCAGATCACTATCAAGAACTTATTTTAATGGAAAAATTATCACAAGATGTTTTTAAAACTATCAATTTAGGCGGTGTGGCATTTGTACCTCTTATTGGGGAACACGGATGGTAACTAAACTTTCTAATATTGATTTTTATTAATACTTTACATATCCTAAATGCTTTTTAAACATGAATTGATTTTTATAGGTTTTAGGATGTTAATGTACGTATCTAAAATGGTTTTAACCATACTTCTATTAAATATAATAATATATTATTTTAAATATCATAATTTCTAAATAAACAATTGTTAAATTTATACTAATGAAATTAAGAAAATATTACTCTATTTTTTAGTATATAAAATATAAAAAAATTATATTTCTCTTTAAGATTTTTTTGAAATTATTTAGAATTATAATTAATCGATTTTAATACTCATATAAACTTAAATTTAATATTATCGTGATAAAATGAAAGTTTACATTGAAACATTGGGTTGTACATTTAATCAGGCGGATTCCCAAATAATGGCGGGATTGTTAAAGGAAAATAATGCTGAAATTGTTAATTCAATAGAAGAATCAGAAGTGGCTATTATTAACACGTGTTATGTAAAACATCCTACTGAACACAAGGTTATAAACAAAATAAAAAAATTTAGCCAAGATTTTCCCGAAAAAAAGCTCATTGTAGCGGGGTGTATGGTGGAAATAGAACCAGAAAAACTTCACAAGATTTCGCCCGAAGCAAGTTGGATCGGCCCACACCAAGTTAAAAAAGCTCCAGAAGTTGTAGAATCGGTGATGAATGGTCAAAATATTAGAATGACTGGTTTTTCACGAGAAGAAAAAGTAGGACTTCCTAAACTCAGATCTAATCCATTTATACACATAATCCAAATATGTGAGGGATGTTTGGGTAAATGTAGCTATTGTTGCACCCGATTTGCACGCGGCAGCCTACAAAGCTATCCTTTATCTGCTATTAAAAAAGAAGCTAGCCAGGCCTTGAAAGAGGGTTGTGTCGAAATTCAGTTAACGGCACAGGACACTGCTGCATACGGTAAAGAAACTGGTGAAAAACTTTCAGACATTATTAAAGAAATATCTGCTATGGATGGTAATTTTAGAATCCGCATAGGAATGATGCATCCTAAAAATATGATGGATGATGTGGATGGCTTGATTGAAGCATTTAAATCAGAAAAAGTATATAAATTTATCCATATACCTATTCAGAGTGGAAATGATCAAGTATTAGAGGATATGCGTCGTGATCATACAGTAAAAGAATTTAAAGAGATTACTAGGGCATTCAGGGAAAAAATCCCGGAAATATCAATTGCTACTGATATTATTGTGGGCTATCCTACTGAGGATGAGAATGCTTTTAAGGATACTTGTGAGCTTTTAAGGGAAATTAAACCTAATTTTATTCATCTTTCTAAATATAAGCATAGGCATGGGGCTGAATCTTCTGCGCTGGATGAAATTCATTTCACTGATCTTAAAAGACGTTCAAAATATATAGAATCTCTTAAATCTGAGATTACTCATGAAGATAATTTAAAACTTATTGGAACTTCTCAAAAAGTTTTAATTGTTGAAAAAGGGAGTAAAGGAGGATTTATTGGGCGGACTGACTCTTACATGCCAGTAGTTGTTCAAAATGCAGAAGTTGGCTCTTTTAGAGTAGTAAAAATTTCAGAGGCCACTAGTACATATCTAAAATCCTTGGAATAATGAATTTTAATGGCATTTTTTACTTTTTTTTCATTTTGATAATTTGAAATCTAATTTTTGACCTTATATTATTAGGTTTAATATAATCTAAAGTTTTAAAATGTTCATCTGTTTTATTAGTAATCCTTTCAGATGTTGGTTGGAAATCTGCAATTTTGACTTATCATAATACAAAATAAAGCAAATAAAAACAAATAAATATATATTACTTTAACATAATCATTTTTATAAGATATTTTTAGGTGATATGATGCCTTTTTTAGAATGTGATGATTGTGGGGGATACTATGAATTAGAAGAGGGTGAGTCCCTTGATGATTTTGATGTATGCCAATGTGGCGGTGAATTAAAATACTTTAATTCTCTTCAGAATTTTTTAGAAGATAACCCTGCTTTTTACCATCAAAATAATTCCAAATCCAGTAAGAAAAGGGGAGGGTTTGGTAGCAGGAAAAGCAGTAAAAATGATGATTATGAGTATAATTATTCCTATGGTAATCGTAGTTTAAGTAAAAATAGCAATAATTTTGCTCATGAACAGCAATACAGTCGCCTAAATATATCAAAACCGGCATTCTTAGAAAGAATTAGTTTTGTAGGTCTTTTTGCAGGATTATGTTTAACTATTTCTAGTTGTTTAATTTCTTATGTTTTATTCTTTGATTATCTGTATTCAACAGCTGTAAATATATTCAGCTCTACAGGCAATATCATGACCACGGTTTCGATTCTTGGTTTTGAATTATATATAATTTTATTTGTTATTTCAGTAAGTGGGGGAGCATTAGCATCATTTATTGGTGGCAGTCGAAGTTATGGGGATGGACTTCTTAATGGTTTCCTAATGGGTTTATTGATTGTGATAGTTACAATTTTATATATAAATCATTTAATGGGTATGTCATTGATTTTAATGGCCATTATTGTTATGGGCTCCATATTTGTATCTTTAACCTCTTTTGGAGGATTTTCAGGAATCGCTATCAGAAAATTAATTTTTAAAAGTTAATTTATTTATAAATATTTTTTTGAAATTTTTATTCTTTTTTTATAAATAAAATGAGCCAAATATAAATTCTAAGACATAAATTAAGAAATAATATATTATCCATAAAAAATAAAAAAAGTTAGTGCCGTGGGCCGGACTTGAACCAGCGACATCCAGATCTTCAGTCTGGCGTTCTCCCAACTGAACTACCACGGCAATGGGCCGGACGAGATTCGAACTCGTGATCACCTCCGTGTCAGGGAGGTATCATACCCCTAGACCACCGGCCCTAAAGGGCGTCTTTTTTCATTATAGTTATTTTCCTATATAACCTTTTCCCCTAACTTTGATTTTTCATTTTAAATTGTCCTAAATCCAGTATTTTTTATTAATAATTATAAAAAGCTAATAAAAATTATTAAATGATTTAAATTTGGTTTTTTAAGGCTTATGATCTGAAATAAATTCTGTTTTCTAATTAATCAAATTAATGAAATACTAACCGTGGATAAAATTTATTTAAGGATGGGATGATATATATTAAATATATTTATTAGTGGTGAATCAATGGATATAAGTAACAAATCTCTAAATGAACGTTATAAAATTGCATTTATGTCAGTTTTAATAGGGTTTTGTTGGTTATTAACCTTTTTTTTCCACATAATTCTTGATAAAGAAGTTGTTTTCACTCATTTTTTTTATATTCCTATAATTTTGGCATCTATCTGGTGGAAAAGAAAAGCATTAATTGTAACTTCTTTACTGGTGAGTTTTTTAATTATTACAAATTTATGGAAATCATTTAGTATTTCCTTAGAAGATTTTGCCCGTATAATTATTTTCTATTTTGTAACTGTGGTGATTATTACTTTATCAGAGCAGATGGAAAAATCAAAAAGGACTTTAAAAGAAAGCGAGGCAAAGTATCGTTCAGTGTTTAACTCAGCAAAGGAGGCAATAGTGTTAATTTCCTCTGATGGGAAAATTGTTTCATGCAATAAAGGTGCTGAGTCGATGTTTAAGTCATCTGAGCAAGATTTATTGGATAAATCTTTAAAATCACTTATGCCGGATAGATATATTAAATCAATACAAAAAATTTTTTTAGATATTAAAAAAACCAATATTAACATGGATTCGTCACTCTTTAGTGATTTATATGCTATTAAATCTGATGGGACTGAGTTTCCTATTGAAATTTCAATAGTAGATTGGAAATCAGACAAAAAGCTATTTTTCACAGCCATTATTAGGGATATTACTGAAAGGAAAGAATCTGAAAAAGTAATTAGGGAAAATGAAAAAAAGTTTCGGACAGTTTTCAATGAAGTCAATGATATAATTACTTTGATTAAAATTGAACCTGATGGAAGAGCTGGAAATTTCATAGAGGTCAATGATGTGGCTTTGAATAAAATGGAATATTCTAAAGAAGAATTTAAAACGATGTCTCCTAGGGATATTGGTACTCAAGATAGTGGAAATAAAATCCTCATTCAAAAGCTTTTAAGCGATGGCCAAATCACATTTGAGCGTGTTTATCGGACAAAAAGTGGTAAAGAAATACCAGTTGAAATAAACTCCCATTTGTTTGAATTAGAAGGTAAAAAAGTTGCTCTTTCGGTAGCTAGAGATATTACAGAAAGAAAAATTCATGAAACCCAACTTAAAGAAAGTGAAGAACGTTACAGGACCCTGTTCCAATTTTCTCCGGATTATATAGTTCTCTTAGATTTAGATGGTAAAATATTGGAGATTAATAGAACTTTAGAAAATATTCTTGGCATGGATACTGAATCACTGCGCGGAAAGTTTTTTCATGAATTACCCATATTACTCCCTGAAAATATTCCAAGGTTTAAGAAAAATATTGAAAAACTATTGAGGGGTGGTAAACTAGCACCTTATCAAAGCAATGTAAAAGATATAGATGGCAATGAACATTGGATTGATATTTATAATGCGGTTATTAAAAAAGAAGGATCTGATTTTGCTATTTTGGTTATTGCAAATGATATTACTCTGAGAAAACTTGCCGAAGATGAATTGAAAATTTCACTAACTGAAAAAGAACTGTTATTAAAAGAAATTCATCATAGGGTAAAAAATAATTTGATGATTATATCCAGTTTGTTAAATATCCAATCAAGCTATATTAAAGACAAGGAAGCTCGTGGTATTTTCAAAGAAAGTCAAAACAGGGCAAAATCCATGGCACTAATTCATGAGAAGTTGTACCAATCAACGGACCTGAAAAAAATTGATATGGGGGACTATATCAGAACACTTTCAAATAATCTTTTTGACACTTATGTTACTAATCCTGATAAAATTCACCTACATCTTGATATAGAAGACATTAGTGTGGATATCAATACTTCCATACCCCTTGGATTAATTATAAATGAATTGGTAACTAATGCTTTAAAACATGCATTTCCTAATGATTACAGGGGCAATATTTACATTTCGTTGCATCAAGATGATGATAAAATAAAGCTGGAAGTTTCTGACGATGGAATTGGATTCCCTTCAGATATAGATTATAAAAATGCTAATTCGCTGGGCATGCAGTTAATCAATAATTTAAGTTTACAGATTGATTCAGAATTAAAACTCATTTCTGATAAAGGAACATCTTTTCAGATTACATTTGCTGAAAAACATTTCTAAACTTTTTATTTAGAATTTTTGATTAAAAGTAATTAGATAAATTTCCATTTCAAAGCGATAATAAAAAAATTGACAAATTTATATTTTTAATAATTAAAATTAAATAAAAATAAGAATAGAATTTTATTTTATCTTATCTATTTGATTATTTACTATTCTTATGATCTAATATTACTCTATTTTTTTAAATAGGGTCTTAGGAACTCCACAGATTGGACATTTTTCTGGAGCTTCATTTTCTACAGTGTTTCCGCATACCTGACATACATAGTAGACAACATCTTCATCATTATCCATGTTTTCTAAAGCTTTTGCATATAAATCTGCATGGATTTTTTCTACTGCATTAGCATTTTCAAAAGTCACTACTGCTGCGTCATTACCTTCATTTTTCGCTTCTTTTATAAATTCAGGATACATGGATTCGAATTCTTCGGTTTCTCCCGCTATTGCGCCTTTAAGATTTTCTTCAGTATTCTTAATTCCACCCATAACTTGCAGATGTTTGTGGGCATGTACTGTTTCTGCGTCTGCAGCTGCACGGAATAATTTGGCAATTTGGGTATATCCTTCTTCATCAGCTTTTTTTGCAAATGCCAAGTATTTCCTATTAGCTTGAGATTCTCCAGCGAATGCTTCTTGTAAATTTTTCATTGTACTCATATTTTTAACTCCTTTTTTTTTATAAGTAAATATATTGTTTATAACCAATATTAATTTTTGGCACAGAATTAGAAATTATACAAATATCCATTAAACTAATAGTATTAATTGCAATTTATTCATTTAGCCTATAAAAAATCTTAGATATTAATTTTAGTGAAAAAAAGAATTAAAATAAGTTTGTAATAGTTAAAATAAAAAATAAAAAGAAATTAATTAAAATTATAAATATTGTAATGGGGAGCTAAAATTATTGTTTAGCAGCCATTTCAATATCATTAGCCTTGACGGTTTTCCTACCAGCGTGTTTAGCGAGTTCGACAGCTTTTTTGGAAATTGCTTCACCTTTCTCTTCTAGAGCTTTAGCTAAAGCTTCCTTTGCGTCGTCACTAATTCTTTGTGCACCTGCATTTTTTATGATTCTGCCTACTGGTGCAATAGGTAATTCAGCCATAATTTCACCTCCAGATTAACCTAGGACTCTAGCATATTTAAATTTATCGGTATTAATGATGTCTGGAACCACCAACTCTTGCATACTATGTGGGGTGTTGAGATATACAATAAACCAAAACTTTTAAAGATATAGACTAAGATATCAAATCGCATGTTTGGTAAGTTGAAAATTAAACCACACACCGAGCAAATTTTAGAAGAAGCATTTAAAGGACCAATTTCTACCGAAGACGCATTATATTTAATGAATACGGATGGAAATGATTTAAATGCCTTATTAATAACGGCAGATCTTCTAAGAAAGGAATTAGCTGGGGATGAAGTTACGTTTATTAAAAATTGGAATATCAACTTCACCAATATTTGTTCCGGTAATTGTGGTTTTTGCGCATTTAAAAAAGATTTAAAAGACTCAGATTCATATTTTTTAGAAATATCTGAGCTGGTAAAACGGGCTAAAATAGCTGCTGATAATGGAGCTGTGGAAATTTGTATTCAAGGTGGCCTACATCCTAATGTAGATGCCTATTTTTATGAAAAAATTCTAATGCAAGTTAAGGAGGAACTTCCTGAAATTCACATTCATGCTTTTTCACCTATGGAAATATATTATGGGTCTAAAAAAGCAGGATTATCTGTGGAAGAAACATTAAAAATGCTCAAAGAAGCTGGTTTAGATACCATGCCCGGAACTGCTGCTGAGATATTAAATGATCAGGTCAGGGATGTTATTTGTCCTGGAAAATTAAGTACAAGTCAGTGGATTAATGTGGTGGAAACGGCCCACAACTTAGGAGTACGAACTACTTGCACCATGATGTATGGTCATGTTGAAACTCTAAAACATAGAATTGAGCATCTGGAAATATTAAGAAATATTCAGAAAAGAACTAAAGGGTTCACGGAGTTTGTCCCTTTAACTTTCATGCATACTAATGCTCCTATTTATAAAGAAGGAATATCCATGCCGGGAACTACGGGATCCCATGATTTGAAAGTATATGCTATATCTCGTTTGATGTTCCATGAATATCTGAAAAATATCCAGGTTTCATGGGTTAAACTTGGATTCAAATTTGCCCAAATTGGCTTGATGGCCGGTGCCAATGACATGGGAGGAACTTTAGGTGAAGAAAATATATCAAGATCTGCGGGTGCTTCTTATGGGGTTCGAACAGAAATAGATAATTTAAAAACTACAATTGATGATTTAGGGAGAATTCCAGCTTTAAGAGACACGACTTATGACCACATAAGACCATTATGATGTTTCTGTATTATTAAGAATAATATTAGGTATAGTTGATGATTCAATAAATGATCAAATCTTTCTTAAAATTATTCTATCTCCTTCATCAACATTAAAAAAAAGTTCTAAATTATCTGTAATCTGTCCAATATGATTAACTTCAGAATATGGTTGTGTATCTCCAAAAAAGATACAAAAAGCATATCCTGGTGGCCAGTAAGATATATCTCCAATTTCAGCAGTTTTTGAAGGGTTTTCTTCCTCTAAAGTGACAGGAATATCAAAATAGATCTCTTCAAGCCATATAAGGGCTTTACCTTCCATGGTTAAATTTTCATATATCTTTTCTGCGGAATTAGGGTTTCTATCATCTAATTGAGCTATTGCTTTGCCTTTTCCTTCCACTTCAATTTCAATTTTCATTTTTATGCACCGTCACATAAACTGGAACTAATTATAAATAAAAATAATATTATGGATATTTTTTAATCATTTCTTCAATTATTTGTACTCCTGTGGATGTTCCAAGCTTATCTGCCCCTGCTTCAATCATAGCCAAAGCAGTATCCAGATTTCTAATTCCTCCGGCAGCTTTTATTTTCATATCTGGCCCAATAGTTTTTTTCATTAACCTAACATCATCTAATGTTGCTCCAGATAACCCTCCATAAGCAGTGGATGTTTTAACATAATCTGCACCAGCTCTTTCAGCTATAATACATGATACTATTTTTTCTTCCTCAGTTAAAAGTGCAGTTTCAAGTATAACCTTCACCACTTTTCCGGAGGCAGCATCTACCACAGATGCAATATCCTTCTCTAAGAGATCTTCCAGACCGGATTTTATGGCGCCAATATTCATAACCATATCTATTTCATCTGCACCATGTGATATGGCCTCCTCTGTTTCAAAAGCTTTGGTTAATGGTGTGCTTACTCCTAGAGGAAATCCAACCACAGAACAAACATTTATTGAAGTATCTTTTAGCATGTCATAGGCCAGTTTTACATTGGTAGCGGTAACTACTGCACATGCAAAATTATAATCAACAGTTTCCTGACAGAGTTTTCGAACATCATTTTGAGTCACATCACCCTTTACGATAGTGTGATCAATCATTTTGGCCAGATCTGATGAGTTTTTTATATTGGAAATTATTCCACTATTTTCACTTTTATTCATTATTTTTCCCCTTTTATTAATTAAGAAATATAAGTGTAATTAAATAATATTATAAAATGGATTATAATTTTATATTAATTTTTTAGCCATGTAAGGTCCTTCCCTTTCATATCCAAACTTTCTATAATAGTTCCTAGTTCCAATTCCACTTATAATAATCATTTTATCTTTATTATAATCCTCTCTAGCTATTTCTTCGGCTCGAGATAGAAGTTCTTCCCCATAGCCAGCATGCTGCCCAACACCTGATTTTTTCTCTCCAATAGGAATTAATGATCCGTAAACATGAAGTTCTCGTACAATTGCTGTTTGATCATCTATTTCAATCCGGTGTGCATTATAAGAAGGTATTCTAAGCCTTAAAAACCCGGCTAAAATATTATTCAAAGGATCTTCTTGGGATAAGAATATTTCTTTACCGTTTCCGGCATCATAACTTTCTTCCATAAGATTTATTGCTTCTAAATTAGTTTTTATTCCTTTAGATGCTTTATGGCCTATTTCTCTACATCTTATACATTGACACTGGATATTTTCTTCTTCAAGTCGGTTATAAACTAATTCGCCTAGATTTGATTTTTTAACACCTGCTTCAATAAGTGGTGATGGAATATCTCGCTGAATCCGCATTGTTCTAACCCATTTAGGGAGGATTTTTTTAATTTCTACAATAAGATCAACGGCTTCTTCAGTGGTGTAAGGTTCGTATTCTCCTTTCTCCCACATCTGATGCAGTTCGCTCCCTTTTGTTATTAGGCAGGGATATATTTTTAGCATATCTGGTTTAAATGAAGAATCAGAGAATAAACGTTTAAATATTCGTAAATCTCTCTTAAAATTTGAAAATAGTCCGGGCATAAGATGCATGGCCACTTTTATTCCAGAATCCCTCAAAATACGGTTGGATTCTATTACATCATTTATATCATGTCCTCTTTTAATGCGCTGATATATATGATTATAAATGGTTTGAACTCCTAGTTCTACCCTAGTGACTCCCATTTTAAGCATACGGTCAACATCTTCTATTTTACAATAGTCCGGGCGTGTTTCAAAGGTTATTCCCACACATCTTACTTTTGATGATTCATTGGCGTGCTGGGCATCTTCAAGCAGCACATAATCATCAGACCCATAATGTCTTAGAGGAGATTTTATTAGTTCATTATCAGAATATTCTTTTTTTAGGGTTATATTCGATTCTTTTAATCCAAAATCAACCATAGCTTCCAGACATTTTGCTACAAACCATTCTTGGTAACATAAAGTGTGTGCTGGAAAAGTTCCTCCCATAACAATTAGTTCTACTTTATCTAGAGGGTGCCCAATACTATTTAATTGGCTTAAACGATTGTAAACTTGTTTGTAAGGATCAAATTTATACATTCTGGCTCGCAATGCAGCGGGTTCTTCTCCTGTATAACTTGGAGGAGCGTTATCACTTTCAGGGCAGTACAAACATCTTCCGTGGGGGCAATCTTGGGGCTGGCACATTACGGCCACAATAGCCACACCCGATATAGTACGAGTGGGTTTTTTCATTAAAACAGTCCCCACAATCTTTTTTTCAGAGGGAGTGGCATATTGAAGAATAATGGAATTACTCATAAATTTATCCAGTTTAAAGTCACGACAGGCCTGGTGTTTTGCTTTTTCCAGTTTTGATTTGGAATCAATTTTTCCAAGCAAAATTTCTTCAATTATGGTTCTGCAAGCGTTTTCCATTGAATGTTTTCTCCATAGTATATTTTAATTAAAATTATTATTTATTAATAAATTAATTTATAATAAACATGTATATGTTTGATATTTAGTTAAAATGAGTTACCGGGCCTTATTTTTCATTAAATTCATTATCTTGATAATATCAGTTTTCGATATGATTCCCACTAACTTGCCATCATATATAACTGGTAATCTACCTAAATCGTTTTTAGTAAGTTTTTCTAGGGCAACAATTACTTCTTCTGATGGTGATGTGGTGATGAGATTTTTACTCATTACATCTGCAACCTTTTCTTTTTTATTTTCTTTTTTCACCTGGGATAAGTCATGAAAGGTGACTATGCCTTTCAATTCTTCTTTTTCAATAACCGGATAGCCCATGTGTTTGTATTGAAACATTTTTTCTAGTGCTTCATCTACTCCTATCTGGGGTGATAGGGTTTTTACATCAGAGGTCATTATATTTTTTACTTTGATGCCTCCTAAAAGTGAGGAGATCATGGTGGTTTTGTATTCTTGTTCCGCACCAATGTAAATAAATAGGGCAATGAGTATTAGGAAAAAATTAAAAAAAATTCCAGCAGTGGCCATTATGATTGCAAAAATTTTACCAACGGAAACCGATAATTCGGTGGCATTAACATAATCCATTTTTTTGGCCAGAAATGCTCTTAAAACTCTTCCCCCATCCATAGGAAACGCAGGTAAAAGATTGAATAATGCTAAAACTATATTTACCAGAGCAAATTCTGCGATAAATGAAGATATGAAACCTGATATAATGGGCAATAATAATAGATATATAATATAACTAATTCCTGCAATTATAATATTGGTTAAAGGTCCTGCTACTGCAATTAAAATTTCTTGATTGGGGTTTTTAGGTATTTTGCCCATTTGAGCTACTCCTCCAATTGGAAGAAGTACTATGCGCTCTATATCAACTCCATAATGTTGGGCAACATATGAATGTGAAAGTTCGTGGATTAATACTGTGGCGAAAACTAATGTTATTAAAACGGCCAGCTGGAACGGAATGATGGTTAAAATGGCCAATGCATATATAAATAATAATAATATTAAAAAAGATATGTCCAATTCAATAGGGATATTAAATATTGTAAAAATTCGCATTGAAGTTTTCATTTATAATTATATGTTTTATTAATCTAAATAATTTTAGAATTAATTTAAAATAATGGAAAAAAATTATAAAAAAATATATGTAGTTCTATATTATTTAGGGCTTCAAAAACTTTTTTTTTAGTTTATATCTACCTTAAATCGAGGTTCCATAATTTTAGGGATATCTACTATTAGAACAGATCCATCAAATCTAGCAGTAACTGTTTCAGTATCTATATTTACTGGGAGCTTGATAATTCTTTCGATTTTACCTTTGCTTCTCTCTTTTATGATGTAATTAATATCTTCTGATTCATCATCTTCTTCAAACTGAATTTTGATATCCAAACTATCATCAGTTACTTCCAGTACTATATCTTCTTTTGCACGGTTAGGAACATCAATTTTTAATATTAATTTTTCTTCAGTTTCTATCAGGTCAACTAGTGGTTTTTCAGTAACAGTAGTGTAACTGGAAATGGTTTTACCGAATTCTTCTTGTTTTCCTTTAAAAGTACTGATAATGTCTTGCAGCATTTTTTCAGCTTGATTCTGAACTTTTTCAGCGTTTGCTTTTATATCTTCTCTGGTTAAATTAGAATCTTCCATTTTTTCTTTGATTTTTTCTTGGGTTTCTTGGGTTTTGTCGGTTATGTCTGTTTTTACTTGGTCTGTTTTTTCTTTGATTTTTTCTTGGGTTTCTTGGGTTTTGTCGGTTATGTCTGTTTTTACTTGGTCTGTTTTTTCTTTTGTTTCAGCTGCTAATTTTTTGGTTTTTTTTACCATTTTAATTCCCCTTTTTATTTTAGATTTTATTTACCTATTGAAAATTTATTCTTTCAAAAATTGCTTCTTTTTGTATCTTGTAATAATTTGTTTTAGGAGCATATTTAAATTTTGGTTTAGTTTCTTTTTTGGGTTGTATTTTATTTTAAAAAGAATTTTAAGGTAATTAATATCTCAAATAAATATTGATAATTGAATATTTTATAAGAATTAATAGGATATTTAATTGGAATTATAAAAAAAATTGCATACAGCAAGTTATATCCTTTTAAACAAACATATTATTAGATGGTGTTTTAATGAAAGTAAGTGATTTTATAGGCAAAAAAGTACTTGATAAAAACGCATTAGAAATAGGAAAAGTATCGGATATGGATATAGATCCTTTAGAAGGTGTAATTAATACTATCACAATATCTAAAGGAGAATTATCTCTTAAACAAAAGGTTTTTGTGATTTCAGTCGATGAATTGGATAAAGTAGGGGATTATGTAGTAATTACTTTAGCCAGTGAAGAAGCAGGATATGATGGGGATAAATCAGAATCTGAAAATGTGTCTATTACTACTGAGAAATCAGAATAAACCTCAATTTAATTTTTTAAATTTATAATCATAATATATTTTCAAATTAATGGAGATGTTTTAATGGAAATTTTTGATGGCCGTGGAAAACCATTTAATGTTGGTCTAATGGCTCGTTATAGTGGAACAGGAACTATTGGTGAAGTAACGGCTGTGAAAGTTGAACAAGAAAACGGATGGATACAGCTTGATCATTCTGATGTTTGGTACAACAGTGAATCAATGGAAGTACTAAATAAGAAAAATAATAAAAACTCCAAGGATAGCTCTGGGAAACTTGATTCTCTAAAATCTATAGAAAAAACAAAAAAGAAGATTAAATCAATGGAAGATGTTAATATGAGTTCTAGCTCATGTGATGGCGCTGGATAAACAAACCATATTTTTTAATTTAATTTATTAAGTTGAATAGTTCATTATTCTAGATTTAAATATTTTTTTTGGGGGGGGGAATGTAAAGTTTATGGGTGTTGGAATCTTAATCAAATTTTTAATTCATTAATTATCATTTTTTCAGCAAATAGGACATATTAAGTTAAAAAATTCAATAAACAGCCCAACCCCAACAACTTCACAACCTTTTTAAGTCTTAAATAAATTAATAGAAAATATATCTAATAAAATATAATACATTTTAATTAATTTTTAAAAATAATTCATTGGTTTTTATGATAGAAGATAAATCCATTTTAGAGTTAAAAGATATATGGCAATATGTTTTTGATGCATCGCCAGATCTTATTGCCATAATTGATAATAATTATAATGTGTTGAAGATTAATAAAGCAATGGCCAATAGTTTAGGAGTTTCTTCTGAGGAAGTTGTGGGCTTACCCTGTTATAAAATAGTACATCATACTCATTCACCTTTATTGGGTTGTCCTCACGCTGCTCTTCTAAAAGATGGCCATGAACATACTCATGAAATTGAAGAACCTAATTTAAATGGCTATTTTTTGGTAACTGCTTCACCACTTATTAATAAGAAAAATAAGGTTTTGGGAAGCGTTCATATTGCTCGAGACATTACTAAACGTAGAGAAATTGAAAAAAAACTGGAAAACACAGTTCATGATAAGGAAATTCTTTTAAAAGAAATTCATCACAGAGTTAAAAATAACCTAATGATGATTTCTAGCCTTCTTAATATTCAATCATACTATATTCAAGACCCAGAAGTAAAAGATATTTTCTTGGATAGTCAGAATAGAGCAGAAGCTATGGCACTTCTTCACCAAAAATTATATGAATCTAATGATATGAAAGATATTGAATTTTCTGATTATTTGATGACTTTAGTTTCTAACATTAAAAATAGCTATGGTTCTAAATATGGGGTGGAATTAAAACTGGATATTAAACCTGGAATTATTGATGTTGATAGGGCAATTCCCTTAGGTTTAGTTACTACTGAAATTATTATAAACAGTTTTAAATATGCTTTTCCTGAAGGAAAAGGAATTATTCGGGTTAAATTTTTCAAAGAAGATGATTTATTCACTTTAATTATTTCTGATGATGGTATTGGGTTTCCAAAAGGCTTAGATTTTAGAACTGAAGGAAATATGGGTATGAGTATTATTAATGCTTTAATTAACCAGATTGATGGTTCTATTGAATTGAATCGAGATGATGGCACCATGTTCATTATTCAATTTAAGGATGAAGAAAAAGACTATTAAAACATTTATAATTTTTATGTGAAAGTTCATCTTTAATAAATTGTAATGATAATGGGAATAGAACTATGAATATTCAAAATATCGATTTTTATTTTTTTTCGGGCACTGGTAACACATTACTAGTTACTAAGGCAATGGTAAAAACTTTTAAAGAAAATGGAATTAAAACTAGTTTATTTAAAATAGAAGATTCTAAACCATATGATGTAAATTTAGGCCATGTAATTGGATTAGGATTTCCTGTTGCTGAATTATCTACATATGATTTTATTTGGAAATTTATTAATGATCTTCCAAATAGTAACGGAACAAAAATATTCATGGTAGATACTTTGGCGGGTTTTTCGGGAGGTATTGTTGGTTCATTAAGAGAAATTCTTAAAAAGAAAGGATACAATCCCATTGGTGCTAAAGAAATTATAATGCCTCCTAATATTTTTTATATTCAGGATGAAACCACTAGTAAAAATAAAGTTCAAAAAGGAATTAAAAAAGCAGAAGAATATGCAGAAGATATTATCCAAGGTAAATCTATTTGGGGTAGGGTTCCATTGCTTTCTGATTTGGCATATTATATTTCTATCACTGGATTGAAGATTACTAATTCTAATTTAAATCAAAAACTATTATATCTTACAGCAGATAGAGAAAAATGTAATCGATGTGGATTATGTGTAGATATATGTCCTTTAAACAATATTCAGATAGATAATGAAAAATATCCAATTAATATGAAAAACTGTGCATATTGCATGCGTTGCACCTCTTTTTGTCCTAAAAACGCTATACATTGTCCTTTAAATTATAAAGGTAAAATGTATCGTGCGGTAATGGCCAAAGATTTACTTGAATAATTCATGCAAATACTGCTTTCTTAACAAAAAATGAGCTTTTTATTTGAGTTTTATATGTATTCAAAACATTCTTTGAAGAGTCCAATCTCAAACGGGATGTAGAACCATCTTCATTTTTCCAATTTTCATGCCAGTAACTGATTGCTTTAATTCTAGAATATCTGCCTTTTTTAATAGATGTTAATGCATCTGCAACCCATTTAGCCTTTTTATTCCCTTTTTCAGTAACACCAAACTCCAGAATGGCCAATGGTTTTTTACTGGATACTTTAATTAATTTTGGATAGGAAAAACTCATTACTTGATTAAAGGTCTCCCAATATTCATCAGGAGTTTGTGCTCCGTAAGTACTGACTCCCACCCAGCCAATATAATTATCTCCTGGATAATATGCCTGATAATTATTCCATGATTTTTCAGGTGTATTGTAAGCATCCACATGGAATACCCAGGTTACCTTGGTTACTTTTTCCTGTCGGAATATGTTTATTATATGGCGATAGGCGTCCCGATACTTTTCTGGGCCATCTGCTATTTTAGGATTACCATATTTATTTTTAGTTCCAGCTCCATTGATTGAACCACTCCATGGAAACCAGTTTCCGTTCATTTCTGGTGCAAAATCAATTATAAGTGGGATATTTGATTTTTTAGCAGCACGAGCCCATTTTTTCAACTGGGGATCAAATTTTCCATTGATTATATTATCAAGACTGTAAACTGGATCTGGCCTGGAATAGGATTCTTCCAACGAACTTCTAGGCATTAAACGGATGTATGGTACTATGCCGGCATTGTGAATAATTTGAACTGATTTTGCTGGAAAAATAATATTACTTTTTCCCCAGTTATCAGAAAAGGCTGCCCAGGCAATACTACTGCCGGTGAGCTTTTTAAAATCAACCAATTTTTTTGATGTAACCAAGTCTTCATATCCTCCAAAATCAGGATAAGCTCCGATATAAACTCCTTTAGATGGAGATTTAATCTTTTTAACTTCATCAATAGGTGGATTAATTCCTGAAACACTACTGAATGATATTAAAAGAATTAAAATAGTGAATATTGTGATAATACTTCTTTTCATCTTAAAACTCTCTATCAATTAATTATAAATTTATTCATCAAATATATATGCCCCCATTCCTAAATCACCAGCATACCAGCTTTTATGTATTAATCTACCTTTTAAATTATTTGAGGCACCAAAAACAGTTAAAAGTGGGATGAAATGATCAGGATATGGGTGGGCCTTTTCAGGATGTGGAGATGACCTTCGGTAATTTAATAAGGTATCTTCATCTCCAGTGGTGATTGTTTTAGTCAACCATGCCTCAAAATCAAGGGCCCATTGATCAGGTTCTGCATCTATCCTAAAAGAAGCATAACCTAAGGGGTGCACTGCCCCTCCACTCCCCATAATTAAAATTCCATCATTTTTAAGGGATTTAATGGCTTTTCCTACATTTAGATGTTTTAATGGATCCATATGGTGCTGGATGGATAATTGAACAACTGGAACATCTGCTTTAGGAAACATTAGCATCATTGGAATCCATGAACCGTGATCCAGACCACGATCCGGATTTTTCAAACATTCAAGACCTGCATTTTCTATCAGATTATATGTTTTTTTAGCCAAACTTGGAGAACCAGGAGCCCAATACTTGATTTGATACAACTCTTCAGGAAATCCATAAAAGTCGTGAATGGTGTTAGGGGATGTATTGGTGGTCAATTCGGGGATAATAGTTTCCCAATGGGCTGAAATACATAAAACAGCCTTAATTTTTTTATATTTAATTCCCATTTCTTTAAGAAATGTTCTGGCCGGTATATCTTCTAATGGTAAAGACGGAGCCCCGTGTGATATAAATATAGGTGGAATTGGTTTGGACATGACAGGTTTCCTTTTTGAGGATTATAATAATTAATTTTATTCTAATTTATTTTATAGTTAATTTTATTACCTTTAAAAACAATCATTTATTTCGGGTAATTCCTGGGGGCCTGCACCCTTTTGGCTGCACACGAGCTCACGTTCCGAAGGCCCCCAGGTACTGAATTATACTCATTCTACTTTAAAAATTTAAAATAAGATTTCAATGCCAGTAATTTCCAGAATTAAAGCAGTTATCCAATTAATCCGGCCAGATTTATCACTAGCTGCAGGAATATGTGTTGTGGTTGGAGAACTAGTTGCTCTGGGCCATTTTCCCCAATTACTAGAAATAGTTCTGGGATTTGCTGTGGGGTTTTTTATTTCCGGTTCAACTCTAATTTTAAATGATTATTTTGATCTGGAAACTGATAAAATTAATGCTCCTAATAGGCCATTGCCTTCGGGAATAATTAAAACTTCACAAGTAATCTTTTTATCCATTATTACGGCATTAATTGGTCTTACAGCAGCATTTCTTATTAGTTATCTTGCTTTATTTGTGGCAATAATATTCTGGATAATCGGGTTTTTATATAATTGGAAATTAAAAAGAACAGGATTAATGGGAAATTTAATGGTAAGCACTTCCGTGGCCATAACCTTTATTTTTGGCGGAATCGTGGTGGGAAACCCCTGGAACATAGTGGTGTGGGCTTTCAGCGCTATAGCCTTTTTCATAGATCTTGGTGAAGAGATTGCTGCTGATGCTATGGATATGGAAGGTGACAAAAAGATAAACTCCCAATCAATCGCCTTAAAATATGGTCAAAATACTGCACTTAAAATTTCAGCCATTTCCTTTGCTTTAGTGGTTTTGATTAGCATAATTCCTTTTATTCTGGGATGGTTGGGAATTGCATATCTTATCATGATAATGTTAATGGATTCTATAATTGTTTTTTCCACTCTTAAACTATTAAAAAGTCAAAATATCCAAGAAAAAAGAAAATATGCTCGTTTTATTTATTTAGGGGCCACTCTTGGTTTGGTAGCTTTTATAGTAGGTCAAATAATATGATATCATCAAAATGAAGTCATTGAATAAATTATCATAATATTTAAATCATAATTTAAGTTATTATTATATATGAAAACCATACATATTGTTGTTTTAGTAACGGCTTTAATAATTATTTTAACAGCTTCTATTATATTTATTTTATTTTTTAATAATCCTCAAACTCCCATACAGTATAAAAATTACACCAAGGGAGATATTTCGTTTGGGGATATTTCATTTAAGTACCCTATAGATTGGGATGAATATTTATATGATGTGAATTATGGGATGACCTATTCGGTTGATCTAGAAACCCGTAAACAAAATAGCACGGCTAGTATGACGAAAATTGCTGATTATTCTGTTGCAGTAGGAGATCCTAAAACAGTGGGATTTAAAAACAATACGGTGCCAACCACTATGATGGTAATTTCAAATGTTACCAACAAAATAGACACTTATCCAAAAGATTATCTTGCTTGGAAAGTAATTGAAGGTCAAATAAATACAACTAATAATTTTAAATCGGATTTATCATCAAATTATAAATTCATAATTGATTCTGCTAGAAATTTCACGATTGGGGGTCAAATGGCCTATGAATATTCTTTCCAAGGATATACTTCATATTCGGGTAGGGAATACAGTAGAATCGTGTCTTTTGAAACCAGAAATTCTACACATTATACCGTTTATACTATAATGTGTTCAGCCAGGGAATCTCAAATTGAAAACGCAACCAGGGCCTTTGATGAAATGATAAAGAGCATAAGAATTAATAATTAGCTAAACACTATCATCCTGCACACTAACGCAGAAGCGGCACAGGGCACTAGGGGTATTAATCTGTTTTTCCTTAACTGGACAGTAATATACTCCATTTTCATATCTTAAAACAAAACCACCGGGGAACCTGGTTCCAACAGGGTGAATAGACTCTTCAAGTATAAAAGCAGTGTAGGTGGCCACTATACGAGCTATCTTGTGAAAACACAGTTCGCTATGGCTCTGGGCCTTATTTTTTTGCAGTTCTAGGACATTTAAAAAATCTTTTAATTGGATAGTATCCACAATACCAGTGTAATGCCATTTATCCTCTTTTATATCCTTTATTCTAATGAAAAATGCTTTGGTAAACCTTTTTATGTATTCTTTTTGTTCCGTGATGGGCATAAAACGGGCATCTTCATTTAGATAACCGGTAGCGTCCATAATCTCCTTGATATGAATGTTGGAGGCTTCTTTTTTTAGAATTTGCAGAAGCTTTATTTTACTTAAAGGATGATTAAAATCAACACGGTCTATTTCAGGAAGCATAATAATCACATTTTATTTTTATATTAAACAATAAAAATTTAATTTGAGTTTAAATGATATTATTCTCCTCTGGCATATCTTACAATAGCTGCTGCTAGTTTAGGTCCAATTCCATCAACTTTTCGAAGTTCTTTCTCAGTAAATGGTCTTAAATCTTCTCCAAAAGTATTTACCAGGGATCTGGCACGTTTTCTTCCAAGCCTTTTTACTCCCAAAACTAGAGGGATTAATTCATCCTTTACCCCATAATATAATCTAGCAGATAACATTTCCAGATCCCTAGAATGAGCATAAATCCCCATAACCTCACACATGTCCTTGAAAAATCTTATTAAAAGAGAAGCATCATAAGCAGATCTTCTAGTGGATGCTGAATAAACATGGAATGCATTTTCAATTTCATATTCATTTCGTTCATCAATCCATTCTATGAGTGATGCAGTAGTGGCTTCTTGATTACGCATATCTACTGCAAAAATACCCTTTCCGGCTAGCTTTTCCCTCACAGGATCCTTACTTTTACGCCCTTTAAATGAAATTAAAGACATATCTGGAGTTCGACATAATCGATAAAGTAGTTGGTATATGTCCAGTTCTTCCATCTGAGTGGCATACTCTTTTAATTTAACTGCAGTTTCTACAGTATAATTGGATTTAGCAATTAAAAGTCCCAGTGCTGTGGCTTTAAGACCTTCGGGGGTGGCTTGCAATATTCCGTTTTGCATTAAAAAATTTATTGCATTATTAATCTCAAATTCCAAACTTTCAGCTGCAAAGGCACTCATATAAGGACTATTTTGCATCTGATATCCATAAAATGTTTTATTGAAGAATTCTTGAATTTCTACAGGATTTTTAGCTAGAGTAGAAGCTACTTGAGCAATAATTTGTCTGTAAACTGCATCTTTATTTTCTATCAATTTGGAATTGGTGGATTCTACTTCTCCATTAACATAAAATTCTTGCAGGTTATATGTTTCATCCAATGTTTTGGCAATCAAATAGGAATATCCTACATCATCGTACTGAGGTCTACCCGCTCGCCCTGACATCTGTTCATAGTCAAAAACAGGAATATTCTGAGGCCCTTGTGATGTCCAACGTGTATAATCTCGGATAACCACACTTCTTGAAGGCAAATTTACCCCATACATTAAACTAGGGGTGGCAGTAATCATTAATATATTTCCTGAACGAAATTCATCTTCAATTATCTCTTTTTGCTCGGCAAAAAGCCCGGCATGGTGGAAAGCTACACCATTTTCTACACTTTCTGCTAATTTTAGGCAAATAGATGTTGGTCTGGTTCCTTTACGTCGGGGAACATCTAATATCTTCTCCGAAACTTTTCTGAATCCTTTTTTCTTATTGACCGGAACTTTTCTTTTTATTTTCCCGGAAATATATTTAGCCAGTGATTCAGTAAAAAGACGGGTCGAAACAAAGGTCAGAGCCTGAGCATTATCTTCAATGGACTTTTCTAAAATTTTCACAATTACATCATTTTTATTTTTGGTATTGAACATTTCTGTGTTGAGTACTTCTTGGTGCAAAGGCACAGGCCTATAATCATGTTCCACGACCTGAGCATCCAGCCATCCACAAATTTCATCCATGTTCTTTAAAGTTGCAGAAAGCGCTATTACACGCATCCCTTGGTTTATTATATTTGAACGGGTAATAGCACATTCAATAGTAGGTCCCCTGGAGTATTCTCCAATCATATGAAATTCATCTACTATTAATAAATCCACTTCCCTTAAAGTGTTCCAAGAAAATCGAGTAATTGCATCAAATGCCTCAAATACCATCACTGATAGATCTGAAGAGTTAGGATGGCGTCCAACCTTTATACCATGCTTTTCAAATGCCTTAAATTCCTTTATTTTTTCATTTTGAATAGATAATAATGGAACTGCGTATACTACTTTTCCTCCATTGAGCAGAGTTTTTAATGCAGCCATCATCCCCAATAGGGTTTTACCACTGGCTGTTGGAATGGCTACAATAAAGTTTTCATCCTTTTCCAGATATCCTGATTCAAGGACGGCTTTTTGTGCTGGGTTTAATTTTTCTATGTGAGGATAGCATTCCTGTAATATTTCTCTTAAAGAATAATCTAATGTTTCCATAATAATCAGCGTTATTTTTACCATTTATCTAATTCATATAATTATTTTTGTCGTGATTAAGGCATTAAAACTTAAAATCAGAGGATATAAATAATTATTTTGAATTAATATGTTAAATCATCCTTGATTTTTTCAATTACTTTTATCTCTTTTATTCTAGTGGCGGGATACTGGCCATCATCATCTTTTTCTACACTTTTTACCATGTCCCATATGGTTAAAAGAGCTACACTAGCTCCTGTAATGGCTTCCATTTCAACCCCAGTTTTTCCATCAGAATTAACTTGTACCTTAACCTCAATACTGGTATTAATCACTTTAAAATCTACATTTATTCCGGTTATACTTAGAGGGTGACATAGGGGAATTATATTTGCGGTGTTTTTTACTGCACTTATGGCTGCAATTTGGGCGGTTGTAAGAACGTTTCCTTTTCTTATGGTCTGTTTTTCAACTAAATCAATAGTTTCTTTGTTTAATATGATTTTACCCGATGCAGTAGCACTTCTTTTTATCGCGGGTTTATTTCCAACTTCCACCATATGCACTCCATCGTTAGTTAGGTGAGTAAATTCTTTTTGCCTCATTTGATTGCCTTCTTTTTAATATAATTCATAGTTTAAGCTATTTTTTTTAATTATTATGAATTTTATTTTATATTATATCAGTTTAAAAGAATTTAAGTTAATATGGTATTTCAAGATCCGCGAACTTTAAAGCACGTTGAGCCGCTTTTTTACCCATTTTAATACACAGTTCCTTATTTTTCAATAAATAATCTAGAGAATCTGCTAGTTCAACTGGATCACGGGGGTTAACCAACACACCGATATCTTCATTTACCAGTTCGGGAATTCCACCTACTCTGGTTCCCACAACTGGTTTTCCACAAGCCATACCTTCAAGGAGTGCTATTCCAAAGCTTTCACTTAAAGATGGCAGAACCATGATATCTGCATCGGGGATTATATTTTCCACATCGCTCCGAGGACCTGTGAATATAACATTTTTAATTTTTTCATATTCAATAATACCCTTTAAGTCTTGAAGAAGAGGACCTCCACCTACAACTACAAGATTACAATCTTCTTTCATTAGTTTTTTGGCTCTAAGAAGGTATTTTACTCCTTTTTGTTCAACAAGATTGCCTATAAATAAAATGAGAGGCATATTTTCTTTAATTCCAGTTTCTTTTTTAAATGATCCTTCAATTTGGGGATTGAAACGTTTAAGATCCACACCATTCCACGTTATTTTTGTTTTTTTCTCTAGCTGAGGTATTCCAATTTTCAAAACTTTTTCTTTTACTGCTTCACTTACTACAAATACTCCAATGGCATGACTCAGTATTAACTTAAAAAGAGGCCTCAATACTCGGTTAGAAGACAAAATAAAAGCGTCAGATCCATGTAAAGTAACACAAAATGGCACTCCTGTGAACATACTGGCCATTAGTCCTATCAATCCTGGAGGCGAAAGATAATGTGCGTGTATAAGATTGATATCATAATTTCGCACCATTTTTATTAATTTTATAGTTCCGGTCAGTGAAAAAATGAGTCCTCGTAAACCTTTAATGTTGGGTGCTGAAGCTGATTCTACATGGATTTTTTCTAGATTCTGAATATTCTCGTGAGGATAAGTTACTACATAAACTTCGTCCCCATTTTCAACTAGTTTTTTAGATAAAAAATAAACATACGATGAAATTCCACCAATATGTGGTGGAAAATGCCCTACCATAGCTATTTTCATTTTTTCACCTTTAAAATAAAAATTATACTTCAATGATTATAAAATTGAATAAAATATGAATAATTATATTTATTTAAATCTGGTTTAAAACAGTTCCGTCCATACGAACAATAGTTACATCAATATCCAGATGATATCGTTCTTTAATATTCTTTTTAATGGCTAATGCTATGTTATTAAATACATCTTTTTCCTTTCCATATTCCTTAAGAATGTCAATCATGTTTTCGGTAGTTTTAGAATTAAAAATTTCAGTTAAAATTTTTTTTGGAACTCCGCAAAGAGCAGCATGAGCTGTTATTATTTCCCTTCGACCATCAGCCACGTCGTTTTTTGTATCAAATATTCCTCCGGCTATTTTAACTAGTTTACCGGCATGACCGAATAATATAACTTTTTCAACTTTCTTCTCCACAGCCTGCTGCATCATGTAACCAGGATAATTGCTCATATGGATTATTTGATCTTTTTCAATATCCATTGATTTTAAGGCAATCTTTTCACCTATATTTCCAGGAACGAATATCAATTTTTTATAGCCTTGACCCAGAGCCACATCTATTTGACATGAATTAGCTTTCTTGAATGATTCAAGTGACATGGGGCGTGCAATTCCAGTAGTTCCTAATATTGATATTCCATTTAAAATCCCAAGACGAGGATTCATGGTTTTGGATGCAATTTTTTCTCCTTCAGGGATAAAAATCGTTACTATGGCTCCTTTTCCTAATGGAAGACGGGTTTCTAAATTTTCACGGATCATTTTTTGTGGAACAGGATTAATGGCAGGTTCACCAACTGGAATCTGTAGGCCTGGCTTAGTTATTTTACCTACTCCTTTACCGCCTTTAATAATAATACCAGGGTTAGAGTTAATCTCTACTAAAGCTCCGATTTCTAGATTTATAGTTACATCTGGGTCGGGATAAGGTTTTTTTATAACCAATGCTTTTCCTGAAATTTCTGAAGTTTTTTCACCGGAATTGATTTCAATTTCAAGTTCCCCTGAGGGTGTGGTAATTTTAACAGATTCGGGGATTTTATCTTCTTTAATGATTTTAATAGCAGCTACTGTAGCGGCTGTGGCTAAACTACCTGTGGTAATTCCAAAAGATGGTTTTTCAGTAGGCATATTCATTAAAAAGTCCCTATTAATTTATAAAAATAAAAATAGTATGTAATTATTTTTTTAATTCTTCTTTTATAGCAGCAATAAGTTCTTCTTTGCCAGGCGCACCGACGAACTTGATCACACCATTCATGGCAACAGCTGGAACTGCCATTAGTCCGTAATTTACTGCTTTTTCTCGATCTTGCATTATATCCACTTTTTCAATTTCAATGGAATCTCCAAAATCTTTTTTAGCTTCTTCTACCACTTCAACCGCCATAGGACAGTAAGGACAGGTAGGTGATGTGAATACTTCGATTTTAACGACCATGTTTTAACCTCCGTATGATAATTGCGATTATATAATTACTTAATTGAAATATATATTGTTATCATTTGCTTTTATTTGAATAAATACTTATCCTTATGTGTTATGGAGTAATTTATACAAACATTTTTAATTTTTATTTTCAAATAAAAAAATAAAAATAAATTGAAGTATTATTGGCTCAGTAAACTACTATTGCTATTTGAATCTCCTATTCCTAAACCCATTGAATATCCAATCTGAGAAGTTATGCTACTTAAAAGTTTTTCAAAGGTACTTGGGGGGGATAAAGTGATTACATTATAGTAATTACCTATTCCTGCAATATCGGCCGCTTTTTGAATAGCTTGGTCTTTACCACCAAGAGAATCTACGAGCTTAATCTTCAATGATTGTCTTCCAGTGTATATCTTTCCTTCTGCAATGCTTTTCACATAATCTTTACTTAAATTTCTATTTTGAGCTATAGTGGAAATGAAGTAATCATATTCTTCATCGATCATGGTTTGCAGCATTTTTCTCTCTTCAGGAGTTATATTTCTGTAATCAGCACCCATATCCTTATATTTACCACTTTTAAGGGCATATTTGTTAACACCCATCTGACGATACATTTCAGAGAGATCTGAAAGTTGTAAAATTACTCCTATACTACCTACCCATGATGAAGGGCTTGCAATAATTTTATCTGATGCTGATGCTAATAAATATGCCCCGGATGTACCTGTGTCACTAATCCAGCTCACTATTGGTTTTTTAGAATTTTTTATTGATTCCATTACCTCTCCACTGGCTACTGGTGTTCCACCCGGACTATTAATGTCCAGCACTATAGCACTAACAGAAGTATCAGCATTGGCCTTTTGAATAAGATTTTTTATATCATCGGGATTAGTATAATAACTATTTTCACTGCTTCCATAAGATACTTCTCCATAAATAGGAATAACAGCCACGCTGTTTCCCATACTAATATTTGCCGAGTTCATTCCTAGAATAATAATAATTGTCAGTACTATCAATAAGAAAATACCAACCAGACTACCGATTACTCCTAGAACTATTTTGGAGTTTTTGTCCATGATATCACTTTGATTTAAGTTAATTTATTTATCACTTAATTTTAAATTTTGTTTTTTATTAGTTTATATAAGAATTAATTATTAATCTACTAATTTATATTGATCAATTATGGTTATTTACCATTATTTTTATCTTAATTAAATTAAATAATGTTTTTTATCCTAAATTTATTCTAATTAATCATACATAATATAACTTTTGCTAATTATATATAAGTCATGAGAATGTGATATATTAATTCCATAAACTTTCTTTATTATTTATCAGGTGGTAAAACTGAAAAAAACAGTGAAATCTCCAGGATCTGCTACAGTAATCAATGCCATATCTACTGGAAGTGGCTCTGCATTTGGTATAAAACTTTATGTGGTAGCAGAAGTTGAATTAAAACCTTCTGGAATTGATTGCACATCACAAAGAAGAGTTAATCCTAATCTAATGGAAAAATGTGTTAATAAAGTACTTCATCATTATCGGGTTGATACTGGAGTTAAAGTATATACTCATTCAACTTTACCTGTTGCTTCCGGTCTTTCTAGTAGTAGCGCCACCTCTAATGCAGTGGTTATGGGTGTTTCTAATTTAATTGCCGAAGAATTCAATTTAAAACCAATGAATGACATGGAAATTATTAACACTGCAATTGATGCTTCTTTAGAATCAGGTGTTACTATTACTGGAGCATTTGACGATGCTACAGCCTCTTATTTTGGAGGTTTAACTATAACTGATAATTATCAAAGGAAAATTATAAAGAAAATGGAAATGGAAAAACAAAACATATTAATATATATGCCTGACAGAAAGTCACTGACCGCACAATCCAATGTTAATAGGATGAAGCTTCTTTCTCAACTGGTAGAAACTGCATTTAAAAAGGCAGTTCAGGGAGATATCTATGAAGCTCTTACTTTAAACGGAATACTGTATTGTGCATCCCTTGGATTCGATCCCAACATTGCTCTGGATGCTTTAGAGGCTGGTGCATTAGCATCAGGATTATCTGGAACTGGCCCGTCGTTTGTGACAGTGGTAAACGATGAATATCAGGATGAAGTTTTAGATGCTTTAAATACTTATCCTGGGAGAGTTATTGCTACGGAAGTTGATAATACGGGAACCAGGGTGATATAATGGATGAATCTCAAGCAATGAAACTTCTTCAAGAATCAAGAGAAAAGATTGATATTATTGATAATGAGATAATTACTTTAATCAGCAAACGAACTGCTCTGGCACAAAAAATAATCAATGCCAAAATTACTTTAGGTATGGAAATTCAAGATAAGAAACGAGAACAACATATACATGAAAAAACTCGTAAAATTGCCAGAGAATTTCAAATTGATGAAGATATGCTCAGTCAAATAATGAAAATTTTGACAGATATAAATAAAAAAGAACAGGAACAATTACTTAGGAGGAAATAAAATGGGAAATATAAGAACTTCACATGTAAAAAGAATTTCTAGAGAATTAATTGAAACTCACCAGGGTAAATTCACCACTGACTTTGATGAAAACAAGAGGTTAGTACAAGAATTTTCAACTGTAAGTACCAAACACTTAAGGAACAAAATAGCTGGATACATTACCCGTTTGGTTCGGAACGATTTACGTCAAGCATAAATGGTGATAAATTAGGTTAATGTTATTTGCTTAAAATTATTCTTTTAATTGATATCAAATAATTATTAACTACCATATTATTTTAAATTTATTATCTTAAAACGGCTATAATAGAAATAGCAATGCTGGTTAAAAATTAGCTGTTAAAAATGAATATAATATTAAAATTTATTCAACCATTTTCTTGGTTTTAAAACATTAAATATTTTATATTTAAATTTTTGATTTAATATCTATATTACAATTTTAAATGATTCTTACAATATTTTTTATTAGTCACAAAGGTTGTGAAGGTTAATGGAATTAATAGTGGTCAAATTTGGAGGAACATCCATAGGAAATGGTAAAAGGATAAAGAAAGCAGCTCAAGCAGTGGTAAATGAGTACATGAAGGGAAAAAAAGTTGTGGTAGTCGTTTCTGCCATAAATAAGACCACTGATGAACTGTTACACATAGTTGATGAAACTATGGAGGACGCCATTACTGAAAAGCAACTGGCTGAAATTGTTTCTATGGGTGAAATGACTAGCGTACGCATATTTTCATCTGCAATTGAAACAATTGGTGTGAAATCAGAATATGTGGATCCTTATATGAATCACTGGCCTATCATAACTGATAATAATCTTTTATGTGCTAAAGTAGATTTTAAAGCTACAGAGGATAAATCAAAAGAACTTATGAAAATGGTGGATCAGGGAATTATTCCTGTTGTCTGTGGGTTCCTGGGAAAAGATCCTGAAGGTTACATAACTACTTTAGGGAGAGGGGGAAGTGATATAACTGCTTTTCTTTTGGGGCACTGTTTGAATGCTGATGATGTTATCATAGTTACTGATGTTGGGGGGGTAATGTCTACAGATCCTAACAAGCTTAAGAGTGCTCAAAAATTAGATAAGATTTCCGTTGAAGAAATGAGAGATTTAGCTACTCATGGGGCTCAAGTTCTCCATCCTCATGCTCTTAAATATAAAGATCCTAATATTAATGCTAAAATCATTGGATTTGAGCATGGTGATCTTTCTGTTGATGGAACTCAAATTATAGGTCCCTCCAAAAATGATATGATCAAAACAACAAACATTAGCCAGAATCCTATTTCAGTCATAGCTGTGGTTGGGGAGGAAATTCTGAATAAATCGGGAGTTTTATCAGAATTAACTCAAATACTGGCTGAAAATAAAATAAATATTTATGGAATTTCCACAGGTCAAAATTCAATCACGGTATTTGTTGACAAAAAATTTGCAAATGATGCGCATCGTTTAATGCATGAAGTAGTAGTGAAAAATAATAATTTGAGTTCTCTTTCAATTGGAAGGGAAATTGCCATGATTAGCATTGCCAGCCCTGGTTTTATTGATACTCCAGGAATCATATCTGAAATTACTGAACCTCTAAGAAAAAACAATTTAAATATTGTGGAAATATCATCTTCACAGACATCGGTTGTAATTTTTGTAGAATGGGATGATGGTGAAAAAGCTTATGAACTTGTAAGGAGTGTCTTGAATGATTTTTGAAGGTACTATTGTGGCTATGGTGACTCCATTTACCTCTAATGGTGAGTTAGATGAAGAAGGCATGCGTCAAAACATAAATTATTTAATAGAAAATGGTGTGGATGGGATATTAACTGCCGGAACTACTGGTGAATCTGCTACAATTACTCACAAAGAGCAGCAGATCATGATAGATATTCTTATTGATGAGGTGAATGGAAGAGTTAAAACCATTGCTGGTGCAGGAAGTAATTCTACTAAAGAAGCCTTAAGTTTAATAAAATATGCTGAAAATGCAGGAGCTGATGCTGCTCTGGTTATCACTCCTTATTATAACAAACCTCAGCCCCATGGCCTTGTAGAACACTATAAATTGCTTGCAGAATCTGTCAATATTCCAATAATAGTCTATAATGTTCCTTCTCGTACGGGAACTGACATTGATGTTGAATCAATTGGTCAAATTGCAGGATTAAAAAATATAGTGGCACTTAAAGAGGCTAGCCCTGATCTGGATAAAGTATCCATGATTCAGAAAAAACTCATGGATTTAGGATTAGAAAATGAATTCAATATTCTTTCTGGAAATGACAACTTGACTCTTCCCATGATGTCTATGGGGGCTAAAGGAGTTATTTCTGTGATTGCTAATGTTGCCCCAGCTAAAATGAGTCAAATGGTTAATTATGCATTAGAAAGCAACTTTGAAAAAGCAGCTCAAACTCATTATGAATTATATGAGCTTATGAAAGTACTATTTGTGGAAAGTAATCCAGTACCTACTAAAGAGTGTTTAAATTTAATGGGAAGGCCTGCTGGCCCGGTTAGAATGCCTTTGGCTCCATTAAAAGAAGAAAGCAAAGAAAAAATTGTTTCAGTTTTAAAGGATCTTTCTTTAATATAGATTAATCATTTTTTTATTTTTTATTCAGAAGTATTCTTATTTATTTTATTAATAATTTCAAGGTTTTTTACTTTTAATCAAAGATTTTAATTTAAACATATTTTAAAAACTAAAATATTAATATACAAAATTTTAATCGTATTAAAAGAATCTAATTAAAATTTTGCTATTATATTTCTCTATAATAAACTTTTTAAGTATATTATAAGATAATTAAATTTTAATACAATTAAAAAACACAATTATAGAATGTCTATAAAAAGTTATATTAAAAAATTAGTCAAATATTAACTTTAAATCTATGCTTAATGGCAAAAATATCAATTTTACTAATTTTCATTGGAGTGATAAAATGATAAAAGTGGCAGTAACCGGGGCATGCGGAAGAATGGGATCTGGAATAATAAAAACCATTCTTAAACAGGACGATATGAAATTAGTGGCAGCTATAGAGGCTCCTCAAAGCCCTTTAGAAGGTAAAGATGTTGGGGAAGCCATAGGCATGGGTCATCTAGGTGTTAAGATAACAGCGGCACAAAATCTGGCTAAAACTCTGAAAGAAAGCAATTCTGATGTTCTAATTGATTTTACCATAGCTACGGCGGCAATCAATACTATTAAAACCACGGCGGAATGTGGAGTTGATTTAGTTGTAGGAACTACAGGCTTTTCTGATGAACAAATGAATGAAATTAAAGATTCAATATCTAAAAATAATGTAAAAGCTGTAATTTCTCCTAATATGGCTATAGGAGTTAATGTATTCTTTAAAATACTCAAAGATTTGGCCCCTATTTTGGAGGATTATGATGTTGAAATAATCGAGGCACATCATAAACATAAAAAAGATGCACCTTCCGGTACTGCAGCCCGTGCTTTTGAAATTATTTCTAAAGAAACCAATAGAAAACCGGATGATGTGGGAGTTTATGGAAGAAGTGGGTTGGTTGGAGAGAGAACCAAAGATGAAATTGGAGTACACGCCGTGCGCGGGGGAGATATTGTAGGAGATCATCTGGTTCTTTTTGCAGGTGATGGTGAAAGACTGGAAATTGTTCACAGGGCTCACAGTAGGCAGTCATTTGTTAGTGGTGTTATTAAGGCCATTAAATTTATTCCTACAGCTGAAAAAGGAAAAATAAATGACATGGCAGATGTTTTAGGTATTAAATAATATTAAATAATGATTTTTTGAGAATAATTTGTTTGGTGATAAAAATGGTAAATGTAGGTATTCTTGGTGCAACTGGAATGGTGGGTCAAAGATTCATTGAATTATTATCTAAACACCCTAAATTTGAAATTAAAGCGTTGACTGCATCTCATAGATCTGCAGGAAAAAGATATGAGGATGCTGCAACATGGTACTTAGATAATGCCATGCCTGAATCGGTCAAAGACTTAACTGTAGTTGACACTGACCCATCACAGGTTGATGATGTAGATATTGTATTTTCTGCACTCCCTACCGAAAATGCAGCAGTAGTAGAACCAAAATTTGCTGAAAAATTTATTGTGGCATCCAATGCCAGCGCCATGAGAATGGAAGATGACGTTCCATTAATCATTCCAGAAGTTAATCCAGAATATCTAGACCTTGTTGAAATTCAACAAAAAAACAGAGGATGGGATGGATTTATTGTTACAAATCCTAACTGTTCTACTATTGCACTTACCATCACTTTAAAACCCATATACGACCAATTTGATATTAAAAGGGTTTATGTATCTACCATGCAAGCTGTTTCTGGTGCAGGATACAATGGTGTGCCTTCCATGGCTATGGTGGATAATTTGGTTCCATTTATTGGCGGTGAAGAGGAAAAAATGGAAACTGAAACATTACATCTTCTAGGAAATCTGGACGATGGTGTGGTTACACCTGCCTCTTTTGGGGTGAGTGCTTCATGTCATAGAGTACCTGTGGTTGATGGCCATACTGAATCGGTTTTTATTGAAATGGAAAATAAATGTGATTTGGATGAAATCCACGCAGCCATGGATAATTTCAGAGGACTGCCTCAAAAACTTGGATTAAATTCCGCTCCGGAAAAACCGATTATTATCCGCCCTGAAGAAAACAGACCTCAACCCAGAATGGATCGTAACCAGGATGGTGGGATGGCAGTTACTGTGGGGAGATTAAGAAGAGATGTGGCATTTGAAAATAGTTTTAGATATGTATTAGTGGGCCATAATACTATTCGTGGGGCTGCTGGTGCTTCTATACTTAATGCAGAACTAATAAATGAAATTTTGTGATAATCACAAAATTTGAAATTAGGAATAATAGTTTAATTTGAATTAATTATCAATCAAATTAAACTGCAATTTCTTAATTTATTTAAAAATATTTTCTTAGGAGAATTATATGTTGGAGGATTTATGGATTTATTTGTACCATATTGATAACAGCGTTTTCTATTTTTTCAATATTTATATCCATAACTCCTTTTTAGATTTTATAATGCCTTTAATTACATATCTGGGAACTCCTATATTCTGGATAATTATTTGTATCATTTTTTATTTTTTTGGAGGTAAAAAAGGAAAAGAAACAGCTTTCATATGTTTGTTTGCTTTAATTTTGGGATATTTTGCCACGGAATTATTAAAATATTCCCTGGCCCGACCCAGACCTTATGAAGTTCTATCAGGAGCCAGACATTTGATGGAAGTTGGAGGTTATTCATTACCTTCGGGTCATACTACTGCTGCTTTTTCAGCTTTCACGATTTTTGGAATTAAATATGGATATTTATATTTTTTTTTAATACTGGCAGCTCTGGTTGCAATTTCAAGAATGTATATGGGAGTACATTATCCTTCTGATATAATTTTAGGTGCTTTTTTAGGAATATTTTGTGCATTAGTTGTTTTGAAGTATGAAGAAAAACTTTTAAGAACTAAAAATAAGATATTAAATAGAAATACTGATTAAAAACTCAAGTGATTGCATGCGATTCATGAAAGACTCAGAAAAGGATCAATTAAAGCGCCTGGTAAAGGCATGCATGTTAGAGATAAGTAAACTAAAAATGGATCTTAAAAGATGCCGTGAGGTCAATCCAGACTGCAGTAAAGTTGAAGACTTGGAACATAAAATTGAAAAAAATAAATCAAAAATAAAGGACTTGGAAACTTTTCTTAATGATAAGGATAAATCTATTGAAAATCTTAAAAACTCTTTGAATGCTAAAGAATCGTATATTGAAGATTTAGAAGAAATTAAAACATATTTTGAAGCATTAACTGCCAAACCTAAAAAAGATCTTACCTCTTTCCAGTCTCAAGTTTATCTTTTATTACCTTCTGATAAATCAAATACTCACAAAATGCATATTTTTATTAAGAAAGTCGGCTTTAAAGAACTTTCTTATGATAACATGTTTAATATATTGAGGAATTTGGAGAGAAAGGGTTATTTCAAATCTTATCAGGTTGATGAAGAGATTATTTGGGAGAAAATCCAGAAATAATTGAAATTCAAATATTTATTAAAATTTAATACATTATTTATTTTTTAATTATTATCATAATTTTTTAGTTCTACTATCTCATTCTTTAACTTATTTTTTAATCCTGGCAAATACTCTCACTGGTGATGCTTCCGCAACAATGGGCAGCGGTATAAAGAAAAACTCTAGAGAATGACTTTTTTTATATTTTATAATCTCCTCAAGCCGGGTTAAATTCTCAATAATCCATATGTCATTAAAAAGTATTTTCTTGTGAATATCAGTTTTTCCTAGTGGATCTACACTAGGACCATCAATTCCCAGCCCTAAAATCTTTTTTTTAACTAAAAATTCTGCAACTTCCGGTGATAAATAAGGATTTTTGGAAAAATAATCAACCGATCCCCATTTTTTACTCCATCCAGTGTTAACAATAACCCTATCACCCTTTTTAACATTTTTAAAATCTGATATTTTAATTTCTAAATTTACCATATCTTCCAAATTATTAGGTTTTGTTTTGTTAGGATTAATATCAACAATTTTCACAGGCCCTATTAACTCTTCCAAAGAAATTTTGTCAATCTTTCTTCCAGAAGAATAAAAATGGTAGGGCGCATCAATATGTGTACCGGCATGCAACCCAGTTTTTAATAATGATAGACTAAAACCATGGTCTTGATTTTTGAATTTTTCTTCCAGAAAAAAATCAGGATCCTGAGGAAATATGGGCATATCATTTGATAATGGTTGACTTAAATCCACAATTTTCAAATTAAAACCTCTAATTAATTATGTATTCTTTTGTAAAATCAATATTTAAAAAAATAATTTAGAATATTATAGCGAATACTGAGTCAAAGTACCAGATATTCTAGATTTTGATCGATCCCAGCTTCTTATTATTCCGAAAGAGTTTACAGTATTGGTGGTATCAGCGGTTACCCATCCTTTACCTTTAATCCATATTTGAGCCCAAACATGGGTGTAAGTATTTCCACTAACAATGAATTTGCAGGTTCCTCTGACATATCGTGCTGGAAGACCGGCGCTCCTAGCCATGGCCACAACCAGATGCGACTGATCAGCACAATTACCTTTTCTATATAATAATGTTTTCACTGCCCCATACTTTGTTCGATAATAGAATGAATAATTTATAGTATCTCTAATCCAGTTAAATATGTTGTTTCCTGTTTCGTAAGGTTTAGTTTCCCTTAAACTCATGGTTTGGTAAACAATATTGGCACTGGTTATTTGGGAATATTTTGTTTCTTTTAAGTATTTCCTCATACGGTATGGTATATACCATGGAGAACTCTTTAATTTTTTATAATAGCTTAATCTTTTTAGATATCTTACATATTTCAATTTTAAAGCATCATATTGGCTTTGAAGATTTTTAAGAGTTCTAATTTTTTTAGTTTTATTTATTTCAACCATTAAATTACGCATTTTTTTCCGGGTTGATTTTATTATTTTATTGTAACCGGTTATTCTTTTATCAACAGTACTAGAAGAAATGACACGTGCGGTATTGGGAATTTGACTCTTTAAATAGACACTTGTTGGTAATTTATTGTATTTATTATAATATCTAGCTATTTTGGAGAAAATATAAATCATATTATAATAATCAATGTTTCCATGGGCTGAACTTAAGTAAGGAGGGATTTTTTTATATTTATTAATATAATCCTTTGTTCTTCTAGCCAGACTGGTGTACTGACTTAAAGTATACTTTGTAGAAAATCGAGAAACTTTGTATCTTTTCTTAGATACATAAAATAAAGTTACATTTTTTGATCCGGATATAATTGAAGTTACTGCATAGAGATATTGGGGCATGTTAACTACTTTAGTTCCTACAGTGATATTATCTGGAAGTTTTTTCTTCTTTTCTATAAAATTAGCAACTTTAGTACCAGAATTTAATACTTGAGATTTATTCAAAGTATTTGAATCTGGTTGACTGGTATTATTGATTTGATTAATACTATCTTCAGTAATATCTTCAGCTTGAGCAAGGGATAATGATGATAAAAATAAAAAATAAATTACTACTAAAAACATCAATTTTAACAAATTTATATGTTTATATCTGTTTTTTTTAAAAGTATAATTATTAGCTATTGTTAAATTCATGTTTTTAATTTTTTTATGGACAACTGTCAAATTACCACTTCATATTTTACGATATAATAATATCTCTTGGTGGTAGGATAAGTATTTTTATATAATAAAAAATAAATAATTTTTATTAATAATCTGAAATAATATCTTAAAATAATTTTAAATAAAATTCTTTTTATTAGCTGATTTTAACTCATGTTTTCGTTAATACTCCTCTAATACTCATTTATAATTATTTTTCATGATATATTTTTCCGAAAACTATTTATAGAACCTCTAACCCATCGATAATTGCACAAATTAATAATTTTAGAGGTGATTATTGTGGCACAATACAGTGGCGCAGGACAACCTATTTTAGTGCTACCTGAAGGCACTAATAGGTTTATCGGAAGAGACGCTCAAAGAATGAATATTTTAGCTGGAAAAGTATTAGCTGAGACTGTAAGAACTACATTAGGTCCTAAAGGTATGGACAAAATGTTAGTAGACTCCTTAGGAGATATAGTTGTAACCAACGACGGTGTAACCATCCTCAAAGAGATGGACATCGAGCACCCTGCTGCAAAAATGTTAGTAGAAGTTGCTAAAACTCAGGAAGATGAAGTAGGCGATGGAACAACCACTGCAGTTATTATTGCTGGTGAATTGCTCAAAAAAGCTGAAAACTTACTGGACATGGATATCCATCCAACCATAGTTGCTATGGGATACAGACAAGCAGCTGAAAAAGCTCAAGATATCTTAAATGATATCGCTATGGATGCTGATGACAGAGAAACCTTAATCAAAGTAGCTATGACTGCTATGACTGGAAAAGGTACTGAAAAGGCAAGAAAACCATTAGCTGAACTTGTTGTTGACGCAGTTAAGCAGGTAGAAGAAGATGGCGAAGTGGAAATTGACCACATCAAAATCGAGAAAAAAGATGGTGCAGTAGTAGACGACTCCACTCTAGTACAAGGTGTAATCATTGATAAAGAACGAGTACACCCTGGAATGCCTAAAAAGGCGGAAGATGGCAAAATAGCCCTTCTTAACTGTCCAATAGAAGTTAAAGAAACTGAAGTGGACGCTGAAATCAGAATCACTGACCCTGCCCAAATGCAAGCCTTCATTGAGCAAGAAGAACAAATGATCCGTGACATGGTTGCATCAATCGTGGACACTGGAGCACAAGTTGTATTCTCTCAGAAAGGTATTGATGATTTGGCACAGCACTACCTGGCTAAAGCCGGTGTAATGGCTGTAAGAAGAGTCAAAAAATCTGACATAGAAAAATTATCCAAAGCTACCGGTGCTAAAGTAGTAACTAACATCGAAGATTTATCTTCTGATGATTTAGGTGATGCAGGATTAGTATCCGAAAAGAAAATCTCTGGTGAAGAAATGATCTTTGTTGAAAACTGTAAAGAAGCTAAAGCTGTTACTTTACTAGTTAGAGGATCCACTTCTCACGTGGTAAACGAAATCGAAAGAGCAATTGAAGATGCTATCGGTGTCGTCGCCGCTACAGTTGAAGATGGTAAAGTGGTTGCTGGAGGCGGAGCTCCTGAAATTGAGATCGCTAAACAACTAAAAGACTATGCTGACGCTATCAGTGGAAGAGAACAACTCGCAGTTGCTGCATTTGCAGAAGCTTTAGAAGTAGTTCCTAAAACTTTAGCTGAAAACGCAGGTCTTGACAGTATTGACTCCCTCGTGGATCTCAGAGCTGCTCACGAAACCTCCATCTACATGGGATTGGATGTTTTCAAAGGAGAAGTTACTGATATGAACGAAGCTGGTGTTATTGAACCTCACAGGGTCAAAAAACAGGCTATTCAATCTGCATCTGAAGCTGCTGAAATGATCCTCCGAATCGACGATGTTATTGCTTCCAGCGGTGCTGGTAAAGGTGACATGGAAGGTATGGAAGGTATGGGCGGTATGGGCGGTATGCCTGGTGGAATGCCACCAATGATGTAATTGGATTAGTTCATTCAACTACAAACAAAATTTCAATAGATCCGTCTATTGAATAAAAATAGGGAATGGGAGAGGGTCAGGCCTCTTCCTTCTTTAATTTTTATAAAGTTAAATGAGATTTTTTTTAATTGCTATTTTTATTATCATTTATTTTCATAATGTGAATCAATTTTTTATATAGTTAATTTCTAATCTTAATTTCTAAAACTAATTTTTTCAATACTTAATCTTTAAGTAAAAAAAGTTTAATTAGATATATAATTTCAAATTTTTAATTTTACAGAATTTTATTATAATTATAATTTCTTTATTCCACAAATCATATGGTAATAAATTTTAGAATTATATAAAATAAAAATAAAATTTCGTAGGTAATATTCATATGTTTAAACGAAAGGAAAGTTCAAGCAAATCAACAGTTAAGAACATTACTCCCGAAGATGCTAATGACATGATCAAAAATAACGAAGGTAATCTTGACCTGATTGTTTTGGATGTCAGGAGTATAGGTGAGTTCAACCAATCACACCTCAAAAATGTTATATTGATTGATTACAATGGATCCTCTTTTAAGGAAGAAGTAATGAAACTGGATACAAATAAAAAGTATATATTATATTGTAGAAGTGGAGTTAGAAGTGCCAAGGCATCTAATATGATGGCCCAGTCAGGGTTCAATGAGGTTTATAATATGTTGGGGGGCATAAATCTTTGGTCTCAGAAAGGATTGCCATTAATTCGATAATTTTTATCTCAAATGAAATAATAAAAACATATTTCCATAATTATACATTTAAATGATTTTAATAAAATTAAGGGGCATTTTTGTGAATCAAATTAAACAGTTTTTAATTACACCTGCCGGAGGCAAACGATTAATTGCAAAAGCAATGCTTAAACATCCTTCGTTAAAAAAGGCTTTAAACTCAGGCACAGTTGTTATAATTGCAGGCACTACCAATGGATATATTGCAGAAGAAATATTATCTGATATTGGTCAAGATGATGATTTTTCTAGAAGAAGATTTTTTCGTGGAATTGTGTTGCCTCCATCAAGAACTATAACTTCAGATGGCCGTTCACCCGATTCTAATGATTTTCCTGGAGATGTAGTTATAAAAAATGGTAAGTGGCAAAATGGAAAAACCATATTTGATGTAGTAGATGAATTAAATGAGAGTGATGTAATTTTAAAGGGTGCAAATGCTCTTAATTTATCTCTTAACCAGGCTGGAATTTATATAGGTCATCCTGAAGGAGGAACTATTGGCGCGGCCCTACAAGCCCATATAGGTCGTAGAGTAAAACTAATTTTACCGGTTGGTTTAGAAAAAAGAGTACTTGAGGATATTAATAAAATTGCAAATAAATTAAATCAGCCTGGTGTACGAGGGGCTCGTATGCTACCCACTCCCGGGGAAATATTTACGGAAATTCATGCAATAAAGTTTTTAACTGGTGCTAATGCGGAAATTATTGCATCAGGTGGTGTTTCTGGTGCAGAAGGTAGTGTATGGCTAGCCATTACTGGTGATGACAAACAAATTAAATCTGCAGGAAAAATAATTAGATCTGTTTCTAAAGAACCAAACTTTAATTTATAATTCTATTCTCATTTTAAATTCTTTTTTAAATATTTAATTAAGTTTAATAGCTTTTTAGATAAAATAAGAAATTTATAACTAATATTCTATATAAAATGAAAAGAAATATTCTGATTAAAAAATAGACATAAAATTAGTTGTTATATTTTAACAACTAATTATTTGGATAAAATGTGTACAGCTGCAGTTCCACCAGTTCCACCGATGTTGTGAGTCATACCCACTTCTGCATTGTTTATTTGTCTTTTACCTGCTTCACCACGTAACTGCCATACAATTTCCGCGGCTTGAGCAATACCGGTAGCACCTAATGGATGTCCACGAGCTTTAAGGCCTCCGGAAGGATTTACTGGAATTTCACCATCCAATTGGGTCATTCCATCTTCAATGGCCTGACCGCCTTTTCCTTTTTCCACAAAGCCAATGTCTTCAATGGCCAAGATACCGTTTATACTGAAACAGTCGTGTACCTCCACCATATCTATATTTTTAGGAGTCATATCTGCCATTTGGAATGCTTTACGGGCTGCATTAACTGTAGCGTCAATAGTAGTAAGCTTTTTCCGATCATGCAATGCTAGGGATCCAGAAGATTGGGCTGAGGCTTTTACATAGATTGGTGTGTCAGTGTATTTTTTAGCATCTTCAGCTGGGCATAATATAGCGGCGGCGGCACCATCAGATATGGGAGAACAGTCTAATAATCTTAATGGGTCGGCTACCATGGTGGAATTCATTACTTGCTCTATACTCACTTTCATTGGATACTGGGCACGAGAATTTTTAGCGGCGTTTTTATGGTTTATCACAGAAACCATGGCCATTTGTTCTCTTGTAGTTCCAAACTCGTGCATGTGGCGTCGGGCCATCATAGCGTATAAAGATGGGAAAGTAACTCCTTGCTGGGCTTCCCATTCTTGATCAGAAGCGGTGGCAATGGCAGGTGTGGGATCAACCACATCAGTCATTTTTTCCACTCCTGCAGAAATTACTATGTCATGGAATCCTGAGGCTACAGCCATAATTCCGTTTCTTAATGCTAATCCGCCTGATGCACATGCTGCTTCAATTCTAGCACATGGTATTGGGGTTAATCCGGCATGGTCTGCAATAAGGGATGCAATATGCTCTTGCTGAACAAAAAGTCCTGCGGACATATTACCCACATACATGGCTTCTAGATCTCCACCTTCAATTCCTGCATCTTTAATTGCACCTAAACCCGCATCTGTAATCAGATCTCTGAATGAATCGTCCCACAATTCTCCAAATTTGGTTTGTGATACTCCAATAATTGCAACGTCTCTCATAATAATCCCCTCATTTAAGCCATTTTTATTTTGTCCTTAAATTTAGCATAAACTGCGTAATCGACATAATTTTTGTTTTTAATCATGTCCTTAACCTTAGGGGCTAAATCCTGTTTTTCTTCAATTTTATCATTAACTGTGATACTGAATGCATCGCTTCCAGCACCAGAACCATATGAAACAGCAAGTATACGGTCACCTGCTTTTGCTTCATCTAAAATAGCAGCTAGTCCCAAAGGTGTGGCTCCAGAGTAAGTGTTACCAATTACTGGGGTTAAAAGTCCGTATTCAACCTGTTCTTTGTTAAAGCCTAATTTTTTAGCTGCTTTTAAGTAAAATTTGCCATTAGGTTGGTGGAATACTGCGTAATCGTAATCAGAAGCAGTAGTTCCCATTTTTTCGAACATTCCTTTGGCTGCAGACAATACGTGTTTGAAAAAGGCTGGTTCACCAGTAAATCTACCTCCGTGACTTGGGTAAGGCATTCCTTCTCTTCGATAGAAATCAGGAGTATCTGTGGTGAAACTGTAGGTGGATTCAATATCTGCAACAGTATCTTTTTTACCGATGATATAGGCTGCTCCACCTGCAGATGCAGTATATTCTAAAGCATCGCCTGGAGCTCCCTGAGCAGTGTCAGATCCAATAGCAAGTCCGTATTCAATCATTTTAGAATCAACCAAGCCCATACAAGTTTGCATAGCTGCAGTTCCTGCTTTACAAGCAAATTCCATATCTGCTGCAGTTAAATCAGGAGTAGCCTCCACTGCTTCGGCTACGATGGTAGCGGTAGGTTTTACAGCATAAGGATGGGATTCAGAACCTACATAAACGGCTCCTATTTTTTTAGGATCAATCTTTGCTCTTTTTATGGCATTCCGAGCAGCTTCCACTGATATAGTGGCTGTATCTTCGTCGGGGGCCGGCACAGATTTTTCAGTTACAACCAATCCTCTGGAAATAGCTTTGGGATCATCTCCCCATACTCGGGCTATTTCTTCAACTTTTATTCTATATGAAGGTACATAAACTCCATATCCAACAATTCCTGCCATTAATAATCACAACCTTATTAAACAATTCTTTTAATCAATTTTTTAGAACTGTTTTTTAATTTATTTAAAATTTAAAATTTAATTAGTTCTTTAAAGTTTAAAAATTTAATTTCTTTTATTGAAACTTTAAACAATTTTATTATTCTATTTTAAGTAAATAATATATTAGTATCAAACTTATACTTATTTCTTATATATAATATTTGGGTGAAATACCAGATTTTTAAGTAAAATTTAAATGAGTGGTTAATAATGCTTGTTTTAATTTACTTCCTTATCTAAAAATAAAATTAAAAAATTCAATCCAACTAATTTTTTAGAATTAGATATCTAATTATTATATTTCCTATTTTATTGTATTTTATAAGACGAATATTAATTTTTAGTAGTCTATTTAAAATAAAACGATATAAAAAAAAACTTGTTATTTTAATTAAAAACATCAGAAAAATTATTAGAATAATCTATAAGGAAAATAATTGTCATAAAATGCGGCTGCCGGGATTTGAACCCGGGCTGTAGGCTTGGAAGGCCCAAGTACTAACCAGACTATACTACAGCCGCTATGCGGCGTCCGGGATTTGAACCCGGGTCACTGACGTGGCAGGCCAGAGTCTTAACCAGGCTGGACTAACGCCGCATAAGATGCATACCAAGATTTGAGTTCATAATATATAAACTTTTAGGTTTCATTTCAATGGGTCTGGCAATGCTTTTTGAGTTCACAGGTTATAAAGTGATTATTTATTTAGGGTATTTGATTAAGAGGCATCTGAAGATATTTTAACACATTTTTCATAGAATAATTATTGTAATTGATTAAATTAATGGGCAAAAATTTATATGTATTAATGAACCATTTTTTTTAGGAAATTAATTTTAACATTAATATTGATTTAGTGTGTATTTTATACGGAGGGTAATAAAACGAATTTAAAAAAAATTGGACTTCCTCTGGCGATAATTATCGCCGTTGTTATAATGTTGATCCCCCTTCCGGGTCTAAGTAATGCTGGACATGCTGCAATTGCTCTTTTGGCTTTTGCAGTTATTATGTGGGCTACTGAAGCTGCTCATTTAGCTGTTACTTCTCTTATTATTTTGTTTATTCAACCCCTTATTGGGGTAGGCAGTTTTGAAAATGCAGTTATAGGTTTTGCAAATCCTATTCTTTTTTTGATGATAGGCGGGTTTATAATGGCCGAAGCTATCCGACAGAGTGGACTTGCACAGCGTTTAACTTATTCCCTTTTATCTAAGTTGGGGACGTCTCCGAGTAGGGGATTATTTGTAAGTGTCTTTTCCACGGGAATTTTATCTGCATGGATTGAAAACGTGGTTGCTTTTGCCATGCTTCTACCTATAATAAAGGAAATTGTTCTTTTAATGGGCTGCTCTGGGGCGGATAAAGGAAAAAGTAATTATGCAAAAGCAATGATTTTAGGTGCTTCTTTTGGATCCCTTGCAGGTGGTTTTGGAACTGAAATAGGAACAGCACCTAACCTGATGGCTGCAGCCTACACTGGTATTCCTTTTGTTAACTGGATGGTTTTCGGATTTCCGTTAGCTTTCATATTAATGTTCGTTATCTGGAAATTCTTGGGAAGGATATTCCCAAGTGAAGTAGAAGGTATTGTTGGTGGAAATGCTACGTTAACAAAAAAACTGGATAAATTAGGCTCAATTACTAAAAATGAGAAAATAAGTATAGTAATATTATTATTTACCATATCATTGTGGGTAACTACTAATTTTACTGGAATTAACAGTTATTCAGTGGCTCTTATTGGCGCGGTGTTATTCCTTTTTTCAGGAATAATCACCTGGAAAGACGCTCAGAAAAACGTGGATTGGGGCCTTATAATATTTTTTGGAGGGGCGCTATCACTAGGAGCAGCAATTCTAAATACTGGTGCAGCAGCTTGGTTAATACAAGATTTGATAGCATTAATGGGTAATGATCCATCCACTATGGCCATCATGCTGGTTTTAATGGTTATTGCAGTTTGCATCACCCAGGTGATGTCTAATATTGCATTATCTGCTATTCTGATCCCATTATCTGTGACATTGGCCAATGCACAAGGACTTGCTGTGGGTACATATGCTGTTCCGGTGGCTATTGCTTGTTCACTGTCTTTCATGCTACCTATGGCTGATCCAACAGTGGCTATGGCATATGGTTCGGGATATGTTAATATAAAAGAAATATTTAAAGCAGGATTCCCATTGGTTATAATAGGAATTATAGCAACTATAATTGTGCTTTTAACCATTGCTAAACCATTTTTAGCTTAATAAATTGGTTTCATGCCAATTTATTCTTTTTTTTTTAAATAATCAGATAAAATAAATAAAAAATTTAAATACATTTAATCTACTTTTCATTCTTATCTTCAATTAAATGATTTATAAAGTCCATATCGATATTTTCTTCTACAATCTGGGCTAGCCTATCAATAGAGTATTGTTTACTATTTTCAAATAGATCTTCAACACATCCCAGAGGTTTAAGACCTTTCATTATTCTTAAATAATCAGTGAAGGCTCTTCTAAAGTTGAAATTATGGAAAATGCCATGAAAATATGTTCCAAAGGTCATCCCATTAATTGCACCGTCGTAACTCTCTTTAGAATTAGATTTTGAGGTATTATTTCCACATCCTTTTTCAATTATAAACAATGGCTCGGCATTTTTAATATTAGTAACTCCTTCATGAAGCTCGTATCCTGTTACCAATTGCCCATCAATATTTTTGAATAGTTTATTATAAAGAACAGTACCTTCACTGCGGGTTATAATCTTTTCAACAGTTCCAAAAATTGTTTCTATATTTAAAAGACCCAGACCATTCACGGTACCGTGTCGAGACTCTTTATTAGACTCATCTACAATTTTGGTACCAAGCATCTGATATCCACCGCAGATGCCCATTACTGGTATCTGTTTGGATAATTTCCTGATTTCATCAGCAAAACCTGATTTTTCCAGTTCCAACATGTCATTAACTGTATTTCTAGTACCGGGTATGATAATAGCATCTAAATTATCAAGACTATCTCCTAGTTCAATCAATCTTAAACCAACATCCTCTTCATATTCAAGAGGATCAATGTCAGTAAAATTGGATATTTTAGGAAGTCTAATTACTCCAATATTTATTTCGCCTTGGCTTCGATATTTTCTCTCAGATAACGAAGCAGAATCTTCTTCAGGCAATTTTAAACTTGAATCATAGGGAAGAACACCTAAAACAGGTACGCCTATAATTTTTTCGATCTGTTTAATTCCCGGTAGCAGTATATCTAAATTGCCTCTAAATTTATTAATAACAACTCCTTTAATCCTACTACGATCTTTTTCATCCAAAAGAGAAAATGTACCTGCTATAGAAGCAAAAACTCCTCCACGATCAATATCGGCCACCAAGATAACATCTGCATCGGCAAGGTGTGCAATTTCCATGTTGGCCAGATCTCGATCCCTCATATTTATTTCTGCTGGCGAACCTGCCCCTTCTATTACAACTATCTGGTATTCATTTTTTAGATATTCTAGTGATTCTTCAATTGCTTTTAGGGCTTGACCCCGAAAATTCTGTTGATAATGGTAAAAATTCATATCCCCTGCTGGCTGTCCATGGACTATTACTTGTGATACAAAATCTTCCTTGGGCTTGAGAAGTATGGGATTCATATGATATGAAGGATCCACACCAGCGGCTTCGGCCTGTAAAACTTGTGCTATGGCAATTTCAGCATTTTCATTGGTGGTGTAGGAGTTTAGTGACATATTTTGGGACTTAAAAGGAGCTACTTTATAACCCCTTTTTGATAATATGCGACATAAAGCTGCTACCATTACACTTTTCCCGGCATTGGAAGAAGTTCCCTGTACCATTATACATTTTGAATATGATTTAGACATTTAAAACCTCTAATAATTTATAATTACGATTATATATTTTTAAATTGATTATAAGAATCATTATTTTTATTATACTAATTTTTTACATATTCATATAATAACCATTTTAAAATTTTAAAAAAGATTAATATAAATAATATAAAGAATAATTCTTAATATATAATAAAACTAGGTAGTAATATATTGAATTAAATTTGTTTGAATTATTATTTATCGATTATAACGTATTCTCATCAATATTTTTTATTTTTATTTCTTCAGTGATTGCGATATTAATAATCCATTCGTGGCCTAAAATTTATTTCCTTTATATATTTTATAACAAAACTTATATATAAAATATTAAAATAAGTAAAGGTAAGAAAAAGATTTATGTAGTGTTATGTTAAACAATAAACTCTAAAAAAACATAGATATATTAATATATACTATAATTAAAGCAAACTGAACAGTTAATAACTTAAACCATATTAAATATGGAAAAATAAAAAGTTAATGTATTTAATCTAAAGCCAATGGAGGCACTGGAATAGAAATGACAACCACCATCGAATCAACTGATGTTAAAAAATCTGATGTCAAAAAGTCAGAAGAAGATAATGCAGTTGCTTACAAAACCTCGAAAGATATTGAGGTTCCAAAAATGCTAATTGACCAAATTATTGGTCAGGAAGAGGCAGTGGAAACACTAAAGAAGGCAGCAAGACAGCGCCGGAATATACTTCTCATTGGGGAGCCAGGTGTAGGTAAGTCAATGATGGCCCGGGCTATGGCAGAACTTCTCCCTCCTGAAGAATTACAAGATATTTTAGTTTATCCTAACTTAGAAGATTTTAATAACCCACTTATTGGAACTGTTCCTGCTGGTGAGGGTAAAAAACTAGTAATGAATCATAAAAACAAGGCCAAAGCCCATGATGAAAAGAAAAATATATTCATGATTGCCATTATTTCTTTGGTTCTTATTATAGGGTTTATGATGAACCAGTTTTTAGCGGCTATTATAGCAGCAGGTATTGTTTTCCTTGCATTACAGCAAATGAGGCCCAAAACTTCAGTAATGGTTCCAAAATTACTGGTAAATAGTGAAAATAAGAAAACAGCACCATTTATAGAAGCTACTGGTGCACATGCTGGTGCCCTCTTAGGGGATGTTCGGCATGACCCTTATCAGTCTGGTGGACTTGGAACACCTGCCCACGAAAGAGTGGAATCTGGAATGATTCACCGAGCCCACAATGGTGTACTTTATGTGGATGAAATTGGAAGCATGAACATGAAAACCCAGCAAGAGCTTTTAACGGCTATGCAAGAAGGTATGTATTCTATTACTGGCCAAAGCGAAACCAGTAGTGGAGCTATGGTTAGATCCCAAGCAGTACCATGTGATTTTGTATTGGTCGCATCTGGAAATATCCAAGTTTTAAAAGGAATGCACATTGCTTTAAGATCCCGTATTCGAGGATATGGTTATGAAGTTTTCATGAAAGATAGTATGCCAGATTCTCCTGAAAATAGACAAAAATTGGTGCAGTTTGTTGCTCAGGAAGTGGAAAAAGATGGCCGTATACCTCATTTTGATAAAAAATCCGTAGATGAAATAATTCGTGAAGCCCAACGAAGATCTGGTAAAAAAGAGTCTTTAACTCTTAGATTGAGAGATTTAGGCGGCCTTATACGTGCTGCGGGTGATATTGCTAAAGGTGAATCTGCAGAATTTGTAACATATGAGCATGTGGTAAAAGCTAAAAAACTTGCCAGAACACTTGAACAGCAAATTGCTGATAGATATATTATTCAAAAGAAAAAATACAGTGTATTCAAATCTGAAGGTGGAGAAATTGGTAAGGTCAATGGTTTAGCCATCATCGGTGATAGAAGTGGTATTATACTTCCGATTGCTGCTGAAGCAGCCCCTGCTCAAAGTAAAGAAGAAGGTAGGATTATTGCCACAGGTAAACTGGGTGAAATTGCCAAAGAAGCTGTACAGAATGTAAGTGCTTTAATTAAAAAGTACACTGGAACGGATATATCCAGTTATGATATTCACATACAGTTCTTACAAGCCTACGATGGTGTGGAAGGTGACAGTGCCAGTGTATCTATTGCAACAGCAGTAATTTCTGCTTTAGAAGAAATCCCAATAGATCAATCTGTAGCTTTAACCGGATCTTTGACTATTCGTGGAGATGTTCTACCTGTTGGTGGGGTCACTGGAAAAATTGAGGCCGCTGCTGAAGCTGGAATTAAAAAAGTTCTTATCCCTAAATCCAATATGAATGATGTATTATTGGAAAAACGATATGAAAAAGAAATTGAAGTCATTCCTGTGGAAACATTGGGTGATGTAATTAAACACGCAATGGTAGGCAAAGGTAAAAATGGACTTCTAGAAAAAATGCAGAAAATCAGTGATATAGTGCCTACGAGCATTATTAAAAACCCTACAACCCATTAACCTTTTTTTTTAAATATTTTATTTTATATTTTTACTTTTTTTTAAATATTAAAATTGAATTAAATATTAAAGAATTAATAAATCCTATTCTTTAATAATCTTATTGCTTTGTGGGTTAAACTATTAAAAATAAAATAAAATAAATAATAAATATAAATTATTTTCTTATTTTAATGCATCTGCAATCAAAGGAGCAACTGATATGCTGCTTACTTGAGATGTTAACGTGTCAGTTGCTACAACATCTTCCACTCCGGTAGCAAAAATCTTTAAAAGTGCATCTTCTACAAGTACAGGATGTACACAACTTACGGTAATGCTTTTAGCCCCATGTTCTTTTAATATGTTAGATGCGTTTACTATGGTCCCACCAGTACTGATGATATCATCAATAATCACAGCATTTTTTCCTTCAACATCCAGATTTTTTACCCGGGTTTCCACGGTATCAGGTGATAGTCGAGTTTTTTCCATATAATCACAAGGGCACTTTAAAATACTGGCTATTTCCTGAGCATGATTCAAGGCCCCTTTATCAGGTGCAATAATCACGGGATCTTCCAGAACTTTATTTAGGTAATTAGCAATTAGTGGCATAGCCGAAAGTTCTTTTGCAGGGATATTAAAAAAATCAGTAACCTTATTTTCATGAAGATTAACTGAAAATATTTCAGTAGCTCCGGCATATTCTATCAGGTCCGCGGTTATTGATGCAGAAATAGCTTCTCCATTTTTAAAACGTTTTTCCTGGCGACCATAACCAAAATAAGGGATAATTACTTTAATTTCTTCAGCACCTAGACTTTTAAGATTTTTTAACATGAAAAGAAGTTCCATAAGATTTTCATCCTGAGGATAACCGGTTGATTGGATAATAACAACTTCTTTTTTGATTTTTTCTTTAAAACGAATATATCTTTCCCCATCAGGAAATTTTCGAGTTTCTACTGGACAAAGACAATCATCAAGTTCTTTTGCAACTTTCGCTGCTAATTTTTGGGATGCTGAACCACCTATTATCAAAATTACCACCATACTATTTAAATAATTTTAAATTAATATTAATAATAATAATAATAAAATTTTTAATATCAATATGTATTCATTGGATATTTGTTTATACTATTTATTATCGATATATTCTCTTAATAAACATTAATAAGATTTTTTTTTAATGATATTTAAATTAATTAATTGAAATAACTTTTATCTATAAAAAATATTTGCGATATGAGACTATTAATAATATATAAAAACGTTAGTTTATATTTGTTAACTTTATTAATAAGCATCTTTAATAGTTAGATATTCAAAAATTTTTATTAGAATTATTATATGACTTTGTGTTTATTTAATTTTAAGAAATCATTTTAAGCTAAAATAGTTTTCACGCTTTTTGGCTGGTTTTGAAAATGATACTTAATATTAACAGATGATATCATGGAGTTAATGATTTGAGGTGTTATCATGCATGAATTATCCATGGCCGATGCTATTGTTAAAACTGTAATAGAATCCGCCGAAAAAAATGATGCTATTGAAGTATTGGAAGTAACAGTGGAACTCGGGCAGATGACTATGCTCAACCCTGAGCAAATAAAATTCATGCTCGATGTTTTAAGTGAAGATACTATTTTAGAAGGTGCGAAATTCCATATGGAAGAAATTCCTATTGAAATCAAATGCGAATCATGTGAATTTGAGGGAAAAATAGAATTTGAAGGAATTGATTACTACTCACCAATAGTAAAATGTCCCAAGTGTGAAGGTAGAGAAATTTCCATTACCTCGGGCAGGGAATGTAATGTAAAAAATATTAAAATTGAACAGAGGGAAGAAGATGCACAAGATAGCTGATGTAGAGATACAGCATGATATTATGGCGGCCAATAGAAAGCTTGCCCAAAAAAATCAAAAAATTCTGGATGACTCTAATGTTTTTGCTGTTGATGTTTTAGGAGCCATTGGATCCGGTAAAACATCCTTAATAGAAAACTTAATTCAAGAAATCAAGTACCCTGTTGCAGTTATTGCTGGTGATGTTATCAGTAAATTTGACGCGGGCAGATTTGAACAGTATAACGTTCCTGTAATTGGATTAAATACAGGAAAAGAATGTCATTTGGATGCACATCTGGTAGAGCATGCTTTTCATGATTTACCTCTAGATGAAGTTGATGTTTTATTTATTGAAAATGTGGGAAACCTTATATGTCCTGTGGACTTTGATTTAGGTGCTCATATGAGAATGGTGGTTATCAGTGTCAGCGAAGGAGACGATACTGTTGAAAAACATCCTTTAATATTTAAAGAAGCAGATCTAGTGGTAATTAATAAGGTGGACATTGCTGATGCAGTGGGAGCAGATAAAAATAAAATGATGGATGACGTTTTAAAACTAAACCCTGATGTTCAAGTAATTCAAACCAGTTTAAAAACTGGTGAAGGATTTAAAGAAATAATGGAAGCATTGGAAAAGGCTAAAAATAAATAATTAAATAAATAAATCCATAATTTAATGAATTTATCATTTTATAACTTCAAGCGGTGATTTTAAGTGAAAATCTGGATAGATCTAACCAATGCCCCTCATGTGCGTTTTTTCAAAAATATCATAGAATATTTTCAAAATCAGGGTGACGAAGTTATAGTTACTGGACGTAAATTTGGTGATATTCATAGACTTATGGATTCATATGGGTTTGAATTTATTTCTATTGGTAAACATGGAGTTACACTTGGTCAAAAACTTGAAGAAAGTACACTCAGAGCTCATGAACTTTCTAAACTCATTATTAAAGAAAAACCAGATGTTGCTATTTCTAAACATTCTATTGAGCTTCCAAGAGTCACTTTTGGTTTAGATATTCCAAGTGTGTATGTTTTGGATAATGAACACGCATTAGCAGCTAATAAATTGACCTTACCATTATGTAATCGAATTATAATGCCACAAGTCATTGATATGTGGACTTTATTAAAAGTAGGTGCAGATCCAAATAAAATAATCAGTTATAGGGGAACTTCAGAGATTATTCACTTTAAAAACTTTGAATATAATGAAAATATTTTCGAAGATCTGGATCTGGATCTGAAAAAAGAAAAAACAATATTAATGAGGCCCGAACCTTCATTAGCATCATATCTTGATGCAGATTGTAGAAAATCTGTTTTAAAACCAGTAGTAGATGTTCTGGAGAAATATGCCAATATACTGGTTATTCCACGATTTAAAGAACAGGAAAAAATATTTGAGGGCTATGAAAATGTTACTATTATTAAACCACCTGTGGACACATCTAGTTTGATGAAAAAATGCGATTTGATGATTGGTGCTGGCGGAACCATGAATCGTGAAGCCGCTATTTTAGGCACTCCTGTTATTTCCTGTTATCCCGGTACAACACTTTCTGTGGACCAGTTCTATATAGATCAGAATTTAATGTTTAGATCTGTTGATGTGCCATCAATAATTAACATTGCTCTTAAATCAATGGTCAACAAAGACCAATACCATAAATTAGAAACCGATGATCTGTTTGAATTAATTATTGATAATATTTATGATGTGGCCGGTAAAAAAAGATGATTCTTAGATAATATCTGAGATTTATAAAATTAATTAAAAGATGCATTTTTTATTAGAATTTTCAATTATTTTTAATTAAAATCTTGGGAATATAGAATTAAAAATAATTACTAGTTTTTTATTCTTATTTTAAGATTTAAGAATTAATTTCAATTAATAAGAAATTAAACAATAATAAAATATATCAAAACAAAAAATTATTTTTTAGAAAGACAATAATTTAAAAAAAGGATGGAATGGCCGGGATTTGAACCCGGGGCCTCCGCCATGCCAAGGCGACGCTCTACCATCTGAGCTACCACCCCAATTTTTAACTATTACATTAATATATCAACTATAATTTCTTTGTATTTAAACTTAATGCTTATATAAATAAATATTATTATAATAAATAATCATAGATTAAATTGGTCAATCAGATTTTCATAATCATTTACTATTAAATCATCTTTTAAGATACTTAACTCACAAAATACTAATTAGGTGTTACAATGGATCAAATTAAAATAAGAACAGCAAAAGAGAATGATTTCATAGGTATATCTCTACTCGCTGGAAAATGTAGTCCTATGGTAACTGAAAGGAATTCAATATTTCATATATTTACTAAATTTTTTCAAAATACAGTTTTCATTGCTGAGACAAATGAAAATAAAATTAAAAGAATCATCGGATTTTTAATAGGATTTATTTCCCAGAGTGATAGTTCGGATGCTTATATACATCTTTTATGTGTAGATTCTAATTTCAGGGGAAAAGGTATTGCTAACCAGCTTGTTATGGAATTTTTAAAATATGTTAAAAAAATGAATTGTAGGAGTGTTTATTTAATCACTAATCCGGTCAATCATAATGCTATCCAATTTTATCAAAAATTAGGATTTAAAATATTTTCCGAATCTGATGAAATTGAATTGGATAAAATAAATGCTGTCAAAGATTATAATGGTCCTGGAGAACACATGGTTGTTTTTAAAAAGGATCTTTAGTTATTTTTTTTTTAAGATTAAGTAAATCTTAATGATAACATATACTTAAATAAATATATTAAATAAAACTAGAATATTAGTTATAATAAAAATAGTTTTTATATCTTGAAGTATAACTAATTTTAAATTGCTACTTTAATGGACAGATACTGGTTATAAAAATTTTTATAAATACTATTTATTTAGCAAATAAATTTACAGATTATAATATTAATTTAACATTTAAAATTATCAACTAACATTTAAATTTTCATGGAGGCATAAATTGGCTTTAATAGCTCAAAATCATCTTCAATTAATAATAGAATTCGGACTTATACTGTATGTGGCAGTAATTTTCTTTTTGAATTTTGCTCCAGTTTCATTAAGTGCAGTATTACTATTTTCTCTAATTTTAGGGATAGCGCTTTCTTTATTATTTGGAATTGACGCATTTTTCCTTTTTTTCAGCTTTGGTCAAAGTGAATTTTCACATCCATTTGGACCAATAGCTCTGCTGGCCATTGTAACCGCACTTGCCGCACTACCCATGATGAAGGAAGCAGGAATTAATGTAGGAAGAATGAAATTATTTATTTATTTAATTCTAATTGCATTAACCGTATTTGGTGGACTGGTCCACCGGTCATTTTTGATTTTATGGATAATGGGCCTTGTAATAGGTTATTTCATTTTATCAAAGTCATTCCGCCAGAAATCACTCTTTTCCATCAAGAGAATAATTGGATTTATAAGTATGATAGTTGTTGGATTTGGAGGCCTTGAAATTCTTTCAAGGATTCTTTCTATGCCTGTTTTCAGTCCTTTACTTAGAATTACAAGGATCGAGGAAAATTCAGCTTCTGGGTTAAATTTGGTTATTAAAAATACAGCATTATTGGGCCACATACCCGATTCTGCATATTGGGGGGCTGCTAGTTTAGGTTTTAGTGATGGATATATTACTTTACCCATAAACCTGATTACTAACTTTGGTCTTCCTTTCCCAGTATTTTTTGGATTATTGGTTAACAAAAAGGATGTAATAGATTACATGCTGCCCGGTATATTTGGATGGGGCTATGACTTTGGTTATCTTACGTTGTTCATGCTTTTGCTCTGGTGTGTTGGGATAATTATAATTGGATTTAAGATGCTTAACATCTATAAGGATAAAAGAGAAAGTGGTGTTAAAAGATATCTTGGTAGGGAAGCTCTTCTCATTGGTTCGTTGACTGCATTTATTGCTCAAGCATGGGTTGGACTATTCTTAATGAACCGTACTATTAATGGAATGGCATTATTAACTTTCATATTCCTTAGTGGAATGGTAGTGAGTCATATAATATTTGTCAAAAAGGATTAAAATATAAAGAATTGGCGTTATAACTAATTGATAATTGGAGTGGAAAAAATGAAAAAAGCACTTATACTTCTAGGATGTCCAGAATCTCCTGCTCAGACACCAATGGCAATTTATGCGTCTTATAGGCTTACACAAGTAGGTTATGATGTTACGGTGGTTAGTAATCCTTCGGCCATGAGATTGATTGATGTTTCAGATCCTGAAGAAAATTATGTTAAAAATAAAAATAAGATTGATATTGATTCATGTATTGAAAATTTAAACGAAGGCGATTTTGATCTTCTTCTTGGATTTGTACATAAAGATGCAGCCGTAGCCTTTTTTGTAACATTTTATCATATCTTAAATACAAAATCAATGGCATTAATCTTTGAAAAAGATCCTGAATTATTGGAAGACTATGAAAAACAAGTTTTGGAAAATACTGATGCACAAATTGTTTCTGCAAGAGCTTACCATAATCCAAATCCTATACGGGTCAAGCTGGATAAAGCTATTAAAAGCATGGAGGGTTAATCATGTCATTTTGCTTGGAAACCCATCTTCAACAATCTGATAATTATGAAATTTTAATTAAACAGGCAGGATTCAAGGACTGTGCTAAACTTATTGAAGAAAAAGCTATGAGTATTGTTTATATAAAGCCTGGAGAAAAAATATTGGGTGCTAGAATTATTGGCCTTCCCCCAATCCCTATTGGTATTGATGATGAAAATGGTACAGTAATGATGCCCTATACCAAACCATGCTATGGTACAGCAGTAGTAGAACTTCCAGTTGGTGAAGAAGAAATTGTAAAAATTAAGGCAGTTTCTATTAAATGATTTTTAAGTTTTTTCACTTTTCTTAACTTAAGAAATACACTTATTTCTTTTTATATATGGATTGTTCAAGTTATAGAATATGAATTATACTTATTTTTTTATTTAAGATAAATATAAAAAGTCCACAGTATAATAAAAGAAATTAATATAAATCAAGACTTTAACTATATTATAGTAAAATAATTATAAATAAAAGATATTTTTACAATTTATGATTCCAAGAGGCCTAACAACATGATAACCACCGTGGTGGGAAGTTATCCTGCCAATTTACAAAGTCCCAAATCAATTGGGGAGAGAATATCCAGATTCATAGGACTCTATGATGAATATAAACCAGCTATTACTCTTGCAGTTTCTGATCAAATAAAGGCTGGAGTGGACTTAATTACTGATGGTCAAGTAAGAGGAGATATGATAGAAATATTTGCTAGTTCTATTCCTGGAATGGTAATAGAAGATAATACTTGCAAAATAAAAAATAAAATTTATCCTCCTTTAAATTCGATTGGTGCAGATGACTTAAAATTTGCTAATAACATTTTAAAAAATACTCTAAATAAAATGAACTTTACTGAAGAAGAAAAAGCCAAAAAAGGTGTTAAAGGCATTATTACTGGACCCACCACTATGGTTTATTCCTCACGTTTAGATGGATTTTACAACAGTGAAAAAAAGGATAAACCCATTATTGACATGGCTTATGCTCTAAAAAAAGAAGCTGAATATTTAGAAGATTCAGGAGCATCGGTTATACAATTAGATGAACCATTTATATCTACGGGTGTAGTGGATGTTAACACGGCCCGTAAGGCGGTAGAAATCATTTCCAAAGATATAAAAGTGCCTATAGCGCTACATGTATGTGGGGATGTGGAAGATGTATTTGACCAGATTTTAAATTTTAAGGTGGATATTATTGACTGTGAATTTGCAGGAATTAATAACAATATTCATATTTTAGAAGCTCAAAGTAGTTTTCATGGTAAAAAAATTGGTTTTGGTAGTTTAGATACTAAAAAAGAATCTGTGGAATCTGTGGAAGAAATTAAAGATCTTATAACTAAGGGTATGGATATTATTGGTTCAGAAAACATGTTGATTGATCCAGATTGTGGAATGAGGATGTTAACCCGTAAATCAGCATTTTCTAAACTTAAAAATATGGTAGAAGCTGTAAACATGTTACATGATTGATACAATATTGTTTAAATTGAATAATATAAGGAGGAATCTTGATGGCGGAGTTAATTGAAGTTTCAGAGATTGCGGATGGCTGGGAAAAACTGGTACGGAAAATTATGGAAGAAGGCTCCGAAATTAGAGATGAAAGGGGTTCTATAACAAAAGAACTTTTAAATGTCATGGTTTCTATTGCAAATCCACTGGGAAAAAATAAATCTAATAATTTTTATCTTAATAACTTAACTGATAAGTTGTCGGGCATAAAAGATATTAAGGTTCCTAAAGGCTACTTCTGGACTGGAGAGAAGTTAGAAAAATATTCACAGCAGTTTATTGATGGGGATATTCAAGGATTTGTATATACTTATGGTAACAGGTTGCGAGAACACTTTAATAATGTGGATCAGATTCATGAAGCCATAAATCGCTTAAAAAATTGTAAAGAATCTAGAAGGGCAATTTCAGTGACATGGGATCCTGATGAGGATACTAAGAACGATGAAGTACCCTGTATGATTTTGGTGGACTTTAAAATTCGTAATAATAAACTTTATACAACTGCTTTATGGAGATCGCATGACATATATGGTGCATGGTTCCCTAATGCGGTTGGTTTAACTTACCTAGCCCAGTATGTGGCTAGAGAAGTGGGCCTTGATTTGGGTTCCATTACTATTCATTCAATTAGCGCTCATATATATGAGGTTAACTTCGATGAAGCTAATAATTATTGAGGGTAACTTAGATTATCTGAAATAAATTTTAAACTTTATTCTTTATTTTCTATTTTTTAAAACAATTAATTTTAATAAAATCAAATAGTAAACTAATTAAGATTACAATTCCTAAAATCATGATGATAAAATAATGTTTATTCAAAATTCTTATTGAGGTGAATTTAGATGGTTAGTGTTAATTTAGAAGCAAAAAAAACAGTAGATGAAATGATTGCAAAAGCTGACGAGCTTAATATTAAAGTAGAAAAAATAGACAATGGTTCAACAGTAATTGACTGCGGTGTAAATGTTAACGGCAGTTTGAAGGCAGGAGAACTATACACTAAAGTATGTCTAGGAGGGCTTGCTGAAGTAGGAATATCCATCCCGGGTGACCTATCAGAAAGTTTTGCCTTACCATCTGTTAAAATTAAAACCAATTACCCTGCAATTTCTACTTTAGGAGCACAAAAAGCGGGATGGTCTGTTAGTGTAGGCGATTTCTTTGCCCTGGGATCTGGTCCTGCTAGAGCCTTAGCTAAAAAACCTGCCGAAACCTATGAAGAAATAGGATACGAAGATGATGCAGATATTGCTATTTTAACACTGGAAGCAGATAAACTCCCTGGAGTTGAAGTTACTGATAAAATTGCTGAAGATTGTGGTGTATCATCTGAAAATGTATTTGTACTGGTAGCCCCTACTTCTTCTATTGTTGGTTCCATCCAGATTGCTGGAAGAGTAGTGGAAAATGGTACCTACAAAATGCTGGAAGCACTTCATTTCGATGTGAATAAAGTTAAATTTGCCGCAGGCATTGCTCCTATTGCTCCAGTTGACCCTGATGGTCTTAAAGCAATGGGTAAAACTAATGACGCAGTTTTATTTGGTGGAAGAACTTATTATTACATAGAATCTGAAGAAGGCGATGATATTAAAGCTTTGGCCGAAAAATTGCCATCATCTGCTTCAGAAGGATATGGAAAACCATTTTATGAAGTATTTAAAGAAGCGGAATATGATTTCTATAAAATAGACAAAGGGATGTTCGCTCCTGCTGAAGTTGTTATAAACGATCTGAGAACTGGAGAACTCTTCAGAGAAGGATACGTTAATGTAGAACTTTTAAAGAAGTCTTTTGGTTTATAAACTTAAAATAACTTCATTAAATAATATAAACTTTTTATAGTTTAATTTACTTCATTTTTTTTTAATATTTTTTTTAAAATTTAGGGAATTTATACACATTTAATTAAGTTAAAAAAATAAAAAAAGTAATAAATAATATTTTTAACTAGCTTTGTTTATTTGCCCTCCACCGTTGATCTGTTTTGTAACATCGGGGTTTCCAAAGTAGCTTATTTCTCCAAAACCATTTATCACTGCATTTAAAACACTTGATGCTCTCACAGTTCCTTTTCCAGCACCATTTATGGTTATTGATGTATTTTTAGTATCTAATGACATTGCAGTGTAATCTCCCGCCCCATTGACTACTATGGTCTGTTTATCTGCGCTACCCGATGCACTAAGTTTTCCAGCACCAGTTATTGATACCGTAAGTTCTTTTAAGGTTATATTATTTAAATTACCATTAGCAGCACCATTAACAATCACATTTAAATTATCTAAATTTAACTTATCCGCATTTAATTCCCCAGCTCCTGAAATTTCTATGGAACTTATATCTTTGACAGTAAGGTAAAACTTAGGTGTTTTCGTAGGAGCAATGGCCCCGTCGTAATTTATTGTGAGTTTTTTATTATCTACACTAGTTTTTATAGTGGGAATTACATTATCCTCTGCTTCTATAATTAAAGATTCGGTTTCTCCCTGTTTAATAATTATATCTCCGGTTCCATCGAATACTACCTCTTCAAATCCACTTACCTTAGCTGTTTCATTAATCACATTTCCAGATCCAGATCCACCACTTCCAATACACCCCGATGCGGCAACTACAATTCCTAGAAGAAGAATTAATATAAAATTCTTTTTCAAAAAATCCCTCCTTTTTTTGTATTTATGATAGTTATTCTTTATTTTAATTTTATTAATAATTAATACTTTAGAATATAAGCACCATATATCAAACATCTTAGAAAAAAAATTAAAATCAATAAATTAAAGGTTATTTTATGAAAATTATTAATAAAGAAATTGATATTAAAACTTCTAGTAGAATGGAAATAATTGATATAAGTTCAAAAATCAGTGAAATTCTTGATGCATCTGGTTTAAAACAGGGAATAATTAATATATTTACCAGACATTCCACTTCTGCTGTGGTAATCAATGAAAATGAACCACGATTAATAAATGATTTTGAAAATTTTTTAAAAGAAATAATATCCGAAAATAAGTCATATGGTCATAATGCTATTGATAATAATGCAGATTCACACCTCAAATCATTTTTATTGGGAACTGGTCAGTCTGTCCCATTTGAAAATTATAAAATGGATTTAGGGACTTGGCAGAGTATTTTCTTCGTAGAATTAGATGGGCCAAGAAATAGAAAGGTTAAGATTACTATTATAGGATAAGTAATCTAATTTAATTAATTCTATTTTTCAATAAATTCTATCTCAAAGGCTACAATAGGATATTCCATATTGAAGTTAGTAATTACTTCAGGATGTATTTCTCCAAAAAAACCTTTTATCTGGTTTTTATCATTATTTAATCCACCATTAACCTGAGCACAACGTCCCGCTATAAATGAGGGATGGTCAAATGGTTTTAAATTCATTTCATATCCTATGTTTTCTAGAAATGAAGCCACAGTTGATTTAATTTCTGTGAAATTAGCATGAGAGTGGATAACTGCTGCAGCAATTTTTTTAACAGTCCGGGTAGATGTTTCTGTACTTTCATCAATATAGAGTACATCGCCCACTTCGAAAATTCTTTGAGGAAGTTCTTCGTGTTTATTATCTTCTAAAAATTCCATCAAACCATTTAAAAGACTTTTTCTAATCATAGTTCTATCTTGAGATATGGGTTGTGAAACCTCTACTCGTTCATCTTCTTCCAACCTTAAATGATTATAATGCTTTTCTTCATTTGTTAACATTAAACTCATGATTTCTTGGAAACCTAAGCCCACCATAACTTCTCTTAACAAATTATCTGAAGTGTACCATTTATTTTCATGGGCAATGGTGGCTATATCTGGTAAATATGGTTCGATATTGTTAAAACAGTATTCAACAGCCACGTTTTCTATTAAATCTGTTTCATGGAGAATATCAACTCTATAAGCAGGGATGGTGACTATTAATTCCTCTTCAGAAATTATTTCAGCATCCATTCTGGCTCTGTTAATTAATTCTTTTATTTCCCCAGCATCCAGATCTAGACCAGTGAGCTGACAAGTTTTGGCAACATTTAATTTTTTCTTTTTTGGAGTAAAATTCGGTGTAACCACTGTTTTTTCAGGATAAACAATTTCCAATGATTCAATTTCACCATCAACTTCTCCAAATGAGGAACATATTATATTCAAAGCATAATTAACGGCCTTTTCATCAGTTCCAGTTACATCCACCAGAATATTTTGAGTACTTTCCGTTAGTTTGGTAAGCTCACCATTGATTATTGGAGGCATTGATAGAACATTATCATTTTTATCCATAATTACAGGATATGCATCAAATTTTTCCAGTAAATGGGCGTATTTAGTTCCTTTGGGATGTTCCTGCAATATTTCCTTGAGATTCATATTTGTATCTGATTCTAAAGGTTTAAAGGATATATCAGTCCCACTCATGGCATTGTAATAGAAAGGACCTTCAATAACATCTAAATTGTGAATTCCTATGGCCACTTTTTTCCTGTCTCTCCCAATAACCCAGTGGAGATCTTCTTGAAATTCCATAACCTGTTTTAATTTTTTTTCACCCATTTTCACATTTTTTATGAGTGCAAAGCTAATGTAAGGTCTGATTTTACTTACCTTTTCATCCACAAAAACTTCTATTCCTGATTCTTTTACAGGATAAATAGGCATTCCTTTTTCTATTCCAAGAAAACCTTTCAAATTACGGGCCACACCTTCAACAGATAATTGGTCTGGACGGTTTGGAAAAAATTCCACTTTAATGCTACTTTCATCAAAGTCTTCAATATCACTACCCATCATAGGTAAAATATCAATAAGTTTTTCTTTGCTAATTTCAATGCCTAATTCCTCTAAATCATGATAATCAAATGTAATAACTGGCATTTTAAGTAATCTCCTTTTAATTGAATTTAGGATTGTAAACTGTATATTTTAAATCAATTTAAATTAGAATTAATAGAGTTTTATTCTTTAATTCTACTTATAATCCTGAAAATATTAATATAAAGAATATTGACTCTACTGTAAAGTGAAAAGCGCGATGGTATAACCAGCCATAATCTTTTCCAGCAATTTCATGGTAAATATCAACAACCAAGTGTATTAAAGCAGCTAATAAACCTATTTCCCATGATAAAAACACTAATGAAATCACAATAAAGTGAAAAACTGCTTCAGTAATTTCATGAACTAACCACAATTGAATATTGGATGCTACTGTTTTACTTATAAGTCCTGCGAAAATGACATAAAAATCAAAGAATACGCCCCATAATATTCGGCTGTGGATTTCATCACTGATGGCCAGGAAAACTGCTAAATAAAACCATATTAATTCCATTATTTTCACCACATATTAACATATTATTTATTAATTCCATTAAGGAAATAGCCGTTCTTCGTATGTCTATTAAATTAAATCTATTAATTGATAATTTAAAATTTTATTTATATTTACTCTATATTAATAATAAGTTTTTAGATATACTTTTATTATTAAAATCTTCTTCTAATCATTCAAAAATATAAATTCACTTTAATGTTTATTTTGATTTATTAGAACCTCTTTATTGTTGATTTAATAATATAGATAATTGAATTAATAAATCATTTAATTTATATCTAATTTATATCCTATATTAATAAAAATATTAGATGATAATTAGATATCTTGTAAAATCAGATTGTTTTAATGATAAATAAATTACTAAATTATTGAATATTTAAATAAGTTTTAAAAAATAAGTTCAAACTAATAATATTATATAAATATTAAATTATTATTAATATTTTTAATTACCTCAGGAGTAGGAAAATGACAGTTGATGATATTCCAAAAGACTACGACCACAAAAAAGAATCGTCATGGCAGAAAACATGGCAAAATAATCAACTTCACAAGTTTATAGGTGATGGAACCAGACCAAGTTACATTATTGACACTCCACCACCATATCCTACTGGATCTATTCACATTGGTCACGTTCTAAACTGGACATTTATTGATATGATTGCTCGGTTTAAAAGAATGAAAGGATTCGATGTGATGTTTCCACAGGGTTGGGATTGTCACGGGCTTCCAACTGAAGTTAAGGTGGAAGAAACCCACAATATAAAGAAAAATGATGTTCCTAGGGATGAGTTCAGACAGATGTGCATAGACCTAACTCGGGATAACATTCAGATGATGAAAGCACAAATGCAGGCTATGGGTTTTTCACAGGACTGGGATCGGGAATTTGTGACCATGACTCCTGAGTATATGTACAAAACCCAGATATCATTTTTAAAAATGTATAAAAATAATTTAATTTATCAGGGAATTCACCCGGTTAACTGGTGTCCTAGATGTGAAACCGCTATCGCATTTGCGGAAGTAGACTATAAGGAAAATCAAACTCACTTAAATTATTTGGAATTCCCTTCAGAAGATAGTGAAAAAGGAGTTATGATTGCTACAACCCGTCCTGAACTATTATCTGCATGTGTAGCAGTAGTAGTACATCCTGATGACGAAAGATATCAGAGTCTTGAGGGTAAAAACGTTCAAGTACCTATTTTTGGTCGCAATGTAAAAATTATAACTGATACTGATGTAGATCCTGAATTTGGTACTGGTGCGGTTATGATTTGTACCTTTGGGGATAAAACAGATGTATCTTGGGTAAATAGGTATGATTTGGATATAATCGAGGCCATTGACGAAAATGGAATGATGACATCTGCTGCAGGTAAATACGCAGGATTAAGTCTTTCTGAATGCAAATTAGAGACTACAAAAGACCTGGAAAAAGAAGGATTTTTAATTAAAAAAGAAAAAGTGGAACAGAATGTGGGTATGTGCTGGAGATGCAAAACACCTATAGAAATACTTGTTAAAAAACAGTGGTTTGTAGCGGTAAAAGAACTCACAGAAAAAGTGGAAGAATTTGCTGATGATATGGAATGGATACCAGAGCATATGAAAATCAGATTACTTAACTGGTCTGGATCCATGGATTGGGATTGGTGCATCTCCCGTCAGAGAATATTTGCTACCCCTATTCCAGTATGGTACTGTAAAGATTGTGGGAAGGTTAATATTGCTTCTGAAGAAATGCTTCCCATTGATCCTGTTCAAAAACAGCCAGACTTTCAATGTGAATGTGGATGTAGTGAATTTATAGGGGAAGACGACGTTTTGGATACTTGGATGGATAGTTCCATTTCCCCGCTGTCTATTGCTGGTTGGCCTGATCCCACGTATGAAAAATATTTCCCTGCAGATTTAAGGCCACAGGGACATGATATTATTAGAACCTGGGCCTTTTATACTACTCTAAGGTGCGGGGCTCTTACTGGGAAAAAACCATTCTCCCAAATTGTAATTAATGGTATGGTATATGGTGAAGATGGCCATAAAATGAGTAAATCAAGAGGTAATGTTATTTCTCCGGAGGTTGTTCTGGAAGATTATGGGGCGGATGCTCTCAGATTATGGGCTTCAAACAGTGTACCTGGTTCTGACGTTCCATTTGCCTGGAAAGATGTTAAATATGGATATAAATTTTTGAGAAAATTCTGGAATGCTTTCCGATTTATCAGTATGCACATATCTGACTTTGAAGGCGACCCAGACCAAATAAAACAAAAATTGAATCTTATGGACTCTTGGATATTATCCAGACTAAATCAACTGGTCGCAGATAGTACAATTGCCATGGAAGAATATAACTTTTCACAAGTTGTAAATAAAATTCAGAGCTTCATTTGGCATGACTTCTGTGATGAATATATAGAAGCAGTAAAATACCGGCTTTATGGGGATGAAGTTGATATTGAATCTAAACAAGCAGCAAGATACACTTTAAAAACTGTGGTAGAAACTTCTCTAAAAATTTTATCACCTATAACACCTCACTTTACTGAAGAAGTTTATCAACATCTTGGATATGATTCCAGCATACATCAAAGCGCATGGCCAGAAGTCCAAAAGGATTTAATCAATCCTGAAATTGAAAAATATGGATCTCTAGGTGTGGAAATTATTGGCGAACTCAGGAGATTTAAATCGGCTTCTAAAATACCTCTAAATGCTAAACTAAAATCTACTACCATTTACACTTCAAATACTGAGGTATATGATGCGGTGGAAAATATGCTAATGGATATTAAGGGAACCATTAACATTGATGAATTGAATCTGGAATCTGGAAAACCAGATACTCAAGAGATTGTAGTAGAAATCGTAACTCTTATGAATAAAATCGGACCTGAATTTAAGGCCGATGCACCTAAAATATTGGGATATTTGCAGTCTAAAGATCCCCAGGAAATTGCAGAAAACCTAAAAAATGATGGTGAAATTATAATAGAGGGCCATAAAATAACTGAAGAATACATGACAATGAGAAAAGAATCAGTTGGCAAAACTGGTGAAAAAGTGGAAATAATACATCCCGAAAAAATGGATCTGGTTCTGGAGATTGTTATTAGATAATCTTGATAAAAATTAGATTAAATTGGGGAATATATGGTAATCAATTCCTTTAAAAATAATATTCCCTAAAAACCTTTAATAACATTATTTTCAAAAGTATAAACGCGTGGAAAAAATGGAACTGATAGTCAAAAAAACCTCAAAAATTTCAGGAATGGTTAAAGCACCCTCTTCAAAGAGTTATACTCATAGGGGCGTTATAATCGCATCATTGGCTAGTGGAAAATCTGTTTTAAGTGATCCTTTAAATTCAGAGGATACCATTGCATCTTTGGAGTCCTGCCGAGCATTTGGATGCGATATTCAAAACATGGGTGACTATTGGACTGTGGAAGGAACAGCCGGCAACCTAAAAACACCAGATAATGTTGTTGATGTGAAAAATTCAGGAACCACATTACGTTTAATGACTTCAGTTGCAGGTTTAGCGCCGGGATATTCAATATTTACAGGGGACAGCTCATTGAGAACCAGACCCATGCAATATTTACTCGATGCCCTAGAACCACTGGATGTAAAAGCATTATCCTCTAAAAATAATGGTAAACCTCCTATTATTGTTAAAGGTGGATTAAAAGGTGGAAAAACTTCAATTCCTGGGAATGTTAGCTCTCAATTTATTTCCTCAATTCTTATTGCTGGGGCAATGGCCGATGAAACGGTTCAACTACAAGTTACCGATGAATTTATTTCAAAATCATACGTGGACATGACACGAGATATTATGAAAAAATTTGGTGTCATTGTAGAATATGAATCATCAGAGAGAATATTTACAATTGAACCACAGAAATACATGGCGACTGATTACACCATAGAAGGAGATTATTCCTCTGCATCCTATTTGATAGGTGCTGCCGCCATATCTGAGGGGGAATTAACAATAAAAAACCTCTTTAAAGATTCAAAACAGGGCGATAAATTAATTCTTGATATAGTATCTAAAATGGGCGCTAAAGTTAAAATTAATAATAATCATGTCACGATTATTGGCAATGGTGAACTTAGTGGTATTAATATTGATTTACACAATGCACCTGATCTCTTGCCAACTGTTTCTGCATTAGGAGCCATTTGTGAGGGGAAAACTAGAATAAGTGGGGTAGAACACGCTAGATTCAAAGAAACTGATCGTATTAGTACTTGCACTAAAGAACTTACCAAATTGGGAGTTGTGATAAAGGAAAAGAAGGATGGAATGATTATTGAGGGTGGAGTGAAATCTGGAGTGGTTGAATCTCACAAAGACCATCGATTAGTGATGGCATTAAGTTTAATTGGCATTAAAGTAGGTGTCAAAATAAAAAATGCTGAAGTTCATGATGTTTCATTTCCAAATTATCCCTCAGTTATGAATAAACTGGGTTGCTCCATGCAGCTGACGGGATAAAAATAATTAAAATGTCTATTATATATTTTCTGCATTTTTTTTGAACAATTAACTTAGTTAATTTTGACTTTTTCTATTTTTTTTCTAGATTTTTATAATCTCCTTGTTGAATGTTATAAAACTTAATTGAATCTTCAAAAGAGTGATAGACTTCAGTTAATTAATTAGTAACAAATTATATAACTCATAAAGTTTATTCTTATAATTAACTATGGGATAGTTAGTGTATGGGGGTTTTTAACTATTACCTAAAATATTATTTCTCACAAAAACATTAAGGATGGGAACATGAACGGTAGAAAAAAAGAGACTAAAATAGTCATTTTTGGAGCTTATGACTCTGGAAAGACCACAACCTTAGATAATCTTTGCGAGAAGAAAACTAATGTGGAGTATAATGGGACCACAATCTCTTTGGATTATGGAAATACTCATTTAAATGGAGAAAAAATTCATCTTTTTGCCTCACCAGGTCAGGAAAGATTCAAATTCATGAGAGAAATTCTTGCTTATGGTTTAGATGGTGCTATAGTGGTAGTTGATAATCACCGGGGAGTAACTGACATGGAAATAGAAATCATGTCTCAATTAGACTCAAAAAATGTTCCATATATTGTTTTTGCCAATAAACAGGATTTATCTAACAATGAACTCACCCTTAACTTTGATGTGGAGATAGTTCCTACTATTGCTACTGATGGGTTCGGTTTAAGATCTGGGTTGGAATTGTTAGTTGAAAAGCTTTAATTTATTATTTAACTTATTTTAAATTTTTTTATTTATTTGAGTATTTCATTGATATATAGTTGTTAATTTGATTCTTAGATAAAACTGATAAAAATCCAATAAATAAGGAGTGATTAAAATTCCAGAACGCATTGAAAGAATTATGGAAGAACTCCGAGGCCTTTATAAACTAAGAGTTTTTGAAGATAAAGATCCATACAGGGTTTTAATTCGAACCATACTCTCCCAAAGAACACGTGATGAAAATACAGATCAAGCAACTTTAAAATTATTTAATAAGTATCCTGATATGGAAGATGTGGCTCTGGCACCCCAAGATAAACTGGAAAAACTGGTTAAAAGCGCGGGATTTTATCGGGTTAAATCAAAGAGAATAAAAGAAGTTTCCCATATTTTAATGGATGATTATAATGGAGTGGTGCCTGATACAATGGAAGAACTTTTAAAACTTCCGGGAGTGGGCCGTAAGACTGCTAACTGTGTTTTGGTTTATGCATTTGAAAAACCAGCTATTCCTGTGGATACCCATGTTCACCGCATATCAAATAGATTGGGAATGGTAAATAGTAAAGAACCCGATAAAACTGAATTGGAATTGGAAAAAATCATACCAAAAACGTATTGGATTGAATTAAATGATTTGATGGTACAGTTTGGCCAGGATATTTGCCGACCCATAGGGCCCAAGCATGAAGAATGTCCACTTGCTGAGATTTGCGATTATTACCAAAAAATTTTAAATCAAAAATAAGCTTCAAATTATAAAAATATAGAATTAATTTTTCATATTCACTAAATATTTATATTAAAACTAATTATATTATTAAATGGTGATGGGGTTCGCCATTAACTGCTTATTTTTAAGCTGATGACTCCTATAACAAAAAGGAAGAGGAATATTAATGATAAGTAGAAATACCTTGTTAGAAAATTTTATTTTTAAACAAGTACTTAATATATTCTTAAATTTTTTTAATTTATTTAAAATCTTAATGGCCTTACAACAATTTAAAATTAATATTTCACAATTTTTCTTGAATTTTGAATTATTCTCTTTTGAGGTGCTTTAAATGGAATACGTTGCATTCTCTATAGCAATAATTATATTGTTTGGGTTATTATTTAATAAACTATTTACTAAAATAAAATTACCTGGATTATTAGGAATGCTTATTTTAGGTGTTATTATAGGACCTTATTTTTTGAATCTCATAGATCAATCTATTTTAAACATATCTGGAGATTTAAGAGTTATTGCACTAATTATAATTTTATTAAGGGCGGGTTTTGGTATCCACATGGAAAGATTGAGAAAAGTGGGCACATCTGCCATTAAAATGAGTTTTATCCCTGATATAATGGAAGGGCTAACTGTAATGGTAGTAGCACACTACCTTTTAGGATTACCTATCATAGAGGCAGGTATGTTAGGTTTTATAATCGCTGCAGTTTCCCCTGCAGTTATTGTTCCCCAAATGCTTTCTTTTATTGAAAGAAGGATGGGTACCAAGAAAGGAATTCCGCTGATTATTTTAACTGGGGCCTCAGTGGATGATGTAGTTTCTATAACTATATTTTCTATATTTTTAGGAATATATGGTGGTCAACAAATAGACTATTTTAAGGAAGTATTAAGTATTCCCCTTTCAATTGGTCTGGGAATCTTATTTGGCCTGATATTATCTTTTATATTAATTTACCTGTTTAAAAGATTTGATATTCGTGCCACTGAGAAAACCCTGATTGTTTTTGCTTCAGCAATTTTATTGAAGAATTTAGGTGATTCTTTGGATAGTATTGTTCCTATAGCTGCTTTAGTGGGAGTGATGGTCATAGGTTTTGTCATACTGGAGAAAATGCCAGAAGTGGGAAGACAATTGGCTGAAAAATTTGGTAAAATCTGGATATTTGCGGAAATACTATTATTTGTGTTGGTAGGTGCCCAGGTAAATATCTATTTGGCTGCTTCATTTTTGTTTGTAGGCTTAGCAATTATTGTCATAGGTTTAATAGCCCGTAGTATAGGTGTTTATCTGTCATTAATGGGTTCTAATCTTAATTTTCAAGAAAAAATATTTTGTATATTCGCTTATATTCCTAAAGCAACTGTACAAGCAGCTATAGGGGCTATACCGCTTTCAATGGGAGTTGCATCTGGTGAAATTATTTTGGCTATTGCCGTAATTGCTATACTATTCACTGCTCCATTAGGCTCTTTTGCAGTCAGTTTCTACGGTGAGAAAGCATTGGAATCAGAGGAACCATGAATTCAAAAATAATTAGAAATAATATTTTAATTAAAGAAGATTTTAATCAACTTTAATTATTTTAAATTAGCAACTTCTTCTGCAAAGGCTTCTAAAACTTCTTTAGATAATCCTTCCAGATATTTTAATGAACCAGCACATTCATGGCCTCCACCATCAATTCCAGCTTCAGGAATAGCATCATTAAGTTTTAATATAACTTCGTTAAGGTTAAAACCAAATTTCTCATTAACCGCATCAGTAGCCCTTATAACTCCAAAATCAGGCCCATAAGCTAGAGTTATGATGGGTCTTTCTTTACCATGCTTTTGAACCATAGAATCATGTACAAATCCACAAGTTTTTCCTGGAGCAGGGAATGTAAATCTGTGGGAGTATTTTTCCACATCTAACACATTAAATAGAACACCGTTTGCCAATTCCTGAGATTTTAAGTTTGGCAGTGCAGCACGTAATTGAGTGGCAACACGTTTGTTAAATTCTTTATACAGTGCTTCTAAGAGCTTTTCATGCTTATCTTTATTTTCTAAATCAAGTATGGTGTCAATGATACCTCTACCATTCATGAATCGTAGATAGAATGCTTCAAAATCAATACATTGGCCTATTTTTTCCAAATCTTCTAAATTGTAACCTTTTGATTCGGCCAGCTTTATGTATTGACTTGCCTCATCAGAACGGGCGTGATCTCCCACAGCGGCAATTCCAGGTAAGTGTAAAACTTTATCGGTGACATCGGGGTTCACCATTTTAGCTACTTCCACAGAAAGTGCACCTGCTGTGATTTGAGAGTCTCCACCAACTAGATATGGGTTTACATGAACATCCACATATTCATCTACTTCTACCCTACCATCTATCACTTCTCCAGGGAAGTGATGGTCGATTACCACTATTTCAATACCATATATTTTGGCCTTCATTAAAGCCAATATATCCTCTTCAGTGGATCCGTTATCTAAAAGAACAATCAAAGGCAATTTTTGACCATGACGTTGTAGATCTTCTAGGGCGAAGGATAAATCTTTAACTACATCCTCTATCTCATAAAATGGAGCTTTACTTGGTGCTCTTTTGAAATAATGATATTCTGCATCACTATTTTGGTTTAATTCAATCAATAATGGTATAACGGCTTTTTCCATGGCCACCCCAGCACAAATTCCGTCAGCGTCAGCGTGGTGACGAACCAATATGGATCTACCATCAAATATGGCCCTTCTAATAGTTTTTGCGGCTTTTATCATTTTAGGCCGTAGTTTCTTTAGAGTTTCACTTTCAATAAGAAGATCGGTGTTTTCTGGTTCGGCTTTTTCGTCAATGGCTCCATCAATGAGTTTTCTAATTTCCACGGATTCTTCGTCACTTAAACCTTCCACGGATTCTGACTCAATCTGAATCTTTCCACCGTGCTGGTTGACTTCACCCATTACCTCCACAATATCTCCCATGTTAATGTCAGGATAAACTCTAATTCCGGGTTCATCAAAAGCAGCGGCCCAAGTGGTGCTGGTTTCATCAGATATAGTGAATATGGTAGGTCCAGATGTTTGCTGGATTTGGATTACCTCTCCTACAATCCTTATAGTTTTTCCCAATGTTTTGGTTGTTATGTCTCCAATTAATGTACGGGCTAAATTCTTTTTTAGTTTAACCAGTTCATACTCGCCTTTTAGATTAACTGGTCCCAAGTCAACTTCCCTTCTTTGAGGTTTGAGTTCTGCCACTCTGACAAATATTTCATCTCCCACACTGTGACCGGTTGCTCCAGTTCTCATAAGTCCCCATACTTGGTTATTAAGGCTTACAAATACTCCATATTTTTCTACCCTTGTAATTTTTCCTTTGTACATGGATCCTACTTCTAGATCTGACATTTCACAGGCAGGCTGGAGAACGTATATTATCTCTTTTTTATCCTTACATTTGGAACAGTAGTCTGATTTATCTTCTAAAACTATACCACAATCACGGCATACGTTAATTTCGCCTTTTCCATCACATATCACACATGTTTCGTGAATTTCAATTTCACCTTTTCCAGTACATGCTTCACAAGGCACATCATGATCTTCTTCTAGATCAAATCTTTGTCTGGAATTATTAGAAACTCCTTTAAAATGGCTTTTAACATCTTCAGCAGATGCATAACCAGTTCCATTACAAGCCTTACATTCATTGTGGCCCTGTATTAAATAACCTTTCCCTTTACATTTTATACAAGCTTTATTCATATTATTCCTCTTTATTTTAAAATGGATTTTATGGTAATTGATTAAATTTAAGAAAAAATAATCAGTTATAATAAATATTTATTCAATTTTTTGCTAATTTATTAAACTAAATAAATATTTAATTTTCTTTATGATTTCTACTTTTTTATTAAATTAATTATTTAAATTTAGCTGGATTTTCTTTTATTAATATTTCTCTTTGTTTTTCGAACTCTCGGGCATCTATCATCATACTATTAGCAGATAATAAATCACTATTTGCTGTTTCGTTATCTCCTGACTGAAATAGCTGACCGGCTGTTCTAAGCTTGGAAGTTGCATTTAATTTGGTATCTATCTCCGAAAGTACCAACTGTAAATACTGGCTATAAACACTGTCTTGAGAACTTTGAGCATAAGATAATGCTTCAGAAGTTAGTGAACGTGCTGAATTATACTCAGAAAAAGCATTATTAGATTTTTGCAAGCTCGAGTTAATATTGAAATTATTCAAATCTATTGCTGATTGATTGTAATATTCATCCCCTTTTATCAAGTGTTCATTTATTTTGGGGGCTAGCTGGTCAATCTGGTTTACATCCGAGCTAATACACCCACTAATAATGGTTATGATAGTCAGTGTTATTAGGATTGTGAGCTTTGTTTTCATTATTCCACTTCCTGGGAATCGGTTTCTGGTTAGATGATATTATTTGATAGAAACTTTTAATAGAATTAATTATATTACAATAATATTCTTATCTTTTTAGATTTATAATAATGTTTTTCATATTCAGTAACTAATTTTTTAAATTTAACTTATTATATCTATCATAATTCATTTTATTTTTAGATATTTTCAATTTATAAAATAAATTATTATTTCAAATTTTCACCTATAAAAAAAAAATAAAAGATAAATAATGGAGTAATTGACAATCTTTTAATTATTGAGCAAAATATGTTGATTTAGTAATAATTAAACTAATAAATGAAAAAAAGAAAAATTTCAGGAATTTTTTAATGAAATCGTTCTGGAATTTATTTAGCTAACCATGCCAAAGACCATGGACAGTACAGTATTCTCTAACTTTCAAATTATCCATTTCCTCTTTTCCAAGTTCAAATTCTGCGGATGGACCATCACCTGGCTTTAAAATTTTTCTGTAAACTTTATCACCTGAGATAACTTCTATCAAATGGATGTAATGATTTTCTTCCATGGGATGAGGAACTTCACCAACTTTAACAATAATCCCCTTTTCTGTTTTTTCAACAAGAGGGATGTGTTTTTCAGGGCCTACGTCGGTTTGGCGTTCCATTAAAAGTTCCATAGGTTGACCACAGCATACCAGTTCGCCTACACCTGTATTAATCACTTCAACTATATTTCCACACACATTGCATCTGTAAATCTGGTTTAGTTCAGTCATTTTTTGATTCTCCTAAGAAAGATTAGCTAGCAAATACAAAAAATTAAAAATAAATATTGAATTAAATGAATGTTATACTGTAATGATTACGGTATCTAATATTTTTCACATAATATTTCGTAGTATTTGGTTGGATGGTCACATGCAGGGCATTCAACGGGAGGTTTTTTACCAAAGTGAACGTATCCACATTTTCGGCATAACCATGAAACTTCTTCTTTTTTATTGAAAACTGTTCCAGTTTCCACCACCTTAAGTAAATTTTTGTATCTGGTTTCGTGATGTTTCTCGGCATCAGCTATAGCAAGTAAACGTTCTGCAATTTTAGGATATCCTTCTAATTTAGCAGTTGCTGCAAATTCTGGATACATTTCGGTATATTCGTAATGTTCTCCACCTATAGCTGCAATCAAGTTTTCATCAGTACTTCCCAATAGTAAAGGGGCCTCTGCTTCTACACTAATTTCCTCTATAATTTCATCAGATTCTTCTCTCAATTCCTGAATTAATTTGAAAAGCCATTTAGCGTGCTCTCTTTCGTTATCTGCAGTGATAAGGAAAATTTCAGATATTTGTTCAAATCCGTCTTTTTTAGCAGCTTTAGCATACATTGTGTACCTATTACGGGCCTGACTTTCGCCAATGAATGCTTTGGTCAAATTTTCTATTGTTTTTTTCATTATAATGCACCTGATATCTTATAAGTATAATATGTTTCGTGATAACTATAAACATTTGTTTTATTTTTTAAAAGCAGATATTATCCTATAAAAAGAATATTGGATTAATAAAATACAATTATTTCTGAAATTTAATTTTTAAATTTGAGATAAAATTATTTATGGATTTTTTGGCCAGTGGATCCAAATATCCCCTTTCAATTATCCAAAATATCTACAATTTCTTCCACATTAAATAAAGGTGGTTTACAATCAGTATCTGAACATATATAATAAGTACAATTCCCTTCCAACGCTTTTTTCGCCATTAAATAATCCGGAATATTAAATGGAAACTTTTTTTCTTTGATTAGGCTAACATCCATCCATAATATATTGGGCAAAAATTTTGTGGCCAAGACATTTTGTAATTTTTCCTGAGCTATCACAGATTCTTTTTCACCATCACATGCAATTACCACATCATAAGAGGGTCCAAATCTAAAATTAATTGCATTTATCATGTGTGTGTGGGCAAGAGGGGATCTTTTAATTTTTTCAGAGAAATATTTTTCTATGCCGATTGCAACGTCTTTTAATGATTCATCTTCACTTAATTTAGCCATTTTAAGAAGATTTAACATTTGCACAGAATTTCCTGATGGAACTGCACTATCATAACTTTCTTTTTTTCTAAGAATTATTTCTTCTGCGTAATCCGCGGTGAAATAAAATCCTCCTGATTTTTTATCCAGAAAATGTTCCATTAATGTCTTATTAAGATTAAATGATGCTTCTAGATATTTTATATTGAAAGTAGCTTGATAAAGTTCCATAAGGCCCCATATTAAAAATGCGTAATCATCCAGATTACCTGAAATAGCAGCTTCTCCATCTTTATAACGATGCATTAATTTCCCATCATCATACATTTTATCCAGTATAAAATCAGCTGCTTTTTGGGCAGATTCTTTATGAGATTTATTTCCAAAAACCTGATAAGCTTTGGATAAAGCAGCAATAATCAAGCCATTCCAATCTGTTAATATTTTATCATCTTTTTGAGGATGAATTCGCATTTTTCTCTTTTGGAAGAGCTTTCCACGACTTTTTAAAATTTTTTCATGTAAATCTTCTTCGGTCAGATTTTTTCTTAGTGCAAAATCAGCTACTGGTTCTTTTAAATGAAGAATATTTTTACCAGTTTGTTTACCAGTTGATTCTTCTTTATAATTTCCTTTATCAGAAACCTGGTATAGTTCACACATTAAATCAGCATCATCACCTAAAATATTTTTTATTTCACTTTTTTCCCACAGATAAAACTTACCTTCTTCTCCTTCACTATCAGCATCCTCTGCAGAATAAAAACCACCTTCCACAGATTTCAAATCCCTTATAACGTATTCCAATATCTGATTCACTGTTTTATTATACATTGGGTTTCCAGTTATTTGAAATGCTTCCAGATATGCCATTGATATTAGGGCCTGATCATACAACATTTTTTCAAAATGAGGTACCAACCAAGTGGGATCAACAGAATAACGATGAAATCCAAATCCTATATGGTCATAAATACCACCTTGTTGCATTTTATCAAGGGTAAGCAATACCATGTTCAAGGAATTATCATTGGAAGTTCTTTTCCAGTGTCTTAATAAGAAGTAAATATTGGTGGGGCTTGGAAATTTTTGTATCATTCCAAAACCACCGTATTTGAGATCAAAACTCTCATGTAGTGCATTATATGTATTTTCAAGTATTTCTTCCTGTAAATCTGCACCTGGAACATTATGGGAAATTTTTTTTAAGACATTTACAATCTTCTCAGATGATTGTATTGCTTCTTTAGGATTATTATTCCAAAGATCTTGTACACTTATAATTATCTCTTTAAGTCCTACTCTCCCGTACTCACTTTCTTTGGAAAAATAGGTTCCTGCAAAGAATGGTTTTTTATCAGGAGTTAATACAATAGTTAATGGCCATCCTCCGCTACCAGTCATCATCTGACAGATATTCATGAAAATATTATCAATTTCTGGCCGTTCTTCACGATCTACTTTGATGGGAACAAAGACTTTATTAATTATTTTTCCAATTTCTGGATCTTCAAATGATTCATGTGCCATAACATGACACCAGTGACAAGTAGAGTACCCTATTGATAGAAAAATCGGCTTATTTTCTTTTTTAGCAATCCTAAAAGCTTCATCTCCCCATGGATACCAGTTTACAGGATTATGTGCATGTTGCTGTAAGTAAGGACTTTTTTCATGGATTAAATGGTTATTATATTTGGGTTTAATATTTTTTTCATCTTTTTCCAAACGACTCATTTTGATTCCTCATGAAATTTCTAAATGAATACCAATTTAATTCAAGAACTTCCATAATTCTCATTGAATACTACTATTATGTCTTTTATTTAAGTAAAATATTTGGTTTAATAATTTTAAAATTTTCATAGAAATTATTAATCAGGGATTATGTGGTAAGTATAATTAATATGCTGAAAAGTTAATAGAAAATATATTAAAAATAAATTTTAATTTAGATAAACCTTCTTAAAAATAAGAAAAAACATTTATAAGTTATATGGTGTTTATATGAGTCTTATATTATCGTATATTGGTCGTAAAGGTTGTGTAATAGCTGGAGATAAACGAAGAATTGCTTATTTTGGTAATAAATCCAGTAGAGAGAAATTGGAAGAAGAACTCTACGATGGGACCATAAAAAATGATGAAGAACTTCAAAAAAGAGCTTCTGATATGGGAATAACCTTAAAAATAAGTGATGATGCTTGCAAAGTGCGTGGATCTGGAGAAGTTGTAATTGGAGAAGTTAGCTTTAGAAGTCCTTTTGAGACGAAAAGAAGACGTATTTATGGTACAACCAATGGATATCAAATAGTTGAGATTTCTGGATCAAATATATCCAAAATGGAGAAAGGTGAAAGTTCAATTGTTGTTTTTGGAAATAAAAAAACCAAAAAAATGGCTAATTCAATTATTAAAGAGAAATGGGAGAATAAAACTAGTTTAAAAGGAATTTCTGAATTATTCGAAGAAGTTATGGTTGAAGTGTCTTTATTAACACCTTCGGTAAGTTCTGGGCATGATGTTTTTATTAAGCACCCTAAATTAGATAAAAAAGCTGCTCAAAAGCTTTTAAGAGAAACTATTATTCGAGATGTTAAATTACTTCAGAAATGGAGAGAAAAACTTCAAAATGATCTTTTGGAAAAGGCAGAATCTATTAAACTCGCCTCAAAAATTCTCACTGAAGGTGAAATTGGCAGGGTTATCATGGTGGATGATAATCATGTGGAAGTTATTTTAGGTAAAGGTGTCCAAGCTTTTGATTTGAATTGGAAGCCACTTGCTAAATCTGGTGACCGGATTTTAATGTATGCAGATGAACCAACTGATGTGGTGGTAGGTGATCAGGCCATTATTGAAAATGAAAATCTGTGTCTTAAACGCAATAATTCTCCTCTTCGCTGTGATGTTATTTTATGCAAAATAGATTAAATTTTCAACATCATTAAGCAACTAACTTCAATAAACTATCAGCGTTAATCAAAATAATTAAATTTAGCAACTAATGAACTTTTAATAAACTAATAGCGTTAACCAAATTAATTAAAATAAGTTTATTAATGTATTCATATAATTTAATATAAATTATAATTCAATATGAGTTACTCTAAAAATTCAAATAGATCTAATTAAATTTAAAGGTGTAAAAAATGCAATTAACTTTCTTAGGGAGTGGTGGGGGCCGATTTCGCCACCATTACTCAAAAACGGATGACTGGCGGATTTAGACTTGATGATGTTGATGGAAAAAATCTTCACATTGATCCTGGGCCTGGAGCACTGGTCAGAAGTTACCAATTTGGTTTAAACCCTTTAAAACTTGATGGAGTTATAATTACTCATTCACACACTGATCATTATACTGATGGTGAAGTTTTAATTGAAGCATTTACTCGGGGAATGACCCGGAAAAAAGGCGTTGTTTTAGGTAGCCTTAGTGTTCTAGATGGTTATAAACAATGGGGTCCGTGTATCTCTTCTTATCATCTTAGTAAACCAGATCATGAAATTATAATACCAGATAAACTGATTAAATGGGATAATTTAAAAATTAAAGGGACTAAAACTATCCATGGTGATCCAACAGGGGTTGGATTCCAGCTAAAACTTAAAAACATGAATATATCCTATACCTCCGATACAGAGTACTTTGATAAACTCCCTCAATATCACGATGGTGCGGATATATTGATTGGGAGTGTTATTAGGCCGAAGAGTGATAGGATCCCGGGTCATATGTGTGTCGATGATTTCGCCAAACTAGTAGAAGAGGTTTCCCCCAAATTAGCTATCATGACTCATCTGGGAATGAAAATGATTATGAATAATCCTGAAGAAGAGGCCCGCCGAATTCATAAAAAAACTGGAACTTGGGTTATGGCTGCTAGTGATGGTATGAAAATAGATCTAAATGAAGTCATGGGTTCGCAGCAAAGTCTGGATGAATACTGATTTTATTCTTGAAAAAAGATAAAATCAATATAAAACTTTAATTAAACATAAAAAAACATTTTTTTGCTATATGGCTTTTAGCTGCCTCGATAGCTTAGTAGGTAGAGCGCGGGATTCGTAATCCCGAGGTCGCGGGTTCAATTCCCGCTCGAGGCTTTAAATATTTTTCATTATAATTATTTTTAATATTTATTAATCTCAAAGGGAAGAAAATATGAACGGCCAAAACAGAAAAAATATAAAAAAAGGAATTGATGTTTATATTGTATTAAAAAAAGATCAACGGTCTGGAAAATTGACCAAGGGAAAAGTACAAGACATACTTACTAAGTCTTCTTCTCACCCTCATGGAATTAAAGTTCGTCTGGATAATGGCCATGTAGGTAGAGTAAAAGAGATTATTGAAGATTAATTTTGGCTTTATTTTTTTTTAAATTATCTAATTTCGTTTTAATTAAAACTATCAATAAAAAGAGTAATTAATTTTTTATTAAACTCTATTTATTATATTCAAAACTTTTACTAAAATCAATGGATTTCAAATATAATTCTTTATAATCCGGCTTAATTTCAGTGGTTTGTTTTTCTATGGCTTTTGATGTGGAAAAAGTACTTAACATTTGATTATGGCAGTGAATAGCTTTATCTAATTTTCCTGAAATAGAATAAAGTTCTTCCATAGATTCCCATGCGGGTAAATAATATGGATCTAGAGAAATGGCTTGCTTAAAACTGAATAAAGATTCTTTAATTTTATTTTCATCTTTTAGTAAATTCCCACGAGCCCAAAATGCGTATTTTAAGTAAGAATTTTTTGCACATGCTTTTTCCAAGTATTTTAAACCTTTTTTATTGTCCCCTAATGATGTCAAAACCATTCCTTTACCATAATATGCTTCTAAGCAGTTTTCATCATTTTTAAGGGCAATTCGGTAATATTTTAGGGCATTCCCATAATCTTTTTGGGAGTGATATAAATCTCCCAGCAATAAATTTGCCAAATTATTACTTGAATCTATATTAATAGCACTTTTATAGCAATCTATTGCGTCATCGTATTGATATAATCCCTGAAAAGCAATGCCTAGGCCAAGCCAAGATGGAGCATATTGTGGTTTTAATTCCAGTGATTTAATATATTGTTCACAAGCCTCTCTGTATTTTTTCTGAATACATAAAACGTCTCCTTTTCTATGCAAGGCTTTAAAAAAACGAGGCTTTAATTTAATAATGTTTTCAAGTTGAATTAATGATTCTTCGTAATCTTTCATTTCTATTAAAAGATCAGCCTTTTCCAGCATCATATATGAATTTTCTTTATCAATCTCCAAAGCTCTGTTAAATGATTCCAGGGCAAATTGGGGATGACCCGTTTTTCTCAAGGTCCTACCTTTTTCAACTAAAGCAGGTAAAAAATGATTATTTTCCAATGAAGTTTCAAAACAGTTTAATGCTGTAGTATGGTCACCTAAATGGGAATACACTAATCCTTTACCATAATTTGCAACTATGGGGTCGCTATCTATTGCCATATCATAATGACTTAAAGCAGCTTCATAGTTTCCTGTTTCTATTAACAATAATCCCATTTTAAGAAAATCACTATTATGCGACGGCGATTCCATTTAATCCCCTCAAAAATATTCATCTAAAATGACAATTAATATCTATATTATTCTTATTAATATAAATATGTATTAATATTTACTATGGATAATTAAGGAAAAGAAATAGGCGGTTTTAAAATTTAATTATATAAAATCAAAAATAAATCCTAATTGAGATTATTTAAAAAAAAATATTAGTTAAGATGGATGCTTGTAACATAATTATATCTTTTTATTTCTTCAACCCTAGTTTTATCTACTTCAATTTTTACTTCATATCCATTATGTTGGGCGGCTAGGCACAAATGATAAAGGCAAATGCCCACATCAATTTGATTCCATTTCTTCATAATAATAGACTTTATAAAATTTGGTTTAATACAATAAAGATGAATAATATTAGAATCACAAGAAAAAAACCATGGTTGGCTATTGATGGCAGAAGGGGCCAATCTCCCAGACTCTAATAATTTTAAAATTCTTTTTTCGTGGTTACAATTAAAATCACTTATTTTATCAAGTGATTTGCGCTTAAATTCTGATATTTCTCGGTAAATTGCTTCATCTGGGTTTCCAAAAGCCATAAGAATTATAAATTCTAATGAAGAACTTTTTTTAACATCTGGTTTTGGTTTAGGTATCCCTTGCCAACAACAACCTATTCCTTGTGATGAAAGAAATAAATCCATTTGCTGCATCATAAAACCAACATTAGTCAAATAACCTTCTTTTTTTTCAGAGAAGATAGCTATATAATGTGGGGCTTTTTTCTGAAAACGAGCATTAATTTCTGTAGGGGATATTATTTTTAAGTCAATTGAAATATCATTATAAAGTGGTTTTAGATCTTCCATATATTCTGATATCTTTTTTAATGTATCTGTGTCAAGAGGATTTTGATTATAATTTCTAATAGATTTCCTTTTAAACATATATTCATAAATGTCTGGCTTCATTTTTTCACTCTGATAAATTAATAATTTTGAAATCCCTATCTAAAACTAGATACCCAACCCAAAACAAAGAAATATTATTATTCATCATTTTCTTTATTTTCATCATTTTCAGGCTCTATATGTATTAAAATTTCGGTTACACCGGGAATACAGTTTTTAATTCTATTTTCCACTATTTCACAGATGTGATGGGCTTCTTCAATCGAAAGTAATGGATCAACTGTAAGGTGCATATCAATTAAAGTATTGGACTCTTTTCCCCTGGTTCGGATATTGTGGATACTCTCCACTCCTTCTATATCCATTAACAAATTTTTAATGGTTTTACTATCAATAATTGATTTATCTAATAAAACTTCTGAACTCTCTTTAATTATTTCAATACCTGTTTTTCCAATTAATAATGCAATTCCTAGTGCAATTATTGGATCTATAAATGTATATCCTGCCTTAATTGCTATGAAACCTATAATAACGGCAATAGATGCATATATATCACTACGGGTATGCATAGAATCGGCCACTAATATTTTACTATCTATTTCCCTTCCTTTTCTATATTCATACCATGATACTCCAATATTTATACCAATAGTGACGATCATAATTAAAAAACTGATACTAGTTATTTCTGGAGATGTAGGATTAAAAAATCGCTCAATAGCAGACTTTACAATTTCAAAACCAACTAAAAAAAGCAATACTGCTATTATTATAGATGAAAATGTTTCAATTTTCCAATGGCCATATTGATGATCTTTATCTGCAGGTCGTGATGCTAATGTTATTCCAACAATACCTACTACATTAGAAGCTCCATCAAAAAATGAATGAAAACCATCAGTGAGCATACTTAATGAATTAGAATACCATCCATAACCAATTTTTGCCATAGCCACGGCTAAATTAAGAACCAGTATAATTACCAGAATTTTTCGGACGGTTTTAAAATAATCACTAATCATTTAAACACTTCTAATTATTTTTTATCAAAAATCGATTTTGATAATTTAGATAGAGCCATTTTATATACTTTACTTAACTATCCAAAATTTATTTAATCTTGCAGGGATTGATAAACCCGCTGCGTATTAAATGGTCAACCATTACTATGGCTACTGATGCTTCAGCAACGGGAATGATTCTTGGACAGATGCAAGGATCGTGGCGTCCTTTTATTTCAATTTCAACTTCTTCTCTGTTTTCAAGATCAACAGTTTTTTGAGGTGTGGAAATTGAAGGGGTTGGTTTAACAGCCATTCTAAGTATTATTGGCATCCCATTACTCATACCTCCTAAAATTCCGCCAGAAGTATTAGTGGTTGTTTTTACTTTATTTTGATCCATATAATACTCATCATTTATTTCTTTAGCACTATATTCTGCGGCCTTAAACCCAAAACCTACTTCTACTCCTTTAACGGATCCAATACCCATCAGTACTTGGGCTAAATCAGCGTCCAATTTTCCAAAAACGGGCTCTCCCAATCCTGCAGGAGCTCCTAAAACAATGGTTTCTACTACTCCTCCTACTGAATTACCCTCTTTTTTGGCTTCAAGTATTCGATTTTCCATCTTTTCTGCTGCTTGATTATCCGCACACCGCACTGCGTTTTTACGAGAATATTCATATAATAAATTCAAATTAACTTTATTTGCTTTAATATTCCCTATCTGAGTAACGTGGCCTACCACATTCATATCCATTATTTTAAGAATCTTTTTAGCCACAGCACCCCCAATTACATGGCCGATAGTGTTTCTACCACTGCCTCTTCCTCCACCTCGGTAATCATAATGATCATAACGGCTTATCCAGCAGTAATCGCCGTGGCCAGGTCTAGGTTTATTAATTAAATTATTGTAAGATGAAGAATCAGCATCTTTATTATAAACAACTGCTGCTATGGGTGTTCCATCGGTTTTGCCTTCAAAAATTCCTGATAAAATTTGTACTTCATCTGCTTCTCCCCGGGGAGTGGTTAAATCACTGGTACCTGGCCTTCGCTGGTTTAATTCTATCTGAATATCTTTTTCACTTAATTTCAATCCTGCAGGACATCCGTCCACCACTGCGCCTAGGGCCCTGCCATGGCTGGATCCAAAGGTGGTAACAGAGAACATCTTCCCGATGGTATTTCCCATTAATTCACTTCCATTTTAATTAAATTAGATATTTTTAATATGAATGTACGAATATTTTCTAAACTGATTACTTAATTTAACATCTTCAGTATTTTAATTATTTTATTTTATTGAAAAATATCAATTATATTATTAAAATCAATTTGCAAGAATAACCTGAAATAAATCATTTTTTTATAAGAAATTATTATAATAGATAATCTTCTCGGGTAATGGCATATAATGCTTTATTATACATATTCCCATTTTTTTTAACACTTCTTCTAAGAATTCCTTCTAAAATGAAGTTATTATTTTCCAAAACCTTTCGAGAGGCAATATTGTGATCAAATGGGGTAGAAAATATTCTTTCCAACTTTAAATCATGGAAACCATATTTTAATAGCCCACCCAAAGCAGAGGAAACAATACCTTGGCCCCAATAGTCTTCTCCTAACCAGTAACCTGCTTCAGCTGATATTTTTTCTATATCTTTTCCAATGACTAGCCCAACACCCCCTACTGCTTTATCATTTAGGGTTATGGCGAAATTATGAGCGTATTCATCACTATCAACAATTTTTAGCCATTCTTTTCCTTTTTTTAGGGTGTAAGGATTAGGAAAGCTATCTCTCATATTGCTGGCTATTTTAGGGTTATTGGCGTAATTAACTAAGTTTGGAATATCTGAAATTTCCCATTTCCGCAATATGCATTTTTTACACTTAATTATCATTATTATCCCATTATGAATTTTATAAATTAAATTTTAGATTTATTAAGGGGGTTTTAAAATATTAATCATATTTCAATGACTTTTTTATTAATAAAAAAATTCAATATTTCGTAAAATTATATTAATAATACTTAAATTATTATATATTGTCTTTTTACGATTATTAATTATATCTGAAAGTCCTATAGGTGTATTGTAAATATAATATGAGAAATTATTTAATTATAAAAATCTAGATTTATATTTATTCAATTTATCAATTATATTCATTTTAATGGGTGATAAAATGGAATTTCCAATTAATAGAATGCGTCGCTTAAGAAAAAGTCCACAAATAAGAAATATAATGCGAGAAACAACCTTAAGGAAAGATAATTTTATTTATCCCATGTTTGTAAAGGAAGACCTTAAAAAAGGCCAAATTGAGCCCATTAAAACTATGCCTGGGGAAAATCGATATTCTTTAAGTTGTGCTGTTGAAAAAGCTAAAATTCTGGAGGAAAAAGGTCTTTCATCCATTTTATTATTTGGTATGCCATCTAAAAAGGATGATTGTGGATCATCTGCTTTTGATCCCGATGGAATTGTTCAAAGGGCAGTAAAACAGATTAAAGAAGAAACTGACCTGGTGGTAATGACTGATGTTTGTCTTTGCCAGTACACTACCCATGGGCATTGTGGAATTATTAATAATGAACGTGTTTTAAATGATGAATCTCTTGAAAATCTGGCTCGTACTGCACTCTCTCATGCTGAAGCCGGTGCAGATGTGGTGGCCCCTTCAGATATGATGGATGGCAGAGTAGAATCCATAAGGAAAATGCTGGACTTGAATGAATATGAAGATACTATAATAATGTCTTATGCAGCTAAATACGCCTCCTCGTTTTATTCACCATTTAGAGAGGCTGCATGTTGCGCACCATCTTTTGGTGATAGAAAAACATATCAAATGGACCCTGCCAATGCAAAAGAAGCATTAAGAGAAGCTGAACTGGATATTATGGAGGGTGCAGATATATTGATGGTAAAACCCGCACTGGGATACTTAGACATAATAAAATCCATTAAAGAAGAATTTAAAATGCCTACTGCAGCATACAATGTTAGTGGGGAGTATTCCATGATTAAAGCAGGGATAGAAGCAGGTTATCTAACAGAAGATTCTATTTTTGAGACGATTCTTTCTATTAAGAGAGCAGGAGCTGATTTAATAATATCTAATTTTACTCCTTACTTTTTAAATATTTTATAAAAAAATTAAATTTATTTTTTCTAAAAATCAGGAAATATTTTATTATTCATTAAAATATAATGGGAATAAAAATTATTATTTTATATAATTTTATTATACTATCTTTAATTATCAATTAATTTAAAAAAGGAGTACAATCATATGGATCCAGATTATATTGCTAAATCAGCTCAAATAGCATCTGTTTTAGAAGTAAGTGGGCATCCTAAACCGGGAAATGTTCATCGAACTCAGGACTTTGATGACATGGTCTACGAAGACTTTTTAATAAGCGGGGTAGTCATTGGAGATGTTGTTCGCCGGGCTGCTTTAAGGGGTCAAAAGTCACAGAAAACCCTTAATTTTTCTGAAATTAAACTGGGGGAGTTAATTCTTGAGGCTGTAACTGAGACTAATAATTGGGTTGATACCAATACAAATTTAGGTATAATAATGATGATGGTGCCATTAGCGGCCGCTGCTGGAATGAAAAATGATTTTCACAACATTAGGACCAATTTTACAAAGATAATGGTGGACACTACTGCTGAAGATGCGGTTAATTTATATAAGGCCATTGCCTTGGCTGATGCTGGGGGCATGGGCAAACGAAAAAATCTTGATGTTACTAGTGATGAGTCTCAAATTCAGCTTATAGAAAATAAGATTAATATGTTTGATATTTTAAAAATATCTGCAGAATGGGATCTATTGGCCAAGGAATTAACCACATCAATGCCGGTTACATTTGAAAATGGTTTTCCTACATTTAAAAGAATCCAAACTAATTATAGTACTAATTCGGCAACGGTACAAACATTTTTGAACATATTGTCTCAGTTTCCAGACACCCTTATTTCCCGAAAAGTTGGCCTAAAAAAAGCAGAAGAAATATCACACAAAGCCAGAGATATATTAAATATGGGGGGCATACTTACTCTTGATGGTAAGGAAGCATTGAAAAAGTTTGACAGAGAACTTTCACAAAATAATTTAAACCCCGGCACTACAGCAGATATAACTGCAGCATCCATAATGGTTGCGTTATTAAGTGATTATCATAATTATATGGAATAAATTTTTAATGATATTTTTAATTGATAGATAGAAAAATAATTTAATGAGCTTAAATGCTATTTATTAAAAGTGTTTATTTAATTTAAATTAATCATTAACTATAATTTATTAAGGTGTTTTTAAACATTTCAAAATTTAATTTAACATTATTACTTACTTTAATAAATAGATTTTAAAAATCTCTGATAAGGAGCAAATAATATGCAGGAAGACATGGAACGAATTATTAACGAACTACATCTTTACGAAAAAAAGGTTTTAAAATCATTGGAATCATCCTCAAAATCAGTTACTCCTGAAGAAGTAGTTAATTTTCAAACCATGGATATAAAATCTGTTATGAGTGCGGCTGGTTCTCTAGCATCTAAGGACATTATAATAGTTGATAAAGATGTGGAAGAGATATTAAGTTTATCTAAAGATGGAAAAAACTATGCTCGTGATGGACTTCCTGAGAGAAAACTCTTAAATCTTCTTCAAAAAGATGAAACAGTTCATATGAAAGATTTGGGTGTAAAATCTGGATTAAATCCAGGGGATGTTAAAATTGGTGTGGGCTGGTTAGTTAGAAAGAGTTGGGCAAAAATTAACCAGGGCCAGGTCACCATAACAGAGTTTGGAAAAGAAATGGGCGATAAACAGCAGGAAGATGAAAAACTTTTATCAATAATCCTTGAAAAAGGACAAATTTCAATGGATTATCTGGACCATTCATTGAAAGAAGGATTCAAATTAGTTAAAAGTAGGAAGGGCCTTATTAATATTGATAAAAATACATCTCACAAATTTGATTTAACTGAAAAGGGAAAATCCATATTAAGCAATGGCATTGTAATTCAAGAAGAGGCTACTCAACTCACCCACCAGCAATTAAAGTCTGGGGAATGGAAAAGTCTAAAATACAGAGGTTACGATATCCAGACTGAGTTTCCGGAATTCAATCCTGGTAAAATGCATCCTCTAAGACGAATCATTGAAGAAATCAGAAATGTGTTCATCAATTTAGGTTTTACTGAATCAAGAGGACCAGTACTGGAATCAGCATTCTGGAATTTTGACTGTTTATTCCAACCACAGGATCACGCCGCCAGAGAAATGCAGGACACTTTTTACATTAAAAATCCATCTAATTCAAAACTTCCTGATTCTGATTTGGTGGGTAGAGTTGCTAGAGCTCATCAGGATGGGGGAGAAACGGGTTCTGAAGGATGGGGTTATTCTTGGGATGAAGATGTGGCTAGGCAGTCTGTTTTAAGAACCCATACCACAGGAGTTTCTGCCAGATTTTTAAAAGATAATGAACCTCCTCTAAAAATGTTTTCTGTGGGAAGGGTGTTTAGAAGGGAAACCATTACTTACAAACACCTTCCAGAGTTTCACCAGGTTGAGGGTATTGTAGCTGGTGATGATATTAATTTCAGGAATCTTTTAGGAATAATAAAAGAGTTTTACAAGAAACTAGGATTTGAAGTTAGATTTAGGCCTGCTTATTTCCCTTATACATATCTATCCATGGAATGTGAGATTTATCTACCTGAAAAAGAAAGCTGGATTGAATTAGGTGGGTCTGGTATGTTCCGTCCTGAGGTTTTGGAACCTCTTGGAATTGAAACACCAGTCGCAGCATTTGGTTTGGGAATAGAAAGACTTGCAATGATCCGATTGGGTATAACTGATATTCGAATGTTATATAAAAGTGATATGGGATTTTTAAGGAAGTTACCTATTACTCAAGGCGTGGATATTGAGGATTAATCAATCCTTATTTTTTTTCAAAATCAAAATTGTGTATATAAAATAATTCCCAAAAATTTCAATTAAAAAATTATAAAAAATAAATCACTATTCAAATCATAATTTAAAAAAATAGATATTTCTTAATAAGAATTAATATTCTTAATAATATAACAAAATTAAATGGCAGCGGTTACTTTATAATATTCTCCATCCTTTTTATGAATTTTTTTTATTATTTCTTTATTTTCCAGTGATATTAAAATATGATACATCCTGAAATTACTCACCTTTAGATTACCATATAATAAATTTCCTTCTAAAATATATCTAGAAACTAGCTGGTCATCTCCAGTTAGACTTCTAATTATCTTCAAAGCTTCAAGTTCCATCTGATCTAGTTCGGCGGTTCTCACTTCTTTACGGGTATCCACCACTGATATTTTTTTAATGTTTTCCAGAGCTTTTATTTTCCCATCAATTCGACTAATAAGATTTTTTCTTTCTAAATCTTCTAAAACCTCTTTGTATTGGTGTTCTGTGAGATCAAGATCCATTTTAAGCATATTATCGGATATGCCATTGGTATATTCCATTTGAAGATAATTTATCTGGTTTAAAACTACTTTCTCTTTTTTAGTTATGGCAATCATTTTGGCACCAAATTAAATCATGAATATTTCAATAATTATGTATCAATATATATTCAAATAATCCTCTTAAATAAAATACTAATTCATAAATCTTAATTAAATAAATATTATTTTTAATTGTCAAGGACTCCCTTTACTTTGGCATCCATATTGTCTGCGTGGTGCAAGGCTACAGCTTCTGGTAAATGTGGGTTAACTGCAGATCCCCACCCATTACTGATATCTCCGTGGTGGCTTAAAATCAAATGAAGAACTTTTTTAAGAGTTTTTTCACTTATTAATTTTTTATTAGATCTTTCTTTTACCATCTGAGCGGATATAAATATGTGTTCCAATAGAAGGCCATCATCAGTATATTTTATACTTAATCCTTCTTTTTCATATATTTTAATTTTACCAATATCATGTAAAATGGCCCCAGTATAAAGAAGTTCAGCATCTAGTTTAGGATAAGTTTCACACAAGGTTTTACATAATATTACTACATGAGCTGTGTGTTCTAAAAGTCCGCCCTCGTAATTGTGATGTATTCTTATAGCTGCAGGGGACTGGCAAAATTCGCTTTTAAATTTTTTATCATTAAAAAATAGATTTAAAATAGTTTTAAGGTCGGGATTTTTAATATCTTTAATAGTTTGATTGATAATATCCCATAATTTTTGTGAATCATTCTCCAGAGATATTATAAAATCATTTTCTTCAAATTCCCCTTCAGAACATTTGTTTATACTAGTTATGTTTACAGATCTACCGTATTTGTCTTCTAAATTACCCTTAATATGATAAACATTTCCATTCTCTATATTTTGGATTTTTGAATCAAGGGAACCATTGGAAAACATTCTTCCTTTGATTTCACCGGTTTTGTCAGAAAGAGTAATATCTAAATATTCTTTACCATGTTTGGTTAATTTTACTTTTTTATCAGAAATAAGAAACTTGGAGGATATGGAACCTCCTTTAAGATCTTTTACAAATTCTTCAGGTATTTTATGACTCGTTTTTTTATTAATATGCATCGTTGGGCCCCTTTAAATATAACATTACGTTTGAGTATGATAAATTAAAACTTATGTTATTATTAGAATCTCTTGTCATTATAAAATTAATTATTCGGGAATTATATATTTGTGTCCTAAAAAATAGGGTAGAAAAACTTAGCTTATTTTTATATGATTATAGTTCCAACAAGGCCATGATGATTATGCATTGAATGAATTAAACAATTACTTACAATCATCACCAAAAAAGAACATTAATATGATAAATATTCATATAGTTACTATTTACTAACAGTTAGGATGTTAGGGTGTGGAAATTTGAAAAGAAAAAAGAAGGGGAACTCTTTTAAGGCTTTATTATTTATTGCAATTTTGTTTTTTTGTTTTAGTAGTGCATCTGCAGCCCAATGGGAAGTAGGAAGTGGAAATATGTTCACCTAATGGAACAATTAACTACAATCGGATTGCAAACTTTGGATATTACATTCAGAACTTTAAGTTTTCATCATTCGGACCAAGTATCGATGAAATCCTTAAACCTATTGATGATGCCATTAAAAACCATCATGAGCTGGAACCCATCTTAAAGCCTATCCGTGATGATCTGGATAAGCTGTTCCATGAACTGGAAAAAAGCAAAACAAAAGCATCTTACAACTGGCATGGGACCAATTCACCTAATGTTAGTAAATTCTTCGTGGGGAATGGAACTTTAAACTATTATCCGTGGCTAGTTCTTAATATTAATGCATACTCCTCCACTATTAAATCTGGTGAAACTTCTATTATAACTGCGGATGTTTAAAAGGATTCAGCTGGTGGAGATCACAGTTCCAATGCATATATGTTCTTTAGCAGCCCCAGGGTAACATTTACAACCAATATGGGAAATTTGGGGAGCAAATCTGTAACAGTCCCATGGATTAATGGTATTGCTACTGCAATTTTAAGAGCTGATGAAGGTCATGGCATTGCAACAATAACAGCCAATGATTATCAAACAGTTCAAACCTTTGTGAAGATTTTGGGAGCAGAAAAATCAAAATCTCAGGTAAATGCACAAACTGTCCCAATGCATAACACCGGAATTCCAATTGCAGGAATAATTTTAGCATTTCTGATGGTGCTCGGAGGATTTATTGGAACACGCAAAAAACAATAAAAGGGAATTATATCCCTTCTCAATTTTTTTATATCTATGAAAAAACCATTTACTTATGAAAAATGTAATTATAGAAATAATCCCGAGTCTTTAAACAGCAACTAAAAGCTATAATTTCTTTTCAGGCCTCTAATTGTATAATGGTATATATTAAATTATCATTAAGAAAAGATTCAGTTTAATTATAATATTTTATTTATATAGTCAATGTTGTTTGAGCGGCTCGCTAAATCTGGGAAGAAGATTTGGGATTCTTAATGTGATAACCAATCAACCAATCTCTCTCTCTCTCTGAAGTGGAGAGAGATTGGTTGGATGTCAAAAATTAACTCAGAGTCATTATTGTTTTTCACAATCCCATGATTTTTCCACGTTGGCTCGGGCAGATATTAAGACTCAATCGAGTGGTATAAGTGCCTCTGACCACCATTCGGGAGGTTCTTCCACAACAGGTGTGTATGGAACACTCTGCTCTCCAGGAATTGGCGGATGCTGGTCGAATTGCTTTACCTGACGGGCAATGACCGCATCTTTCGTAATGTTAAATACTGTCAGGTCCTGGGTCTGGACAACAGGGCCTTTATATACGCTGCCAAGTTCCTCGAAGATCATGGCTGTAATCTTGGGCGAGAGCATAGTATGCCAGAGGCCAACCAAACGTGGTTTCACCAGCCCGAACACCTTGCCGGCGGCCTTTGGTGAGGTATGGGCAGCATTGATTGCGATATTCGCTCGCTCGATGGAGAGGCCAGAAGATGTCGCGAGTGCCTTGGCGGGCGGGAAGCATTCGTGGATTAGCAAATCGATGCCACCTTCGCAGGCGTGTACCAATGGCCAAGAAGGGCGCGTGTCACCAGAGAAACAGAACGAAAGGCCTGCGAAATCGAGACGATAACCAACCGCCCCGCTGATGCAGTGGACGACAGGGAATGATGTCACCTTAACACCGTTCGCATCGTAAACGACTTGTGTTTGGCTGAAATCAAACTCAGAGACTACAATCTTCTGACTATCTGGATTTATAGCTCCCTTGTCCGCGGCGTTATTCCAGGCCAGTGCTTCCTCGATGGCCTCGCAGAAGTGTTTCGTGCCCAGGCGCGGTTCTGAACCGCTGGGCCCCCATACATAGACAGGCCCGTCGGCGCGGCCGACCTTGGCCAAGCTGCCGCTGAGTGTGATTAGGTCGCCAGTGTGGTCGGCGTGCAGATGGGTGATGAATACCTTGTTGAGAGCATTTACTGGCAGTTTAAGGCTTGCGTAGTTGGCGATGGCACCAGTTCCCAAGTCAAAAATGAAGATATCTCTCTCTGGATTGCCGACTTCGACAAGGACGCTGGCCGAGGCTTGGGCACGTGTGGGCCAAGGATTGCCGCTGCCCAAGACTGTAACACGCATTTCACCATCTTCAAGCTCCTCTTCTCCTGGAATGAACATCTCGGTGTGTTTTAGGTGTGGAGTACCGATAACAGGAGTCAGAGTGATTGCTTTCGTCCCTCCTGCATAAGTTGGCAATGGTAGGGAAGCGGATTCGCTTTTTGTCATTTTATATTCCTCCTACTTTCAATCTTTCTTTCTTTCTTTCGCAGTTTTTCAACAACAAATTTGCCAGGCAACCCGTTTTATTTTGTATCATTTTAATTCTCTGTTAAGGTTGCATAGGTTCAGCTTGTGTTTTTTATGGGTTTTTTTCATCTATTTTTCTCATGGGGTTTCCAGTACTACTGGTATAAATTTATTTTATCTTATTAACAATTTATTTTTTATTTCACTTAAATTGATAATAAAATATTTGATTTAATTATTCTAATGTTTATATAGGTAAAAAGAGGTGGAATTTTAAAAACCAAACGATAACACACCAGAGAAAAAGGTTACGGTAAAGATATAAAAACTTTTGTACATATAACATATATCCCTAATGTTTTCGAACCCGCTCTTTACGTAAAATTGTAGATACTACCAAAAAATGATGTTAATCGTTAAAATGACTTCTGAGAATAGAATATTATGTGGATTAAAATAAGAAAATATTGACGATTTTGGATGTAAACCGGTGGTTTATGGCAAATGTGAAAGGGTAACTAAATTCTGTACTGCAAACACTTCTTTAAGAAAGGTTAACAAAACAAGGTTAAGATAAGTATTTCAGGTTCCACCAGTTCCTTTACTGAATCTACTGTTTGGGACACACTCCACAAAAAAAAGTATTAATGAAACGATATTTAATTAAAAAAGAAAGATATTAATTTGATTTTATTTTAATTAATTGTAATATCGATTTTTAAGATGGTACAAGTAGTTCTGCTGCAACCATACGACATATATCTGTTTTGGTGATAACTCCTATGGCTTTTTTGTTTTCCATTACTAAAAGGCCGGATATGTCTGCGCGAAGCATTAAATTTGCTGCATCTTCTATAGCATCATCACTGGATATGGTGATAATATTTTCTACCATTATATCAGCTATAGTTACATTTTCTGCTTCCTTAGGCCCAGGTTTTATGGTTCCCAAAACCCCTATAAGGTCTGTGTAAGAAACTACACCTTTAGGTTCATCGTCATCATCCAATACAAATAGCCTTCTTACCCCATGTTTATACATTTTTTCAAATGCTTCCAGAGGCAGAGAATAGGGGCTGGTGGTAATAACTTCATTATTCATGGCTTCTTTAACCTTCATTTTATCCCTCAATTATTTTATCTGTTCTAATTATCTTTTATATTTTGGCTTTATTTTTAGAAAATTTAATCATGAAAAAAGCTTTATATAGGTTTAAATTTATGATTATTTATCTAAATTTGTATCTCAAAATCAAGCAATTTTTTAATAAACCAATTATTTATATAGTACAAATATACACAATTATTATTACTAAACTCAATATTTAATTTAATACATTACATTGTTTTGAGGGAACAATATTGTTATTAAAAAAAATTTTAAATATATGATAATGTATTATTAATATAATAACCCATGGGGGAACATTATGATGAGAATAAGTATGTCATTACCTAAGAAATTGTTAAGTGAATTTGATGAAGTTTTAAAAGACCGAGGATACCAATCCAGATCTAAAGGGATAAGAGATGCATTAAAAGATTATATAGTTCGTTATCAATGGATGAATGAGATGGAAGGCGAACGTATTGGAATAATTGCAGTAATTTATGACCACCACTACACTGGGGTTATGGAAGACCTAGCTGACATTCAGCATGATTACCGGGAGTATATCAATGCAGTAATGCATGTTCACATGACCGACAAATACTGTTTGGAAGTAGTAGTTGTTAAAGGGGATGTGGAACACATCAGAACCTTAACAGAAAAAATGATGAGATTAAAAGGTGTTGAACACGTAAGACTCACCAGTACTGCATCTGGAGAACATATAGACCACGATTAGATCACGATTAATACAATCCAATTAATATAATGAAATTTTTTGCCACACCCTATCATTATAATCTTCTCAAGGACCCGGAGAGATTATCTGCTTTTTATGAGGCATTGTCTAAAAAAAAGTGGGGAGTGGTTTATGACCTTGGAACAGGGAGCGGGATTTTATCTTATTTTGCTGCTCCACATTCCCATTCTGTTTTTGCACTGGAAAAAGATTATAAATCCTGGCAATGTGCCCGGAGAAACCTGAAAAAATGGTCTAATGTACAAGTGATTAATGAGGATATAAATGATTTTGATTTTCATCTAAAAGCAGACTTGTTTATATGTGAAATGTTAGATACGGCTTTAATTGATGAGGAACAGATACCTGTTTTAAATAATGCCTTAAAATATCTTAAAAGTACTGGAAAAGTTATTCCCGAAGGTGTTATTAATGGTGCCGAACCTGTATTTATGTCGACACCTCGGATTTCTTATCAGGATGTTGATCAAATTAATTTTCCGGAATATCATATTTTAGGAGATTTAGTAATTTTTAATCATATTATCTTTAAAGAAAAAACTTCAAAAAAAGTTGATGTTGAAATAGAATTTAGAACAAAAAGTTCTGGTAAAATGAATGCCATAAAACTTACTACATTCACACTACTTGATTCAAAATTGATTTGTGGCCCAACCCCCATGCTTAATCCTCCACTTTTTATACCTACTGAAGAAATAACTTTAAATAAAGATGAAAAGGTTAAAGTGAATTTATCTTATATAATGGGGGGTGGCCTGGATAACATTAGAACAAAAATTAAAAATATTTCTTAAAGGCAGTGAAAAATTAGTGATAATGTCCATAGGAAATGAATTAAGGGGAGATGATGGGCTAGGCCCGTTATTTGCAAAAAAATTTTCTAAAATCATAGAAAATAGTCAATATGTGGCGGTTATTGATGGAGGCATGGTCCCTGAAAATTTCACAAGTACTTTAAGAGATGAGAATCCCTCCCATGTTATATTGATTGATGCAGTTGAAATGGATGAAAATCCTGGGCAAACTGAATTTATTGAAAAGGAACGAATTGAAGAATATAATGTTTCCACGCATTCTATGCCCATTTCATTTTTAATCAAGTACTTGGAAACTACAGCTTCTTTTAAAATTATTTTACTAGGTATTCAACCAAAAAGCATGATTTTAGGTGATGAAATATCTCCTGAGATAGAAAAAAGTGTAAATAATCTTAATAATATTTTTAAAAAGATTTTAATGGAGCTTAAATTGATATAATAAAAATATTTAGTGCTAAATAAATTTGTATTATATTAATTATTAATATTAAGAATATGAATTTTAAATTTATAGAAAATCTTTTAACCGTTTATTTTAAGCATATAAATGTTTAATATTTAAAATCAGTCTCATGTTAGTTAGTCTCAAGTTAATACATGAATAGTATAAAATATTCCTTTTAAAGTGATATAATGAAAATTCTGTTTATTGGAGCAAGATTATACCATAGTGTGGCTGATTATGTCCATGAAAAGGGTATTACCAGCATAATGTCTGAATCAAATTCAGATTCGCCTAATTTAAAATTACCCGACAAAGTTCATATAGTGCCTCGTGGAATGGAAGCACCGATTGAATTAGCCCTTAAAGAAGATGTTGATGCAGTATTACCTTTAATTGGAATCGATGGGCCTTTAATAGATTTGGGAAAAATGAAAGATCAGCTTGAAGAACAATATGGGATTCCAGTTGTAGCATCTAACGAGTTTTCTGCTTCTATTTCATCTAGCAAGAAAAAAACCAAAGAATTTTTCCTAAAAAATAAAATAAAAACTCCCGATTATCAAATAATCAATCAAAAAAATGCACCTAATTTTGATAATAATTCTCAAATTGAAATGGAATACCCATCAGTTTTAAAGCAAAACCAGGGTCAAGGAGGAGTAGGAATAAAAGTGGCTCAAAATAAAAACGATGCCCAAGATTATTTTCAAAAATATGATGAAACAATTGTGGAAAAATATATAAATGGATATGAAATCTCAGTAGAGGTTTTAAGGTGGCAGGGAAAATCCATACCTCTTGTGGCAGTATGTAAAGGAGAAACAACCATAGACGGAACACACCCACTGGATAAAATTAAGAATGCTCCTGCAGATATTCCCGGGCTTTCCAATGAACTGGCCCGGGATATGGCCTTAAAAATAACGGATTTAATGGGATCAGAAGGGAATACTGATGTGGATATGATATTTGAACCTTCTTCTGGTAATTTATATGCCATTGAAATGAATACCCGCCCTAGTGGAACTCGTTATCTAACTGCAGCTAGCTCTGATATCCACCCACTTCATCAAATGGTGGACATGGCCACCGGGGATTGGGATGTTAAAAATGTGGAAAATAACTTAAAAAAATATTTTGCTATTGAAGTTCCAGTTGGCGTTTTCAAAGGCCCAAAGACGGTTGCATCGGCTCAAAGTTTCAATGGCATTAATTCTTGGGTAGTTCACGGCCCTAAAAACTATGAAAGAGTTACTATTCGCAGTGAAAACAAAAATGATCTTTATAAAACTGCTAAAAACTTGAAAATAATCATATAATTCTTCATAATTATCTTTTAATCTATAATTAATCAATCCCATTATTTATTAACTAAAAATACATATTAAGGTATTATTTTACCAGAACACGATCAAACATAATCATAAAATATTTAACTTATCTTATTATCAATTAAGTTAATAATGAAAAAAATTATTTATAATTATTAATCATTTTCTCTTTAATCGATTATTATTAGTTTAAAATTCTTTAAATAAAAAATAGGACTCTAATTAATATTGTAAAATTTGGTGATGAACCATCAATTTTAAATTATAAGGTGATAACTTGGATATTCTTCAAAATGGATGGGCTTTATTGGTATTGGCCATATTAGGATCCATATTCTTCACAGCATTTATTAAAAAAATTCTCAAAAGCGCGGATATATCTGACAGCCCTATTGTTACAGAACATCGACATAAAGCAGGCACTCCCACCATGGGAGGTATAGGTATGCTTATGGCTGTATTATTCGTGGCCAGTGTGTACTTTAAAAACACCTATCTAATCATAACTTGTTTTGTAATGATGATTGCGGGTTTAGTTGGGCTAATGGATGATTTATTGGGATTAAAAGTCAAAGAGCTGCAAAAAATTATAAAAAACATATCTTCAGCTCCTGTAGAAATTGGACAATTGTCACTTAAACCTGGGGAAGAGGCACGTGCTGCCACGTCTAAAGCAAAAAGTGATTTAGAAGGCCTCTTAAAATCTAAAAAAGTTGAAATTATAGGGGAATCTCCTATTAAAAGCGAGGTAAAAGAGAGTGAAAAGATACTGGCCCAGTTTTTCATTGCCTTATTTTTAGTAGTCACCGGTGCAATAACTACCATGGGAGGTTTTTCACTGGGCCTTCTGGTTATTCCTATTGTGATTGTAGGGATGATTGGGGCTATAAATGCAGTAAATCTTATTGATGGGATGGATGGTCTGGCTGCAGGGATAATGGCCATTGCATCTGCATCTTGCGCCATTTTTTTAAATTTAAATGGTAATTTTGAATCTTCAGTACCATTTATTACTTTGACTGGTATAAGTCTTGGATTTTTAGTGTTTAACACATATCCTGCCAGTATTTTCATGGGAGATACAGGATCCTTTGCCTTAGGTGGTGGATATGCTGCTGCGGTTATGTTAACTGACACGGTTTACTTCGGAGTTCTAGCATTAACTGTCCCAATTATTTCAGTTATTATAAGTTTAATGCACAGGTCTCATATCATCAAATTACCGGTGGAACCTTTACACCATACGTTAAATTACAAAGGGATATCTGAAAAGAAGATAGTTTTAATTTACTGGTTAGTAACTTTACTGGTTTGTGGTTTGGGTCTTTATTTCTATCGATATTTTTAGTATAATCATTTATAATTAATTAAAGAATTCTAATAATCTTCAGGTAATCAAATGAGCGTTGATATGGAACAATTTACTCAAAAAACTGATTCTAAAATCACCATATCGGATATTGCAAAAAAGGTTCATGGTGAATTATTTGGACCAGAAATAGTTTTTAAAGGAATATTCAATACTTTAGGTCATTCTAAATCTGGAGATATTGTCATTAGGCACTGGATAGATCCTGAAGGAATAAAAATAGCCTCTAAAAAAGAAGTAGCAGGTATCATCACTCAAGATCCAAGAGATAATGCTATTGAATTTGCAGTGAAATATGGAATTCCTCTAATAGTGGTCGAAAAAATAGAAATAGCCAATGCTTTTGCCCTAAATTGGACTATAAAAAAATTCGCTCCACAATCACATAGGGTGGTAGTCACGGGGACCAATGGAAAATCAACGACTTCGCATATGATTTTTCACATTCTTCAAACTGCGGGATGGAATGTATACACCAACACAGACTCTAAATCTGAATTTAATTCTCTTATCGATCCCATGGTAGCTAAACAGATATCAGAATATGCATTAAAACTGTCAAAATCTAGCAAAAAACCAGCTAATTCTGGCCTAATCGATGCTATGGTTCTTGAAGTATCAGAGGTTCAGGGGTGGTTGGATAAGGTAATGAATGACCATGCATTGATTATGACTAATGCCATAAATCCTGAAATTGCGGTAATCACTAATGTGGCTTTGGATCATATTGGATTAATAAATTCTCTGGAAGAATCCTATGAAGAAATATTAGGTTCAGTTAAATCTATAAAATCGGGGTTTGTTGTTTTAAATACCAATGATAGCCTGGTAAAAAAAATGGGATCATATATCGATGGTGATGTTAGTCCTTTTTATCATGGTCCTAGTTGTAAATTGGAATTTATAGAAAATTCTTACAAAGAAATGAACTCTGTGGGTTTAGATATTGTTTCTGGTATTTATTTTAATAAAAAATTGTTAATTGCAATGGAAAAACTTCCTTTTAAAAGTAAACATTTTATAGAAAATACTCTATCTGCAATTTCTGCATGTATATGTCTGGATATTCCTCTGGATCAAATCATAAAAGGCGTTAAATCTTATAATGCCTTAAAAAGGAGATTTTCAGTTATTAATGAGTATCCTACCATAATTGATGATTTTGCCCATAATCCTGATGGAATTAAAGCCACAATTAAAAGTGCAGCTGTTACAGCAAAGGGTAAATTATGGGTTGTCTGTTCTATAAGGGGATCTAGGGGAGATGAAATAAATATTATTAATTCTAAGTCCATTGCGGATTCTTTAACTGAATTAAAATCAGATTATGGTCTAATTATTTCCAGTAGTAGTGATGTTGTGGATAACTTGAATGTAGTAGAAGACCATGAAAAAAAAGTATTTCTGGAAACACTTACAAAATACCAGATTGAATATATTTTTGAGCAAGAACTTAAAAATGCTTTAAAAAAAGCTTTGGAAATAGCTGACGATAATGACACTATTCTACTTATAGGTGCGCAGGGAATGGACCCAGCATCTGATTTAATCTGTGAACTGATTTAATCAATTAATGGAATCATTAAATAATAAATTCTTAAAAATACTTCTTCAATATTTATATTATTAAAATAACTACATTTATATAAGATTTTATATTAACACACATTATTGTTATTTAATTTGATATATCCATAAATTAAAATGGTTACTATATTTTTTATTAAAGATTTGATTATAAAGAATTTAATGAATTAACTTCTATCTTCAATGGGGACAGATATCTTCCTCTTATAGAATATTAAATTTAAATAATTGAAAACCAGAGTAAAAATAATAGCAAGATCATGTATATTTATGCAGAATAAAAATAGGATCCGGAATTAAAATTTCATTTAATTTTGGAAAATATTGGTTATCCATAAAAATAAATTTTTTAAAATTTAGATAGATAATTAACTAAGATTAAATTAATTCAATCATCAGATAATAAAATTTTATCATCTAACAGGTGAATGTTGATGTTCTTAAAAATTAGAAGAGATACTTTAATAATATTGCTACTGGCTTTTATGCTAATTGCATCTGGCCGTGTTATGACTTATATGGCTTATGCGTCTTCTACTGAAGATAGTCAAGGTGTACCTATATCTGGTATTATAATTAAGGGGAATGATATTGTTCCTATAACTTCTATTAAATCAAATGTAGGTGAATCTGGGTTTAGGTCAGGTAGTTATATTAAAGGTGATGTCCTGGTAACTTCAAAGAGACAGGTTCCTTTAAATGAGGCCATTGCCAATGCAGAGGATTTTGTGAAAAAGACTACTATTCCTGGTACTAGAGTGACTCCTATAGTGGCTGCGGATGTTAAAGTTGATGTAAATACTGGTATTGTAACAATTAATGTTATTGAAGACTTTTCTACTGTTGTCGTTAAAAACAGTACTCCGGGGGTGTAATTTATGAAAATTTTCAAAATCACCCTTTTTCTAATTATATTGTTAACGATGATGAGCACGGTTTCTGCAACCATGAACGTTATTGTTATCACAGATCCCTCTGGAGTTGATCCTAATGGGGCTTCAGCTGGAAGTATGTCCTTTGCTCAGAACATGTTCCAGTCCACGTTTTTAATGTCTAAAGAAAAACAATTTGTGGTTCTTTCAGGGGGTGAAGGTGCTTCTACGCCTAGGCTAAAAGCAATTGTCGATACAATAGCTCGTCTGGAAAATGGTGCCACTGCCTCAGAAGCTGCTGCAGCAGCTGGCAGTTATCAAGGTATTCGTGTAATGGCTGGAGGGCCTACTATCGGTGCTGCGGTGGGAGGTTCTTTTGATGCTTATTTAATTACGGTGGATGGTGATGGTGTTATAAAAGTCACTCCCTACAAGGGAGGGCTGGCTGTTTTACCTCCTGGACAAAAAGGGGCCATAATACACCTTCGTAACACACACGGTAACCCACAATATGGTTCTGCAACAGCTGTACGCAGAGAAACAGCTATCAATATTGGAAAAATGATTCGGGATGGATATTCTGCTACAACAATAGTTGGAAAAGTATTTGAAGAAGTTTCCAAGGACGCTGGAGAAAAATATGGGGGTGGGGCTGTAAACTTAAATTCAGGACTCACTACCGGAGACATGTTTACACCAGAACAACTTAATGAAACTGGTTATCCAATGAATGAGCCCTACACTAAAATTTGCCCTAATGATGGATGGAGTATAGGATATCCTTCTGCGGAAAGCTATGATCGCTGCCCTATTGATGGAACTCCTTTAAAAGTAGTTTATGCTTATGAAGCACTTGCCAGTGCAATTACAGTTACTCAAACCAGTGTCATAGTTTCTGTTTATGGAAGTGACGAAACAGGAATCTTGGAAACAACTAGAGAAATTGTAAAAGCATCGGTTAGGAAAAATGGATATAATGCAAATACTTTATCTGCAGCTATTAACAGAGCCGTTGACAATGGTATTTTGGTTGGAGTAAACCGTGTAGAACCTAAAGATATAAATGTTAGGCCTACTTCCAAGGCAGTTGGAGTATATTTCACACCATTACCTAATGGGAGAACTTCTCCTCCATGGAATTTACCGGTAGGATCAGGAATACTGGATATTTTGGGTAATATGCAGACTGCCATAGGATTTGTATTAGTTTTACTGGTACTATTTAGAAGTACGCTGATAACTTCATTTAGAAAAAGATAAGTTAATAACTGAAATCGAATAATTTAGCTTAGATATATTATAATATAATGAAAATAATCGAATAATCTGGCTTAGATATATACTATAACTGAGCAATGGTTATTCATTCAAAAGAATAATATTTCATGTAATATTAAGGAGAAAAAAATGTCTTTAATTCTTTTAAGAGCGGATAATAATGGAAAATTACTAAATTCAATCGCGGATATTGAGAGACACGCTGGATTAAAAATAAAGGGTAAACCTCGTTTAGTGGAAAATGAATTTGCTGATAAAATGGCTCAAGATATTTTAAAGAAAAAATTAAAAAAAAAGTCATTAGTCTCAGCAGTAGTAAAGGTTCAGGAAGATGCCACTAAAAGTATTTTGCAGGTTAAAAAGATTCATCCTCCTGCCCATCTTATAATAGTTAGTGATGAATATCCTGAATTTGAAACCCTAAAAACTGAAATGAGTAAAGCACCGGTATTAAAAGGTTATTATTCACATAAATCAAATAAATCTAAAAAATAACTTTTTTAAGATTTTAATTTAAAATAGAAAAAATATTAATTTTATTATTTTATTATTACATACCTTAATTTTAATCTTTTTTTGATTTTATAATTGTTAATGCAAAAACAGCAGCTCCAAAACCGTTATCTATATTTACTACGGCAATTCCGGGAGCACATGACTGTAACATAGCATTAAGGGCTGCAAAACCCCCACTACCGACACCATATCCTATGGAAGTTGGTACCCCCACTACAGGAATATCTACCAAGCCGGCGACTACTGATGGTAATGCTCCTTCCATACCTGCTACTACTAAGATTACATCAACTTCTTTTTCTAGCATTCTTCGTACATGGGAAAAGAGTCGATGTATTCCTGCAACTCCAACATCATAAGAATGTAATACTTCGCAGCCAGACTCTTCTGCAACTATCCTAGCCTCTTCTGCAACGGGAATATCTGATGTCCCGGCAGTGATTATACCAATTTTACCTATTTTTTCTACTTCTTCTTTTCTTACCATCAAAATCCGTGCTTTTTTATGGTAATTCACTTTAAATCCCTTATCTTTAAGGAATAATAAATTTTTTTCAATAGAATCATATCTTTCGGGATTCAATCTTGTTACCATGATATTTCCTTTATTGGAACAGCTAATGACAATTTTCACTATTTCATCATCATCTTTACCTTCAGCATATATGGCTTCTGGAAAACCGGTTCTTAAATCACGGTGGGTGTCAATTTTTGCAAAATCCTCTAACTCCATGATATTTTTTGTTTTCAGTATCTTTTCAGCGGATTTTACTGAAATTTCTCCTTTTACAAGTTTTTCAAGTATTTCTTTCATTTTATCACGGATTAAAATAATTTAATAATATTATTAATATCTATTAATAATTGAGGATTAATTAAATAAAGCAATTTAATCATTGTTTATTGATTAATGTATAAAATAGTATAAAATATTTAAAATTAATTTTTATATAAAATATTGATTTTTTTTATGAATTATTGTTAATAAAAATAGTTAATAATGGATTTAATCCATTATTATTTTTTAATTCGAGCAATATCTCCAATGGTTGATCCTTTTAGTGATCCTGCTTTGAATTCTTCACTAATGGTATCTTCCACTTTTTCTATAAGAACTATACCCATAATTTTTTCAATCTTTCTAGCCAGTTTTATATCTGGAGGCATATGTCCGGTTTCTATTCTGGTAACAACTGATACTTTTTCATTAATTTTTGCTCCAAAATCTTCACGAGACCATCCTTTTTTTTCTCTAGCCTGTCTAACAATAGTATTGTAATCTTCAAGTAATTCATATGTAGTTTCTCTTCTTTTAGGACGCCTTTGGGGTGTTTTAGCTTTTCGAACTCCTCCTTGCTGCCCTCTGGAATGTGTTGGTTTGGAAGGGGGTCTCTGGATTTTACCGAATTTAGAACAGTTTTCGCAAACTTTCATGGCAGATCCATCTATTTTTGTAGTGTTTGGTTGTCCAATAATTTTTTTGCCGCAAATCTCGCATCGCATAATTATACCTTTGTATTTTATGTTTATTTAATTTTTACCTCAATACTTAAATATTACTAAAAACAATGTAGTATCAATAAAATTTATAAAGGAGTGTTCTAATCACATGGATAATTCCTCTCAAAGTACATTGAAAAAGATTGAAGATCTTAAAAAAGAAATAAGAATACTTAAAGAAGATAATACAAAAACCAAAAGAAATCTGATGTGGAAAGTCAGAAAACTCGAGAAAGATAAGGTTTTAATCGAAAACGAGAAAATTCGACTGGACCGGGAAGTTAAATCACTTCGAGGAGAAGTAGAAAGGTTCAGGTCACCTCCTTTAGTCATAGCCACAATTACTGAAGTTCTGGATGATCATCGTGTTGCTGTTAAAAGCAGCACTGGCCCTCACTTTGTTATAAATTACTCAAGATTTATTGATGAATCATTACTTGTATCTGGTGCCCGTGTGGCCCTGAATCAACAAACATTCAGTATAGTGGATGTTTTACCATCAGAAAAAGATCCTGTGGTAACTGGTATGGAAGTTGAAGAAAAACCTAATGTATCTTATGAACAGATTGGTGGTTTAGAGGATCAAGTTGTGGAAGTAAAAGAAACAGTCGAGCTTCCACTCAAAAAACCGGAACTATTTGAGAAGATCGGTATTGAACCTCCAAAAGGAGTTCTTCTTTATGGCCCTCCAGGGACAGGAAAGACTTTACTGGCAAAAGCTGTTGCTCATGAGACCAATGCAACTTTTATAAAGATTGTAGCTTCTGAATTTGTCAGAAAATACATTGGTGAAGGAGCACGTCTAGTGAGAGGCGTATTTGAATTAGCCAAAGAAAAATCTCCCAGCATAATATTCATCGATGAAATAGATGCAGTAGCAGCCAAAAGATTAAAAAGCTCTACTAGTGGAGATAGGGAAGTTCAAAGAACTCTTATGCAACTTTTGGCAGAACTGGATGGTTTCGAAGCCAGAGGAAATGTAGGAATAGTTGCTGCCACAAACAGGCCGGACATTTTAGATCCTGCTTTACTGCGACCTGGAAGATTTGATCGTTTTATCGAGGTTCCTATACCTAATGAAGATGGTCGCCGAGCAATTCTTAAAATTCACACTCGCCGAATGTCTTTAGCTGAAGAAGTGGACATAGAACTTTTATCAAATCTGACTGAAGGTGGCTCTGGTGCGGATCTTAAGGCGATATGTACTGAGGCAGGTATGTTCGCTATCCGGGATGAAAGAGATGAAGTAACTATGAACGATTTCATGGATGCTGTTGATAAAATAATTGGTGTAGAAAACGAAGAAGGTTATAATAAAGAAGCAGGAGTTATGTTTGGTTAATTAATTAACCATTCTACTTCTTTTTTAATTTAATATACATTCTATTGAATTGGGATATTATTTTTTGCCTAATTTTTAGCCAGTGATGAACCCTATGAGCTCTGATACGTGATGAATGATGGGCGATCTGAGGCTAACTCATCTTTATAAGTAAAATTTATTTTTCAATATTCAAAAATCTAAATTTAAATTTCAAATAAATCACTTAGCACTGTTTTCGTATTTGTTTTCACAAGCTGAGGAATTTTACCAATAGTCCCAGCATGTTCTCCCACCACTACCATAATTCCACGGAAATGCTCCTTAAAATCATCGGACCGGTCTAGACAATTTTGAACAGCATCTTGATTAGTAATCCCCTGAGCATTATTGGCAATGGAAGTTGCTAATGCATCAGCCAAACTAGATTGTGAGGCAAAAACAGTTACAGAATCAGACCGACCAAAGCTTATGGAGTGGCCAACTGTCCCTGAAGATGTGCAAATTCCTATGGGGGTTTGCTTAGCTTTTATCTGAAATCCAATATTTCCTGAAAGAGATGAAGTTCCTGAATAAAGTCCAATGGTTACTTTTTCATTGGTTTTTAAAGCAATATCTCCACCATTGTCTATTATGCTATATTGAGATCCTTTATTTAATAAATATGAAAGTGAAAGTTGGGAAATAGAGCCTGCTACAGCGGCCATTGGTCCAACTTCTGCTTTTATAGCAGCTTTAGCCATTAATTTAACAATTAAAGGGGCTTCATTTATAATTAATGGTTCTAATGAGCTTAAAAATTCAGGATTTCGCCGGGAGAAATTTATAATTTCCATTCTCCTTTTTATAATAAAATCGGGAAGGTTATGATTTTCCAGATCAGTTTTAAGGTTAATCTGAGTTTCCTGAATCTTTATTTTTTCTTTAATCATTATACATAGATTTTAACCTCATAATAGAAATACATTTAAAACTAAAGAAAAGATAATAAAAGGTAACTTTAAAAGAAATATCAAAATTAGTTATAATTCTTAAAAATTCTATTTAATAGCCATATTTAAAGAAAATCAAGAAAAATATTCTTGATATTTTAATTAACAATGTGTAAATTTTTTAAAGGTATTATTAAAAAATATAATTCCTAAAATTCAAGTTGATTCTAGTTATTAGTTTTATTTATATGAAAAAACATAATTAAAGAGTGTAATGATGTTAGGTATTGGTAGAAAAACTTATAACTCCAATGAAAGAACTATTTCCAGGTGTAGGCCCAGGATTCTTCTCTATTCTAAGCCTGCAATTATTAAAATAATTTTATTAATCATTTTAATTTATTTATTTAATCTGATAATCAATTTAGCAGTCAGAATACAGAATAATATAATTGAATATATTCAGATACCACTGGTAGAGTATACATCTTTAGCTCTGATTCTTTTAATGGCATTATTGTTCATTTGGGCCATTATAAATTTATTATCATGGAAATACACAGAATATGTTCTCACCAATCAGAGAATAATTACTCAAAGAGGCTTACTAAATAAAAAAAGAGCTTATGTTTATTATGACAAGATAGAAGATGTGAGTATTTACCAGAGTTTTTTGGAGCGAATTTTATCTTCAGGGGATGTTGAAGTTTACAGTGGTCATGACAATACACATATTGTTCTGGAGGATGTTCCTCATCCTGAAATTATTGAGGATAAAATAAATGAGATGATGAATGGGAACTGGAGACAGTATAATAATTCAAAAAATAGAAACAATTATAGGTCTGAGAGAAAACCCCGGAAAAACCTCACATTTAGTGATCCTGAGTATTGGGAAAAAGATGATTCTCAACTAGATCGTAAAAAAACCGAAAAACCTCAAAAACCTGTTGAAAATAAGAAGCATGTGGTGGAACGCCATTCTGAAAGGTTTAAAAGAAAATAATTAATAAATAATGATTTATTTGATTATAAATAAGTTATAATCGATAAAAAATTTAATTATGGTCTGCTTTTTATAATAATTTTAAATTATTTAAAATTTTATTTATGGTTAATCATAATTAATATTAAAAAATCTAACTTTCATATTTGTTAATCTATCATTTTTAAGAGATTGGTCAATTATTTTGGAGATAACATGAGTAGTTTTGATGTTGCAATAATAGGTGCGGGCCCGGCGGGATCCACTTTAGCACGATACATGGCTGAAAAAGGATATAAAGTCGCAGTTATCGATAAAAAGAAAGAGATTGGAGTTCCCTTACAATGTGCTGGATTATTAGGGAGAAAAATAAAAGAATTAAATGTTTTACCTAAAGAATTTATTATAAATGAGGTAAATGGAGCATATTTACATTCTCCCTCAAACAACATATTGAAAGTTTCAAAAAAAGATACTCAAGCCTATGTGATTAATAGAGTAGGGTATGATCAACATCTAGCTGAAATTGCAGAGGCAGAAGGCGCGGAGTTTTTATATAAACACAAGGTTAAATCAGTTAATAACTCTTCTGGGAAAATTATAATGGCTAATCAGGGCCATAAAGAATTAAGTGCAAAGGTTATTGTGGGTGCAGATGGACATTCTTCTATAGTTTCTCAATCCTTCAATAAATCTTCTAAAACATTTAATGCTGCCCAGTATCTTATTGAGACACCTAAACCATTGGAAACTAATTTTGTAGAATTACATGTTAATTCCAATATATCACCCGGATTTATATGGTCAATTCCTATATCTGAGACCCATTCCAGAATAGGATTATTTGGCAATCACGATTATAAAACTCTTACAAACTTTTTAGAAGAATTTATGATTTCCAATAGTCATTTCACGGGTTCAAATATTATTAAAAAATATCAAGGTAAAATTCCAGTATTTGATCCTAAAAAAGATCTTGTTAATAAAAGATCCATACTTTTGGGTGATGCAGCTTCTCAAGTAAAACCTACTACTGGTGGAGGATTACTTATTGGTTTTGCTTGTGCTAAAATTGCCAGTGGTGTTGTTTCCAGAGCATTGGATAATGAAAAATTTTCAGATTTGAAAGATTATGAATCCCAGTTCAAAAAAAGATATTGGAAAGAACTCAAAACTCAGATAATGGTTCAAAAAACATTTGAACTATTAAATAACAATGACTTGGACCAGATGTTTATTAAATCAAAAGAAAAAGGTTTAGAAAATATTATTTCAGAGTATGGGGACATGGATTCACAGTCTCTCCTCATAAAAGAACTTTTTAAAAGAGGTCTAATTTTTGATATACTTCCCAAAATATTCTACAGGAGTGTGTCCCAAATATGGAAATTTTTCTAATTTTATCACGAGAACATGAAACCCTGCCTTTAGCAGAACTTAAAGCTATTTTAGAAGCAGAAAATATGGATTATTCCTTGAAAGAGATTGATTTAGGGATAGTAAAACTCAAAACTGACTTCCCAGATGCTACTATTCGCATCGGTAAAAGAATTGCATATGGTCATGAGATTTGTAATCTGATTACCGAGACTTCACTGGAAAAGTTGGATGAAGAAATTTCTTCTATCAAATGGAAAGATATTATTAGCGAAAGCTTTGCTCTAAGGGTTAAAAAGATAGATTCTTCAGATAACAATTCACAAATTATGGAAAAATCATTGGGTGCCATCATTAAATCTCAGTTAGGTGAAGAAATAAAGGTAAAGCTAGAAAAACCTGATACTTTTATAAGAGTACTGGTTATTGGTTCTAAGGTTCTTATAGGAAAAAGAGAAACAAAAATAAATAAAAAACATTTTTTCGAACTTAAACCTCATAAAAGACCATTTTTTTATCCTGGATCCATGAGTCCCAAACTGGCCAGATGCATGGTAAATTTGGCCCGAGTTAAAAAGGGCGATCTTTTATTGGACCCATTTTGTGGTACTGGGGGCATTCTAATTGAGGCAGGAATAGTGGGAACTAGAATAATAGGAACCGATATTGATGAAAAAATGGTTAAAGGAGCTTTTCAGAATTTGGAACACTGCAAAGCCATGGATTTCAATATTTTCCAGGCAGATGCCCGGAAACTTGACTTAAAAGAAAAAGTAAATGCAGTAGTCACAGATCCTCCCTACGGTATTTCCGCATCAACTGGCGGTGAGACGAGCAGTACATTATTTAAAGACTTTTTACAATCAATTAGTAAAAATTTACTGGAAAATGGTAGAATATGTTTGGCCAACCCACATTATGTGGATGTTAATGATCTGATTGAAGGGACAAAATTTAAAATATCTGAACAACATGGCATCAGAATGCATAAAAGCTTGACACGTGTTATTAGCGTACTTGAGAAATCAAAATAATGTTATAAAAAACTTCAGATATTTAAGGTTAAAGTGAGTTATATCATAATAATATAATTTATTAAAATCTATAAAAATCTTAGTTAAGAAATTAATTAATTGAATAATATAATTTGCATATTAATTCAAACTAAAATTAAAGAACAATTTTATTAAAATAAAAAAAAAAGGGGATTTTATTGCAAGTTCGAGTACTTGATACTACACTTAGAGATGGAGAACAGACTCCTGGAGTTTCATTAACTCCTGATGAGAAACTCAGAATAGCTTTAAAGCTTGATGCATTAGGAGTGGATATTATTGAGGCAGGATCTGCCATAACTTCTACTGGTGAAAGAGAAGGGATTAAAAAAATAACATCTGAAGGTCTCTCTGCAGAAATTTGTAGTTTTGCCCGTGCTGTTAAAGGAGATATTGATGCGGCAGTTGAATGTAATGTGGACAGTGTGCATCTAGTGGTTCCAACATCTAATCTTCATTTAAAACATAAACTCCGAAAAACAAAGGAAGAAGTCCTTGAACAATCTATAGAGTCTGTTCAGTACGCTGTTGATCATGGTTTGTTGGTAGAACTATCTGCAGAAGATTCCACTCGTAGTGATATGGATTTCCTCACCCAAATATTTAAGGAAGGTATTAATACCGGAGCAAAAAGGATATGTGCTTGTGATACTGTGGGAATGCTCACCCCTGAAAAATCATTTGAATTTTATGGAGAATTAAGTAAGATTGGAGCACCTTTGAGTGTTCACTGCCATAATGACTTTGGTTTGGCAGTTGCTAACTCTATTGCTGGTTTAAGGGCAGGAGCTACAGAAGTACATGCTACTATAAATGGTATTGGAGAACGGGCCGGAAACGCTGCTCTGGAAGAAATAGTAGTGGGTTTATACTCTTTATATGATGAAAAAACCAGTATAAATATTAAAATGCTTTATGATATATCTCGGATGGTTGCCCGACTCACTAATGTTTATCTGCAACCTAATAAGGCTATTGTTGGAGAAAATGCTTTTGCACATGAATCTGGTATACATGCTGATGGTGTTATTAAAAAAGCAGAAACATATGAACCCATCACTCCTGAACTGGTGGGACACCAGAGAAGATTTGTAATGGGCAAACACATAGGCACCAAACTCTTACAAAAACGGGTGGAAGAACTGGGATTGGTGGTTGATAAAGATCAATTAATACAGATATTCAACCGTGTTAAAACACTGGGAGATATGGGTAAATGTGTCACTGATGTTGATCTTCAGGCTATAGCAGAGGATGTTCTTGGGTTAATGCAAGAAAAAATGGTTGATCTAGAAGAAGTAACTATTGTTTCTGGTAATAAGGTGATACCTACTGCTTCAGTTAAACTAAAAATCGATGATAAGGATGTTTTAGAGGCTGGTGTTGGAATAGGGCCCGTAGATGCGGCTATTGTGGCTATTAAAAAGAGTATATCTGATTTTGCAGATATAGAACTAATGGAGTACCATGTAGATGCTATTACTGGTGGTACTGATGCTCTGATTGATGTGGTAGTAAAGCTTCGACATGAAGATAGAATTATCAGTGCCCGTAGTACTGAGCCAGATATTATAATGGCTAGTGTGGAAGCTTATTTAAGTGGTGTAAACAGGCTTTTATTAGATAAAAAGGAGATTGAATCACTTAAATAAATATTACTTTTTAATAAAATTATTTTTTATATGCAATTTTAATGTATGTGATTTAATGGATCTAAATGAAAATATTCCTCCAATTAAAATTATGGGGTTTAAATCAAATATTACTGATGTGATGGCCACCATAAACTTGATAAAGAAATTAAGTAAAGATTCCAGATGTGTGGTTCAGCTAATGGATGCCAGTGGAGTAGCTGGAAAGAAACATGTTTCACATGCTACCATTCATGCCATAAATGCGTTTAAAAGAAAAAATAATATTTCTAATGATCTTGGAATGGAGATATGTGTTAGGGTCTCCGCACAAAGACAGATTTCCAAGGCTATAAAAATTTTAGGCCTTAAAGAGGGGCTTACGGAAATATGTGCTGTTATAGTAGAATCCAATCCGGATTCAGATATGGGAATTGCGGAAAATGAATTGAACAATATTTTTTTAAAAGATGATACTGTTCTGGAACCTGATGATGCAATTTTAAAAGATATATATGGGATTAAAAATGAAGAAATTGACATGGATAAGGGATTACTATACACTCTTCTTGAAAGAACCACTCTTTTAATTCTGGATGCATGAATAAATCTTTACAACTCTCTTAAAATAGGGCAGTTGTGACATCTTCTTTTATTTGCGATAAGTTCTCTTGCGTTAAAGATGAGGTGTCAAGATTCTTGATTTCTATACATATTGCATTTTCCATAACTCTATCATATAATGGACAAGTGGTGATGATACTTCGGCCATCTACCTTTATTTTTTCCCGAAGTATTCTAGAATGGGTTTTTGGATCGGATGATGGCAAAATCACATTTATGCCCCTTTTTTCTTTATGAATAATGTTTGGAATTTTATTTTTCAGATAATTACATGCATTAATAGTTTTAATTAAATTTCTGGGGGCGTGTTTAAGTTCTTCACTTATCCCGGCACAGGTCACAGCATCTGCTCGTAACATTTTCAATAGAAATGCAGATTTATCAAGAATCTCTTTTTTATTAGTGGAAATAAAACCACCATTTCCAACATTAACAATTTTCGGAGAACCAGTAGATGCTAAAATCACATGGGCATGGTTTCCATTACATATCTTTTTTTCAGAATCCCCCACACTTCCTGAGGCATCTTCTACCAGCAGGATATTATGGTTATGACAAATATCGTATAAATCTTTAACTGGTTGTTCTGCGGTATATCCCGCAAAACTTGTAATAAAAAGAGCAGAAGGTTTAAAAGATACTTTTGTTAAGTATTCTTCCAGCAAATCAGGGTAAATAACACCTTTTTCTGTGGGAATGTAATGAGTCGGTGTATTTAAAATATCAGCAATTTTTTTAACACCACTCCATCCCCCTTGATCTGGCAAGAGAAGGGATCCTTTAATGGAATTAATGGCCACCATAATGGCGGAATTACCACTATTAACCATTTTTGCATATTTATGCCCGGTTATTTTTTTAACATCCTCTTCTGAATTTTTAATTTCTGGAGGCATACCGCGCCCCAGGAAAGGATTACTGGCTGTATTAGCCATTGCATGTTGAGATTCTATGGATAGATGTTTAAAATGTAAACTCAATGATATCATTCCTTAAATGCTTAATAAATAATTATTATAAAATGGTCTTTTGCGTTATAATTATAAATGATTTATTTTGGTAAGTGTTTTTTAAAAAAATCCAATGTAGTTTGTCTAGATTTTAAGAGATCTTGGAGGAGGTCACTTTTTTTAACAAACTTGCTTAATGGAATTTTTAACTTAGTTTCCACATAATCCAGAGAAGTTTTAAGGTCCTCAAATTCACTATATTCTTGTTCCATAGCATATTTGATGTTTTCTCTAACATTGAAAACTCCTAGTGGCACATAACCTGAATAAGCTTCCCTTAAAACAATAGCGCCGGCCTGTTTTTTTTCTTTATCCATAGCATCCAGTAAACCCATTTTACAAGTATAATAACAACCACCAACTCTGGAATACTCTTTTTTACCTGCATTGGTTTCATAATCTGAGAAGATGAGCTCTTCTTTACCAAGAACTTTTATAAATGCTTCCATCCATTCATATTGCCATTCTGTGGGTGTTAAAATAACAGCATAATAATTGTTGAGGCTGGAAAATTCATAAACCCTGTAAGTTTCCAGAAGTGGATAATTTCTAACCCTTTTTAGCAATGTATCGGCTAATGTACTATCACAAGCGGTGATGGACCAGCGAGTTGGCACTAACTTCCGTCTTTTACCGGTTCCAATTGCCCCCACTGAAAAAGCCTTCTGCACATTAGAAAAAGGTACGCCTTTTTGATGTAGATCTATTAAAGCTTCTCTGGCACGTAAATCATTATCATAATACACTTTTTCCAGTTCTCTATCCCATTTAACAGCATCTATATCAAATTTTTCAATAAGAGCGCTTGGTCCGTGTGGGGTGGTTTCTTCGCTGAAAGAAAGGCCTCTGGGTCGTTTACTGAAGGTCGCCTCGCTGTCAATGGATGCGGAGGCAAGTGAAATCTCTTGGAGTTTTTCAATGAAAGAATTGTTGATATCTGTAATGCTTATACTCTGTTTTCCCCTTACCAAGGATAAACGATATCCTATAATATCTTCCTGACTTTTTTGACCGGGAATCCATGATTCTGGAGAATCCATAATGGCCGTATCACCTTGTTGGGGAACCATCATGGGTCCAGCATATACCTTGGGATAATTCCAGCTACCAATGAAAACTGATGGTGGAGTACTTCCGTCCAGTTCCTGCCCCACTTCAATGGATTTCATTTTCATATGGGCTGTTAATTTTTTAAGATAAGCATTTTTACTTCTTATCATGATAATAAACCTTAATCTCTTTAATTATTAAAATATATTTAAATTTTCAACGCTAGAAACAATATTAAAGCTTTTCTCTGGGGATAAATTTCAATGAAGCAGAATTCATACAGTATCTCTTATAAGTAGGTTGAGGTCCATCATCAAAGACATGCCCAAGATGGGCTTCGCATCTGGCACATAGAGCCTCGGTTCTTTGCATAAAAAGACTGCGGTCTGTTATAAATTTAATATTTTCTGGTGCAACAGGCTCCCAAAAACTGGGCCATCCCGTTCCTGACTCAAATTTGGTTTTTGAGTCAAATAAATCAGTATGACAACATACACATTTATAAATACCATCCTGATGACAGTCGTGATATTTACCAGTAAAGGCTAATTCGGTTCCTTTTTTTCGTGATACTTCATACTCTTGCTTATCCAGAATAAATTGCCATTCCTGGTCAGTTTTCTGGATTTTTTCTACCATTTCTAATTTCCCGCTTTTAACCGAGTAAATGGGTACTTTATTATTTTTTGTTTCAGGAGAAGACATAATTCTAATTAATTATATGAACTTAATTTCATATATTTTTACTGATATTGGAAAAATAATTGTGGATGATTTAATATCTAATTGCATTAAAAAATATTATTATTAATTTATCCACCATTACCAATAACTTTATATATCCTATTTTTATATTAGAGTTATCTATTTATAATCGTAGATTGTTTAGATTTTCGTTTATATTTATTTTTAAAATTTTTAATAGATTTTTTTTATTAAAATGGACTTCCATTTTTATAAAAATTTTAAATTATCATTAGAATCAAAATATTTTAATATTCATTCGAGAACGGATATAATCCATATTCGAAATTAAAATATTCTAATTTTTTAATCATCCTATGCCCTTAAAATCTAAAATAGTGCTATAAAACTATGGGGAATCACTTCACTATCATGTGAAGTCAGCTGAAAATATAAAAAATAAAAGTAAATAATGGAATCATTCTATTTTAATAATTAATTTAATGGTTTAAATCACTTAAATCTCCATTAATCCTATTATTATTCCAGAAATATTCTTTAGTTTATTATAACAACGTATATCGATGGAAAGGTTATTATAATGTCTTTGATAAGTAAAATAAAAAGTAAAATAAATAATTTGAATGCAAAAAATGAATTTTTATCAGGCTCTACTGTTGCTTTGGCCTTAATACCAGAAGCTATTGCTTTTTCTATAATTGCTAATGTAAGTCCATTGGTTGGATTATATTCAGCCTTTATAATTGGTTTAATTACATCTATTATTGGTGGTAGGCCAGGAATGATATCTGGCGCTACAGGGGCCATAGCAGTAGTAATTGTTGCTTTAGTATCAAGACATGGTGTGGAATATCTTTTTGCAGCCGTAGTATTAATGGGAATAATCCAAATGGGCATTGGATTTTTAAAGCTGGGAAAATTCATTCGCCTGGTACCTCATGCGGTGATGTTTGGATTTTTGAATGGTCTGGCCATAGTCATTTTTACTTCCCAGTTTTCCCAGTTTCAAACTGCTACTGGTAGCTGGATAAGTGGCCCGGTACTTTGGATAATGTTAGGTTTTGTTGCCTTAACCATGGCTATAATCCATTTCCTGCCCAAATTTACCAAAGCAATACCGGGATCATTAGCAGCTATTGTGGCTGTTTCAGCCATTACTATAGGTTTACAAATTCCCACCAAAACTGTGGGTGATTTAGCATCAATTGCAGGGGGACTTCCATCATTTCATATACCAATGGTTCCACTAAATTTGGAAACTTTCTATATCATTTTGCCTTATGCTATTATAATGGCCCTGGTAGGACTAATTGAAAGTTTACTGACCTTAAATGTTATTGATGAGATGACTGAAACCAGGGGAAGAGGAAATAAGGAAAGTGTAGCTCAAGGAGTTGCTAATACTGTTTGCGGATTCTTTGGAGGTATGGGTGGTTGTGCTATGATTGGCCAGAGTATCATTAATGTTAATTCTGGTGGTAGGAATCGTATTTCTGGAATTGTGGCCGCATTAGGATTACTTTTAATCATTTTATTTGGATCATCCTTGGTGGAAAAAATACCCATGGCTGCATTAGTCGGATTGATGTTTATGGTGGCCATTGGGACTTTTGAATGGGCCTCTTTAAGAATAATAAAAAATGTACCAATCACTGATGTAGTAGTAATGATTACTGTGGCATCAGTGACCGTTATATTCCATAATTTGGCGGTAGCTGTTATTATTGGTGTTATTATATCTGCTTTGGCTTTTGCTTGGGAAAGTGCTCGACGTATTCATGCACACACTTCAGTTGATGATGATAATGTAAAACACTATGAAATAATGGGTCCATTGTTTTTTGGTTCAGTAACTGCTTTTAAACAAATATTTGATTATAAAAATGATCCAGAAGAAGTAATCATTGATTTCAGTAAATCCAGTGTTAGGGATCATTCGGCCATTGAAGCTTTAAATTACATGACCGAAAAATATGCAAAATGTGGAAAAACTGTTCATCTCAAGCATTTAAGTGAAGATTGCCGTATATTACTGGATAATGCATCGAATATAATTGATGTAAATCATTGGGAAGATCCTCATTATAAGATTGCAGATGATCAATTAGAATAAAATAAATTAAGAGATTTTGGAAAATGCCCTCTTTTTAGGTATTCCAAACTCTTTTTAATCTTTAAAAACAGCAGAATCTTCTTTTGAGTCATTGGAATTATTTCGATGCAATCCATTTAAACATTATTTTTTCCACAACACCATTTTCATTATTTTCCATAATTTAACCTATTATTGTTATATTTATCCATAAATCATTTGAAGGCCCTAATGGTGTCACAGGAACTGAAAAGGATAAATTAGATACTTTTAGAAGAATTAAGGATGAAATTAAAGAAAGGATTATAGAAACATTTGAGGTGAATAAATGTTAAAAATTGCAATTGTTACTGATAGTCAATATTGTTACTGGGCATGTATTTTTTTAAATAGATATATAAAATAGATTAAGAAATCAAAAAGAAAGTCTAATTTAGAACAATTTTTTGACTTCTCTTCCAATTATAATATTTTTTTCCTTATTATTTTCACATTATTTATCATTATCTTCTACATCACAGGTTACTTCATCTTTCTTTTCTTCGCATACTATGTCCTCAACTTGGGCGGGGCTCACATTACAGTGTGGTAGTTGACATTCTTTGTAAAGTCCACAGTATTTTTTAGAAATTGCCACTAGCATGAGCATTAATGGAACTTCAATTAGTACTCCGACCACGGTTGCCAGAGCTGCACCACTACTAAGTCCAAATATTAGGATAGTGGTTGCTATTGCCACTTCAAAATGATTGGAAGCACCAATCATTGATGCTGGAGCAGCTTCTTCATAGGAAAGCTTCAATTTTCTTGCCAGGAAGAAATAGCTGATACTATAAACAAATATTGCATTAACAAATATTGGCACAGCTATCCAGAAAATAGTTAAAGGATTATTAACAATTAGTTCTCCTTTGAATGTGAATAGAAGCACTAAGGTAGCTAGAAGGGCTATAATGCTGACTGGGGTTAAAATATGTAGAAATACATTTTTAAACCATTCAAATCCTTTATATTTTATAATTAATTTACGTGAGAAATATCCAGTCACTAGAGGAATAAATACATAAATGGCCACTGAAAATGCGATGGTTTGCCATGGGAGGGGAACTTGGGCGATACCTGCTAAAAAACTTGTAAGTGGTGCATAAACTACTACCATTACCAAGGAATTCACAGCTATCATTACTAGAGTGAGCCCATCATCACCTTTGGCTAAGTAATTCCACATCAAAACCATAGCAGTACATGGTGCTATTCCTAGAATGATTACACCTGCCAAATAACTTCTCCACAACTCAATTTGTTGGCCTGTTGCAATTATCTCTGTGCCCGGTAAAAATCCTACAAATAAATATCCTAAGAAGAATGTGGCTATTAAGAATGTGGAAAACGGTGCAATAACCCAATTAAGAAACAATGTTAAACCAACGGGTTTTGGAGTTTTAGCAGCCCTAACCACATTACTAAAATCTATCTTAACCATAATGGGATAAACCATAAAAAACAAGGCAATGGCTATAGGTATGGATACATTAAAAACTGTGTAAGAGTCAAGAGTCACGGCCAGTTCAGGAATAGCTCTTCCTAAGATAATACCTGCGATTATACAGATAAAAACAAACACGGTTAAATATTTTTCAAAAAATGATAAATTTTTACTTGATAAACGTCGTTCAGCCATAGCGTTCACCTTTTTTTACAATAAAAATTATTATATAATTTATGACTATTTTAAGCCTTATTATTCATTTAAAGCAATTTTTATATATTGATTTAATAACCTAATGGACTGTTAAAACAGGGCATTTAGCATCTTTTACTACCTTTTGAGTAACACTTCCCAATAGAAATCTTTCTAAAGCATGTTTACCTGATGCCCCTATAATTATAAGATCCACATCTTCTTTTTTAGCAGTTTTCAATATTTCATTTGCTGCAGTTCCCTCTTTCATCAAGAAAATTTTTTCAATTTCTTTTTTAGAATTATCTTCTTTTTCAATATTCTTAAAAACATTAGAGGTACGATTTAATGAGGCCTTTCCTTCTTTTAATATAGTGTCCATGATTATACCTGAAGTTGGTTTAATTTCTAAAACACTTAAAACAATTATCTTAGAATCATAAGATTGGGCTATTGAAAGTGCATGTTTTGCAGCTTCTTTACTACACACTGATCCATCTGTTGGTAATAATATTTTTTCATACATATTGTGCACCTTTTAGAGTAATGATATTCATTTTATAGTTTTAGGCTAGATGTGTCTTTGTATGTTTACTTTTTATTAATGGCAATCCTTTCTTTTTATATTTATATATTCAAATATATGAATTTATATATAATTTTTTATCATTTAAAACTTTTGATTAAATATATTAATAAATTAAAAAAGAATGCTTCCACAAAAAATGTACATATCAAAAGAAAAGACATAAATTCTAATTAATTAGAATAATTTATTATTCAAATTATCAGGAGAGTCAAATGAAAACCATTTTATGTTATGGAGATTCCAATACATGGGGATATAATCCTGCCAATGGAGGTCGCATCCCTTACCATAAAAGATGGACAGGTTTACTTCAAAATAAGATAGGTCCTGAATTTAAGGTTATTGAAGAGGGCCTTAATGGCCGTACCACTGTCTGGGATGATCCTCTGCACGGCGGATTTAAAAATGGAAGAAACTACTTGATTCCTTGTCTGGCATCGCATAGGCCTATAGACATTGTAATTCTCTTTTTAGGAACTAACGACCTTAAAATGCGGTTTTCACTATCTGCTTCAGAAATTACCAGCGGAATTCGGGTTTTGGTGGAGGATATCTCTAAAAGTAATGCTGGAATGAATGATAAAGCCCCAAAAATCTGTTTAGTGGCCCCTCCAATTATTAGTAATATTCCTGATTCTTCCAGATTCTTTGAGGAGTATGAAAACTCTACCGAGAAATCCAGAAAACTTGGTGATTACTTCAATGAAGTAGCACAAGAATATCAATGTGATTTTTTAGATGCTTCAAAGGTAGTTCGGGTTAGTAAAATGGATGGTATTCATCTGGATGAGGAAGGGCATCTTGAATTGGGTAATGCTTTAACAAAAAAGGTAGAAAATATTCTCAAATAATAATTTATAAAATATAGGTCATTAAAATAATTATTTTTCTATATAAAGGAGTAATAATGTCATTAAATGACAAAAAGAAATCAGAAAGGGAAAAAAGGGGACAAATATCTGTTAAAGATCTTGAACCTTATTTAAATTGTTCTACACATGATTTAATTGATATGCTGGCCCATAAAAAAGCTAGAATAAGAACTATTGCAGCAACTATTTTAGGAAATAATAAGAATGAAAAAGCCATCGATGCATTGTGCAAGGCACTTAAGAATGAAAAATCTCTTTATTCTAGGATAGCCATGTCAGAATCCTTGGGTAAAATGGGTGAAGCTGCAGTAGTTCCTCTCACGAGATTATTAGGTCAAATTGGAAATAATCAGGAAAAAACATTACCTAAAAAGTATTTTAATAAAAAAAGCTATCCTCTGGTAAGGGATATGGCTGCCCGAACTTTAGTTAAAATAGGAAAACCCGCCTTACCAAATTTAATTCAATTTATAGATGAGGGTAATGATATTTACATTAAACAACAGGCTATTGATGCTTTAGGAGGTATTACTGCCCGGACAATAGATTTTTCTGGTTTAAATATTATTATAAAATGGGCTGATTATTATATTTATGATTACAATCCACAGGATAAATTGACTTTATGGAAACTTACACGAGCTCTAAGTGCTTTTAAAAATTCAAAAAAAGCTTCAAAACAGATTATAAAAATATTAAATCATTGCAATAATCCTCCTATAATTTGGGAATCTGTTAGGAGTCTGGGCCAAGTTGGTGTTAAATCTCAGGAAATAATGGAAATATTGTATAAATTTGAAACAAGCGATAATAATGAGATTAAAAAAGCTGTCAAAAATTCATTAATGTCTTTAGAAAATGATTTATAAAGATTTATTAGATTTAAAGTAAGATACTTAATTTATATAATTGTATATTTTCAATTACTTTGAATAGATAGCTATAATGGGTGAAACCAATGAAAAAAGCTTTAATGGTAATAGATGTGCAAAATGAATATTTTGATGGTAAATTACCAATAGAATATCCAGAAAATAGTTTTGAAAATATAATCATGGCTATAGAATCAGCTAATAAAAAAGATATTCCTGTTATTCTAATTCAACATACCAGTTCTGATGAATATTCTTTTACTTTTAAAAAAGGCTCCAAAGAATGGGAAATTCATGAAAAAGTGCTTGAAAAAGATCATGATATAATAATTGAGAAAAATTTACCTGGAAGTTTCACAAAAACGCAACTAGAATCATATTTAAAAGAAAATGATATAAAAAAAGTGGCAATTTGCGGATACATGACACATATGTGTTGCGACACTACTGCCCGGCAGGCCATGCACTTAGATTTTGAGGTAGAATTTTTAAATGATGCCACTGGAACTCGGGATGTATCCAACTATTCTGGTGATATAAGCGCGGAAAAACTTCATAAAGCCACTTTAATTACTCAGGCCATGAGATTCAGTAAAGTCATGTCTACGGAAGATTGGGTTAGGAGTTTAGAATTGATTTAGGTGATTAAACTTTTATTATAAACTAAATTAATTTATTTTTCCCATTTTTTTACCAATATAGTAAAAACCTTTTGATTTATTACCATTCATAGTATCATAAATAGTATTTTTAAATATTAACTCTTTAAAATTTTTAGTTAACTCTTTAATATATTTTTGTGTGTGATGTCTTAAAACTGCTCCTTCGAGAAGTTCAAAAATACCATATACTCCATATTTATCTTTATATTTTTGATAACGTTCAAGATTGCGCTTATCATCATTAACTGAGTAATCATTGATATATAAAATTCCATCATCATTTAAAACTCTTGAAATCTCTGAAATTAATTTATCCTGTTTTTGAGAATCTGCAGTACAGGTTAATACTGCAATAAGAAGCACAGCATCAAAGCTATTATCAGAAAATGGTAATCTATCACCATCATTCTTTAAAAGATTAAGATGAGGGTATAATTTTAATCCACGATCTATCATACCTTGGGAGAAGTCAACACCAATTAAATTTTTAAAACCATCCTCATAAAGCTCACTTAAAGTTCTCCCATAACCACAACCCACATCAAGAATTTTATTTTCTTGGGAAACATATTTTTTAAATTTGTTTATTTGGAATGGTGTGGGGAATTCTTTTTCATTGGCCAATTTATCCCAATATTTTTCCTGATCCGGAATTATGTTCATTTATTCCCTCTTACTATATTAAAAACATTTTAAACCCTTTTTTGATATTTCTGCTTCCCAAATTTAATGGTAAACTTGGTTCCATGACTTGTATCTAATTTTAATTCGCCATCAATCTGGTCAGTTAGGTTATTAATTAATTGCATTCCTAAAGTTTTGCTTTTCTCCAAATCAAGTTTATCACTTATCCCGATTCCATTATCCATTACTATCAAAATATAATCATTTTTTTCTTTTTTAAGTTCAATGAGCAGTTTGGGATTTTCAAAATTTTTATTTTCTGGAAAGGCATATTTCAGAGAATTACTAACAATCTCATTAATTAAAAGCCCTAAAGGTATAGAAGTTTCCATATTCAGTTTTATATCATGTATCTCAATTTTTAGATGTATTTTATCTGCACGTATATTATATGTATCGTAAAGCTCTTCTACCAAACTATTAATATAATCTGATAAATCAATATGGGAAAAGTCAGGAGAATCATATAACTTTTCATGGATTAAAGCCATAGATTTAACTCGACTTTGACTGCTTTTAAAAATTTCCAGATCTCTTTCATCTTTGAGAGACTTGGACTGCAGACTAAGCAAGCTAGAAATAATTTGCATATTATTTTTAACCCTGTGGTGAAGTTCCCGCAAAATCAATTCTTTTTCATGTAGTGATGATTTGTACTTTTCTTCAGTATATTTAATGGAACTAATATCAGTCATACTGAATACTACTCCATTATAATTATTTTCAGAGTCAAAAAGAGGATTTCCTGATGAATTAAACCACATATAATGGTTGTCAGCACACTTAAATCTGTGTTGTACGCTCCCTGGTTTGTAAGATTGATTAGCTTCTATAAAAGTACTCATGACTTTTTCCATATCTTCAGGATGGGTTAATTGTATGAATTCAAATACACTTTTTCCTAAAACTTCTTCAACATCATAACCTAAAAGATTTTTTACTGAGGGGCTAACGTACATGAATATCCCATCTTTATCCACGTGGGCCACTAAATTCAACATATTGTCTGTAACTAAACTTAAAAGTCTTTCTCTATCTTCCAGTTCTTTTTCAGCTTTTCTACGTTTCAGTGCAACTGAAGCAATGTTTAGGAAAGTTTCAACGTTTTTAAGATTAGATTCAATAGTTCCTTTTTTTGTAAAGATGTTTGCACTTCCAAACATCTCATTTTGCCATGAAAAACTCATCAAATAAGTTTTTTTTATTCCAAATTTTTTTTCTAATATATGGGCTGTTGAAATAGGTATTTTACCTGCACTGATGAAATGTATTCCGTCCTCTATTTCATGTAGCTTACCATTTGATAGAAAAGCCCTAGATTCAGCATCTATTGTTTTCAATGGGAAACTAAAATCAATTATTTCCTTACCCACAATTTTTTTACTAAGTTTTAATATTGCGGGGTTAATCCCATAGATACTATGGACCTTTAGGCTGTCCAATGATTCATCGTATTCGGAAAGAATTATATATGCCTCTTCAAGCATTTCTTTAATTTTTTCCCCAATAAACTCAAGAATTTCTGATTCTGAAGTTAAATTTAATAAATCAAATACTATCTGTGATATGGAATTTTTTTCTAAAAAATAATCTTTTTGGAGGTAAATATGTTCAGAATCTGCACTACTTAATTTATTTAAATCATTTTTAGTGATTTCTTCAGGTTCTTTTTTATTGCTCATATTATCCCTTTAGGATTAGTAATACATCTAAAACACGATTCAACTCAAAAACAATTGAGTAAGAATTTAAGGAATATATAATATATTTATTTTAAAAGTATTAATATTAGCAGTATTCTTATTTTATGTAAATAGATAATTTTTACTAAAAAAGGCTAATCGTCGAATACCTAGCGTTTATACACGGATATAAAAATAACAAATTAAAAAATAAAATTAAAAAAATAATATAAATTATTACAGTTTTTTTTAAGCAAACTCAATAGTACTTGGAGGTTTATCACTAACTGATAGTGAAACATGAGTTACTTCTGGAATCTCTGCAGTTATCCTTCGAGAAATGGTTTTGACCATATCCCATGGTAGTTCTGGCACATGGGCTGTCATAGCGTCAACAGAGGCAACTAATCTCAGTACTACTAGATATCCAAAGTCCCTAACATCTCCTTTAACACCTGTAACTTTAGTATTGGTTAAAACCGCAAAATACTGCCATAATTCTTTATCAACACCAGTTTTTTGAACTTCTTCTTCTACAATAGCATTAGCCTTTCTACATATGGCTATTTTTTCATGAGATAACTTTCCAGTAACTCGAACCGCTAATCCCGGCCCAGGATAAGGCTGGCGATGAACCATTTCATCAGGTAGACCCAGTTCGGTTCCAATAATTCTTACTTCATCTTTGTAGAGTTCACGTACTGGTTCCACTATCTCCAGGACCAGCCCATGGGGTAGCGCCAAATTATGGTGTGATTTAATATTTCCTTCACTTTCAATCCAGTCTGGAGCAATGGTTCCCTGTACTAGGAATTTTGCCCCTATTTCTTCAGCTACTCTCTCAAAAACATTAATAAATACTTCACCAATTATTTTTCGTTTTTCTTCAGGGTCACTTATCCCTTCCAGAGCATCCAAAAATTCTTCAGAAGCATCTACAAATCGGAAGTTAAGTCTAGATTCAAAAGTTTTTTGAACGTAATCTGCTTCCCCTTCCCTTAATAGTCCATGATCCACAAAAACAGCTATTAAATTATCTCCAAGAGCTTCCTTTGTCAGTACAGAAGTCACTGAACTGTCAACTCCTCCAGAAAGAGCGATAACTGCTTTGCCATCCCCTACGGTTTTTTTTATTTCTTCAATTGATTCTTTAATAAAATCAGATGGATTCAACATAGTTTCACCAAAAAAGTAAATGATTAATTAATTAGTTATAGATATTTTTTTTATAGAGTTAATATATTTAAAATCTATATTATTTTTAATTAGATATGTAATCTAGATATTTAATTTTTTAGATTAAATATAAAATTAAAATGAGATAACTTCAAAATATTAAAAAGAAGATTATCAAAACAAGTCGTCATAAAATATTATTCCTTTTTACAAGCATGTAAAAGTTTTCAAACACCTTAGATCCATTTTCAGTGTGATGGACTTCTGGATGGAACTGAATACCGTAAATTGGTTTTTTATGATGTTTCATGGCTTCTACATCACATATACTGGACTGGGCCAGAACATCAAAGTTTTCTGGCATTGTTTTAATTTCATCCTGGTGGGAGGCCCAAACATTCATTTTTGGTCCTAGGCCATAAAATATATCATCTTCCTCAAGTATTTCCAGTTCTATTTGGGCATAACTTTGAGATTCAGCAGTGGCCACTTCCCCTCCAAATGCTTGGGCAATCAGTTGATGGCCTAAACAAATTCCCAGTATAGGAATATCCATTTTTTGAATGTATTCTATACAGTTACCTACTCTTTCAATAGACGGCCCTCCACCTAAAATCAGCCCTGTGGGATTTTTATTTTTTATTTCCTCCAGAGAAAGTTCATTGGAAACTAGTTCTGAGGGTATTTTAAGATAGTGCAGTGCACGATGGATTCGGTGATTGTATTGGCCGTGATTATTAACAACCAGAATATTCATGTTTTTTATCTCCTTTAATTATAATAGATAATGTTATTTACTCCATTCTGTTTAATCCTTAAATGAATAAAACGCTTTTAATAAGCGTTACGATAATATTAAATTAATTTTTCCACTAATTATTTATAGTAAAATCCACAATTTGTATATTATGGAAGTTGAAGATTTGGTATATTTAATTATTGCCCTTTTAGTGGCTGTGGCAGTTTTCTATGTATTTATTTCGCTACTACCGGTATTGGTAGTTTTGATAATAGCATATTTAATATATTTATATTTAAAAAATCGCCCTTAAAATTCATATTTTTTATTTTTGGGTGATATATTATAATATTACATTAATCAACTATTTATTTTAATTTAATAATTGATTAAGGCATTATTTAATAAAATAATTGATTTTTTAAAATAAAAAATTTTAGTAGATTTTCTCTAGATCATCATAAGCGGCCATAGCAGCTACAGCACCTTCACTACAAGCAATTACCCATTGTTTATAACCACCTGTAATGTCTCCTGCAGCATAAACGCGTGGAATATTTGTTTTCTGGAATTTATCCGTAATAATGTATCCAGATTGATCTAAATTAACTCCTAACTCTTTAGCTAGTTTGTTTATAGGGATATCACCCACAGATATAAATATTCCTTGAGCTTCAACCTCATTTTCTTGGGAAGTTTTCACATTTTTAAGGACAATGGTTTCCAAAGATATTTCGCCTTTTATTTCTTCCACTACAGTATCCCATATGATACCAATATTTAAGGTTTCTAATTTTTTCTGCAGATATTTATCGGCTCGTAATTCATCTCTACGGTGAACTAGAGTAACATCACACCCAATATTTTTCAGGAATATAGCTTCTTGAACGGCAGTATTCCCGCCACCAATCATAAAAACTTTTTTCCCAGCAAATAATGGCCCGTCACAAGTGGCACAGTAACAAACACCTCTACCTAAAAATTTGTCTTCGCCTTTTACTCCTAACTTCCGGTGCTGATTTCCAGTACACAAAATAATGGACTTGGATAAATATTCCCCTTTATTACTTTTTATTAAAAAATTATCTTCATTTGGTTGTACAGATAAAATTTCTTCCATTTCTTTAAGTGGGGTGGTTTTTAAGGCCTGTTTTTTCATTTCTTTAATTAGGCTCATACCTGCAATTATTTCATAGCCTGGATAATTTTCCATCATAGGCACTTCCAAACCTAATCCTCCTGCAGGACCTTTATCAATCATTAAAGTTTTTGTTCCCTGTCTTCCCGCATAAATACCTGATGTCAAACCAGCAGGGCCAGATCCAATGATTATAATATCATATTTTTCCATATTCCTACCTCTTAATTAATACTAAATGTCATCATAATAAATCCACATGAATTTT